>OICN01000236.1_pt1 | contig 20462 bp, 19 predicted proteins | sample 1581301 | NCBI WGS metagenome assembly OICN01 (sample SAMEA3882557, study PRJEB24775) | human gut metagenome | biome: human-associated habitat; feature: intestine environment; material: feces | place: Netherlands | collected 2009/2010
TCGTTTCACTGACTGTTCATGTCTCCATTTGCGGATATTCTCATGATGCCCTGAGAGAAGGACTTCTGGTACTTCTTTATCTAAGAATACAGGTGGTCTTGTGTACTGCGGATATTCAAGCAGTCCATTGTAATGGCTCTCGTCCTCGTAACAATCAGCCTGAGAAAGCGTTCCCTCCAGCATTCTTACTACACAGTCTACCAGCACAAGTGCAGGCAGCTCTCCTCCCGTGAGCACATAATCTCCCACGGATATCTCTTCATCGACTATCTCGTCGATGACCCTGCTGTCCACACCCTCATAGTGACCGCATAATATAAATATGCTGTCAAGCTGAGAAAGTTCCTTCGCCCTCTTCTGCGTCAAAGTTTTTCCCTGCGGCGACATATAAATAACGTGGGGCTTAGGCTTGCCCTCAGTCACCGCCTTGTAGCACCTGTATATAGGCTCGCACTGCATTAGCATACCCTGCCTCTCGCTGTAAGGCGTATCGTCTACCCTGCGGTGCTTGTCCTGTGTGTATTCTCTGATATTATGACACGTTACCGTAAAAATATTCTTCGCCCTTGCCCTGCCGACTACACTTTCTGAAAGATAATTTTCAAGCATCTCAGGAAAAAGCGTTGCGATATCAATGTTCAAATCAATTCCTCCAAATCATGTCAAAAGGCTCAAAAGCCCAGTTCTCAGCGTTGCTGTTGAGCTTTTCCTGCACAGAGCCGCCGCTCTTTTCATAGTATCCTATTCCCTGCACAACGCCGATAGCCACGATAACAGCGACTATTATCACCACAAACAAGCTCCACAAAGCAGACCTGCGTTTCTTCGGCTTGTTCCCCTCGTTGTTGTAGTATACTCTCAGGCTCGTGAGCATATTGTCAAGTTCAATAAAACTCAGTCCCTCGCCCTCATATGTGTTGGCGAGCCTGTTGAATCCGCTCTCTTTCCTGAGCCTTTTTATGAGCCACTTTTCCTCAGCCCTGGTACTTCTCAGCCGTGGACTTTCATCTATGTATGCCGTAAAAACTTTTTCGATACATTTCAGCGACTTTTCACGGCCGTTGAGCTTTGGAAATATCAGACTGAACATACCGTCCGAATAATCTCTGACAAGTCTTTCCAAATCCTCATATTTACAGAACCTCATTAATCAAAAAGCCCTTCCAGCGGAGTTATCTTCATCACACCGCTCTCGATATCCGTTTCAGCCACCACCTCAGGTATCGCAGGGATAAGCCTTACATTTCCCTTTTCATCGGTTATGTGGTAAACATCGTTAGCACCCGTCTGACTTACATCTGTTATCTTTCCGTAGCTTTCACCGCTGTCAGCGCCCAAAACTTCAAGACCGATAAGATCCTGAATGAAATAGCAGCCCTCATCAAGCTCCACATCATCACGGTCGATATAAAGCACCCTGTTGCGGAGTTTCTGAGCCTCCTCAACAGTGTCGACGCCCTTGACCTTCATCACAACGATATTTTTTGCAACTCTTGAGCGTTCGATCTCCACAGGAGTGCCGCTCTTATAATATAGTGTGTCAAATCCGCAGAGAAATTCCGGCCCGTCGCACCACGGCTGTACCTTTATCTCACCTTTTATGCCGAACACCGATACTATCTTTCCTGCCTCAAGATATTTCTTTACGTCCATTTTGATTACCTCCCGATGACATTTCCTCTTTTTTATTGATTGTAACATATTTTTTCACCCTTTGCAACGCTTGAACTGCGTTGTTATGCACCTTCAAAGGGATATTTACAAAAAGTTTATTAATTACAATTCGGTTACTTGAAACGAACTTTGTCCACCTCTTTTGTACAAAATCACCATTAAAACCTGTGATTTAACAAAAAATTCACACATAGAGGAGTAAAATGTGTTACAATTTGTAATATATCGAACCGCAGACCAGTGCTTGAAACTGCGGTATAAAAGTTTTTTTGCATATTTTCACTATAAAACACTTGCAAAACATATCGTTTTTTGTTATAATAACAATGTGCAGACATCTGCCCTTATGGGGTAATTATGCCCATGGCAGAACTTAGGTCGAAAATTTTTGCAAGTAGAGGGGAATAACTTATGTCAAACAGATTATTTCAGAGCGTTGTTCATCAGATGCGTGACACTATCGACTGCGTCATAGGCGTAATAGATGAGAACGCAACTATCATTGCCTGCTCTGAGCTTTCACAGGTCGGAACGACTAACGAATTCGTTTCGTTAGATCTGGGCGATTCACACGACATTTTTGTTAGAGACGGTTATACCTATAAGCCATTCGGTGCTCATATGAAACCTGACTATGCTGTTTTCGTTGAGGGAACAGACGAGGTGGCAGCAAAGTATGCGAGCATACTTGCCATTACTCTTTCCAGCATAAAGCAGTATTATGACGAAAAATACGACAGAAACAATTTCATCAAAAACGTAGTGCTTGACAACGTGCTGCCGGGCGACGTTCATGTTAAAGCGAGAGAGCTGCATTTCAGTGCCGACATTTCAAGAGTGGTGCTGCTCATCAGGATACTCTCCACAAATGATGTTTCAGCTTACGACGTTATCCAGAACCTTTTCCCTGACAAGTCTAAGGACTTCGTTTTCAACATCACCGAGAGCGATATCGTGCTCGTTAAGGAAGTTGCAAACGGCGTTGAGTCAAAGGATCTTGAAAAGCTGGCACGTTCTATTTCCGATACCCTTTCAAGCGAGTTCTATACAAGAGTCACTGTGGGTATAGGAACAGTAGTCGAGGGCGTCAAGGACCTTGCAAGAAGTTTCAAGGAGGCTCAGATAGCTCTTGAGGTAGGAAAGGTGTTCGATACTGACAAGAATATCGTTTCTTATGATAATCTTGGTATCGCAAGACTTATCTATCACCTGCCTACAACGCTCTGCGAAACATTCCTCAAGGAAGTTTTCAAGAAAGGCTCTATCGAGTCACTGGATCATGAAACACTTTTCACTATTCAGAAGTTCTTTGAGAACAACCTGAACGTTTCTGAAACTTCAAGAAAACTGTTTGTTCACAGAAATACTCTTGTGTACAGACTTGAAAAAATCAAAAAGCTCACGGGCCTTGACCTGAGAGAGTTCGACCATGCTATCATCTTTAAGATAGCCCTTATGGTAAAGAAATATCTCTCTGCTAACCCTGTCAAGTTCTAAGTTTCTATGAGCGGAAAAGAGGCTTGCTTGCCTCTGTAAAACTAAGGCGGTGACCTTCAGGTGCCGGTAAATCAACACTTATCAAGCTGGTTCTTAAAGAGATAGATGCGACCAGCGGCACAGTAATGGTAAACGGCTTTAATCTGAAAAAGCTGAGAAGAAGAAAGATACCTGCACTTCGCAGAACTATCGGCGTTGTTTTTCAGGATTTCAGACTTATCCCTACAATGACAGTTTATGAGAACGTGGCTTTCGTGCTGAGAGTTATCGACGCACCTGCAAAGTACATAAGAAGTCGTGTTCCATATGTTATAAGCCTTGTGGGTCTTTCCGATAAGGCAAAAAGCTATCCGACTGAGCTTTCAGGCGGCGAGCAGCAGCGTGTGGCTTTGGCGAGAGCACTTGTGAACGACCCTCAGCTCATCATTGCCGACGAGCCTACAGGTAATATCGACCCTGCTCTTTCATATGAGATAGTGGAACTTCTCAAAGGCATAAACGAGTGCGGCACTACCATTCTTATGGTAACGCACGAGCACGACCTTGTCCGCTATTTCGGAGGCAGAATTATCAACATCAACAAAGGTCAGATCGCCTTTGACGAAGTGATAGGAGGCTCCAATGAAAGCAAGTAGTTTCAGATATCTTATAAATCAGGGTTTTAAGGGCATTTGGAAAAACAGAATGATGACTTTTGCGTCTTTCTGTATACTGCTCGTTTCCCTGCTTATGGTAGGTACTTCGGTGCTTGTGTCTATAAACCTTACAAGGATAATCGGCGGCATCGAGGACAAGAGTGAGGTCATCGTTATCGTCAAGGACGGCACAAGTCAGGCTGATATGCAGACCCTTGAGAACAAGCTCAAAGAGGTCGGAAATATCAATACGGTGAGCCTTTATTCAAAGGACGAGGCGTGGAAAAATATGCTCAAGGGCATGACAGACGAGGAAAAGGATTTCTTCCAGTATGCTGACGATAACCCGCTGCCTGATACTTACAAGGTAACGGTCAAGGATATCGAGAAGATGAGCGAGACCACCACTCAGATAGAAACATTCGACAACGTTGACTCAACAAAGTCCCCTACAGCATTTGCTGATATCCTTATCAGTATCAGAAGAATATTTACGATAGTTGCCTTTGCGGTCATTGTGGCACTTGTTGTGGTTTGTCTGATAATCATTTCAAACACCACCAGAGCAAGCGTTTTCGCAAGACGCAAAGAAATAAATATTATGAAATATGTAGGTGCTACCAACAGTTTTATCAGAATACCTTTCTTTATTGAGGGTATGATAGTTGGTCTGCTGGCTGCCGCAGGTGCACTGCTGCTGACAAAGTTCGCCTACGAGGGAATTTACAACATCTTTAATGATGACTTCAAACTCTGGAGCATTCTCGGCGTTCAGAATTTGTATTCGTTCAAGTCCCTTATGCTCCCTGTTGCTGCGTCTTACCTTATCGCAGGTGCCGTTATCGGTGCGGTGGGTACTTCTATAAGCACAGGAAAGCACCTTAAAGTGTAATACATTTGCCAAAAGAAAGACAGAAGGCAGGCTATGATCCAAAGGGGTTTTTAGACTGCCTTTTGTTGCAATTTATAATACATTTCGCTTATAGACAAAAAAGATATGAAAAGCAAGATGTATATAGCCGCAAGGCTATGGAAACGTGTAAAAATGGTCTTTTTTAAGACGGAGGAAAATATGAAAACAGGTATATTCACGATGAAACGTGTGCTGGCTTTCGCCGTGGCAGTCGTCGCATCTATGACGGTGCTTGCAGGCGGTGCTCAGCCGCTTATGACAACGCAGAATGTAGCTGCGGAAAGTCAGGCAATAAAAAATAACAAGAAAAAAATATCCTCTGCCAAGGATAAGATAAGCGAGCTTGAGAAAAAACAGGCTGAGCTGGACGATCAGATAAGCAGCACAAAGGACGACATCTCAAAGGAAGAGGAAAATCAAAAGGCGATACAGGAGCAGATAGAAACTGTTCAGGAAACTATCCTTACACTTGAGGATTCTATCGCCGACCTTGAAACTGAGATTGCTGACCTTGAAGAGGCTATCGCAAAAAGCGAGATAAAGATAAAAAACAAAAAGGCAGAGATAGAAGAGGGCGTTGTTGATTTCAAGCAGCGTCTTAGAGCAATGTATATTGCAGGAAACAGTTCCTACACCGATATTCTCATCGGTTCGACGGACTTTTATGATATGCTTATGAAAATAGAGCTTGTCAAGAGGGTGGCTGACCATGACAACACCATGATAGACGGGCTCGTGGAGCTGAAGGGCGAATATGAGTCCCAAGAGGCTGAGCTTGAGGCTAACAAGACTGACCTTGAAACAAACAAGACTGACCTTGAAGAGCAAAAGACCTACCACACTGAGCAGAAGAAAAAGCTTGACGATCTGTATGCACAAAGTCAGGCCGCTATCGACCAGCTTGAGGAGGACAAGGCGGCTTATGAGGCTAACAAGGAGCAGATAAACAAGGAGCAGGAAGACTTTGAGGCTCAGCTGCAAAAGCTTTACAAAGAGCAGGAAGAGATCAAGAAAAAGGAAGAAGAGGAACGAAAGAGAAAAGAGGAAGAGGAAAGAAAGAAGAGAGAAGAGGAAGAAAGAAAACGTCAGCAGCAGTTACAGCAACAGCAGAACAGCAATGGCAACTCTTCATCTTCAAACGGCGGCGGAACGACCTCAAACAGCGGTCAGTCTTCCACCAACAACAGCGATTACAACTATACCGACAAGAGCCAGTTCACATGGCCTGTGCCGGGTTATTATCATATTTCCTACGGCGTCGGCTGGCGTTGGGGTGCTTATCACAAGGGTATTGATATTTGGTCACCGGGAATAAGAGGTGCAAAGATATGTGCTGCCGCTGAGGGCACTGTTATACTGGTCAGCAACACCTGCACCCATGACTACGGCAAGAACGGTTCATGCGGCTGCGGAGGCGGATATGGAAACTACTGCATAATCGACCACGGCAACGGCTACTGGACGCTTTACGGTCACTCACAGTACATGAGCGTAAAGCAGGGTCAGCACGTCAACAAGGGCGACGTTCTGGGTATTGTCGGCTCAACAGGATATTCAACAGGCGATCATCTGCACTTTGAAGTGCGTCTTAACGGCGTGGCTCAGAACCCTTCAAATTATGTATAAGACCGTCTGAAAGCATAACCACACAACCAAAGGAGTCTTTTATTTCATGAACAGGCTGTATAGCTTAAAACGCATTCTCACTTTTATTATCGCTTTTGCAGTTACTGCAGGTATCGCAGGCAGCAGTTACAATTCATCACTGAAAATAACTTCTGCTGACGCTGAATACTCTCAGGCTCAGGAAAACACCGAGTCTGCTGCTGATGAGGGTCAGCAGCAGGGAGAAGATCAGACCAGCGGCGAACAGACAAGCAGCGATGATAATTCTCAGCAGGAGAGCAGTTCAACGGGATTTGACATTACTCAGTATGCTGAACAGCTCAGGGAGATCTCCAAGAAACAGCAGGAGATAAATGAGCAAATGGATAAATATAATGATGATATTGAGGAAAACGAAAAGCAGCAGAAACTTCTGAAAGAAAAAATCGATTCGGTAAATGACGAGATAGACGTGCTCAACTCGTATATGACCGCTTTGGAGCTACAAATAAACACGAACGAGCGAAACATTGCAAAAAAGCAGGAAGAGATAGACAAAGGCATAGAGGATTTCAAGCAGAGGCTCAGGGCAATGTATATCGCAGGCTCTGACAGCTACACCACTATGCTTTTGGAGTCGGACAGCTTTTATGATATCCTCATGAGGCTTGAACTTATCAAGCGTGTGGCACATCATGACGACACAATGATAGACAACCTCACAAAACTCAAAACAGAGTATGAGGATATGCAAAAAGACCTTGACAAGCAGAAAACTGAATATGACGCTCAGTACACACAGTATACTCAGCAGAAAGAAATGCTCAGTCAGCTTTACCGCTCAAGCACAAAGACTCAGCAGGAGCTGAAGGCTAAGCAGAAAAAGCTAAAGGAGCAGAATGAGGCTTACGAGGCAGAGCGTGAATCCTTTGAGGGAAGTCTTTCGGGCATACTGAAATCTTCAGGCTCAGGGGGAACGGCAAGGGACAACGAGGTTTCTGCGACAATGGCACTTGCGGACGTAAAGCTTGACGAGCTGCACAAGAGCATAAGTGAGAGGCTTGAAAAGGGCGAAAAGCTCGGCGAATACGAGGCTGATTACTACTTTGCATGGCCTGTGCCGGGTTCATACTCGGTATCATCGGGCGTGGGAGCACGCTGGGGCTCTTATCATTCGGGACTTGACATTCCTGCGGCTCACGGAACGCCTATACACGCATCTTGCAGCGGCAAGGTAATAAGGATAAACACCACCTGCACCCATGACTACGGAAAGGAAAGCTCCTGCGGCTGCGGAGGCGGATACGGTAACTACGTTATAATCGACCACGGCAACGAGTTCATCACCCTGTATGGACACCTTTCTGAGGTAGACGTTGAGGTAGGCGACGAGATAAAGAAGGGCGACGTTATCGGCAAAATGGGTTCAACAGGCTTTTCAACAGGCGACCACCTGCACATTGAGATACGCTATCAGGGATATATCCTTAACCCTGCGTTCTATCTTGATGTTACACAATCATAATTTTACTTCGGCTTTTAAGGCTACGGACAACATGATGTACAGATTAAAACAGAAGAAAAAGGCTGTTAGGCAATAAAAAAAGCTGCTCCAAAAAAACGGAGTAGCTTTTATTTTTTATCTTACTTTGTACCAAAAATTCTGTCGCCTGCGTCGCCAAGACCAGGAACGATATAAGCGTCCTCGTTGAGCTTTTCATCAAGGTTGCCTACATAGATGTCGATATCAGGGTGAGCAGTTCTCAGGGCGTCAAGTCCCTCAGGAGCGGCGATTATGCACATGAACTTGATGTTCTTGCAGCCCTTGTCTTTCAGGAAGTCAACAGCCTGTATCGCTGAGCCGCCTGTTGCGAGCATTGGGTCGCAGACGATAACAAGTCGCTCGTTTATTCTATCAGGGAGCTTGCAGTAATACTCGTGAGGCTCGTGTGTTACCTCGTCACGGTAAAGACCGATATGACCGACCTTTGCAGACGGAACGAGTGCGAGAAGTCCGCTTACCATGCCAAGGCCTGCTCTCAGGATAGGTACGATAGCAAGCTTTTTGCCGCAGAGCATTGGGAGCTTTCTTGTGGTGATAGGTGTTTTGACCTCAACGTCCTCAGTTGGCAGATCTCTCATAGCCTCATAGCCCATGAGCATTGCAACTTCTTCAACGAGTATACGGAACTCTCTTGTTCCTGTGTTTTCGTCACGCATAAGTGTTATTTTGTGCTTTACAAGCGGGTGATTGATGATATTTACGTTCCCCATTTTTATGATTTCCTTTCATAGTATATTTTAAATTTACATTTTTGTACGCAGTGACGGGCGAATACTGTTCGCCCCTACGTTTTATTATTTCTTAGCTACATTGCCCTTTTTCTTTGAAAGCATAACGTTTGTGAGTATGCCGAGGATAAGAGCTGCGGCAACTTCGGTGAGTGTTATATCACCGAATGTGAGTGTCAGACCGCCGATACCTGCGATTAGGATAACGGACACAACAAAGAGATTTCTGTTATCGTCAAGGTTTGTGTCCTGTATCATTTTAAGACCTGAAACTGCGATAAAGCCGTAAAGTGCGATACAAACGCCGCCCATTACGCAGGCAGGGATAGAATCAACGAACGCTACCAGCGGAGTGATGAATGAGAAGAGCATACAGCCTATTGCTGCGGCAAAGATAGTTATTACAGATGCGTTTCCTGTGATAGCAACGCAGGCAACCGACTCGCCATATGTTGTATTCGGGCAGCCGCCGAATAGTGCACCTGCGATAGAGCCTACGCCGTCGCCAAGGAGTGTTCTTGTAAGGCCAGGCTCTTCAAGAAGGTCATGGTCGATGATAGAAGAAAGGTTCTTATGGTCTGCAACGTGCTCTGCGAAAACTACCAATGCGACCGGCACATAGGCAACAAAGATAGTTGCAAAATATGAGAAGTCGAACTCTTTAAGACCTTTCAGACCTGAAACGAACGCAAAGTCAGGCAGGCTCACAAATGTTTTCAGTGAAACGCTGCCGTCTGTGAGCATATAGCTGCTGAAAACGCTGAAATCTACAATTTTAAGGGCGTCGATATCGCAGACTGTACCGATAGCGGTGAAGATAGCTGCGGCTGCATAGCCTGCGAGGATACCGATTATAAACGGGATAAGTCTGAGAGTTTTCTTGCCGTATGTGGAGCAAAGCATTACCACTGCAAGGGTGATAAATCCGCAGATAAGAGCCACATATGATGAACCTACAGGCACGTTGGATACAGTTTCGATTATCTCAGGTGTGCCGCTGTCGGTGGAGACTGCATACTCTGTTACCTGCTTTGTGACGTCGCCTTTGACGAGGTCGCCGATAGCGTTTCCTGCAAGGGAAAGTCCGATGATAGCAACGGTCGGTCCTATTACCACCGCAGGCATGAGCTTATTGAGCCAGCCAACGCCCACGAATTTTACTACTATTGCGATAACGACATACACAAGTCCTGCAAGAAATGCACCAACGATAAGTCCAAGCATACCAAGCTGCATTGACACGCCGCCTGCAAAGGCTGCTGCCATAGAGCCTAAAAAGGCAAATGACGAACCGAGGAACACAGGGCTTTTTCTTTTTGTGAAAAGGATATAGACTATTGTTCCCACACCTGCACCGAACATTGCTGAGGCAGGGGTAAGACCGTTGCCGATAATAAGCGGCACGGCGATGGTCGCCGCAAGGATAGCCAACATCTGCTGAAGTGCGAACACTACCAGCTGACCGGCCTTCGGCTTGTCTGAAACATCAAAAGTAAGTTTCAATATAATTTTACTCACGTTTTCCATTCCCGATATAAACAGGAAAACACTTCTTTGCGGTATGTTTTGACACAAACCGCCTTTTTAATTTTAACTTATAGCGGCGTTTTTGTCAATGATATAAATGCCGTTTTTTCACGGAAATTTTTGTGCGGTATTGCCCATTTTCTTTGACAAAAGGACACTTTTGCGGTATAATAGCATTGATAAATAAAATAGTAAGAGGTAATGACATGAAAAATTACAGATATGTTCTTTTTGACCTTGACGGCACGCTTACTGAGTCGGGCGAGGGCATAATAAATTCGGCGGTATACGCACTGAAAAAGTTCGGCATAGAGCCTGAGATGAACACGATGACAAAATTTCTCGGTCCGCCGCTGAAAGATTCCTTCAGGGATTTTTACGGCTTTGATGATGAAAAATGCGAGCAGGCTGTGAAATACTACCGTGAATACTACACCACCAAGGGCATTTTTGAGAACCGTGTTTATGACGGCGTTGAGGAGTGTCTTAAAAAGCTGTCAGAGGCAGGGCTGCACCTTGCGGTGGCGACTTCTAAGCCGCAGGTCTTTGCGGTGAAGATTTTGGAGCATTTTCACCTTGCACAGTATTTTGACTACATAGGCGGTGCGGAGCTTGACGGCTCAAGGAGCGTAAAGGCGGACGTTATCGTGCACACTCTGAAAAACTGCGGAGTTAATGACCGCTCGCAGGTGATAATGGCAGGCGACAGGCATCATGACGTACTGGGTGCAAAGGCTCTTGGCATAGACTGCATCGGTATGCTTTACGGCTACGGCACAAGAGAGGAGCTTTCTCAGGCAGGTGCAGTGTATATCGCAGAAAGCCCTCAGGCGGCGGCTGAGTGGATATTGGGATAAAGAACGCCCCACAAATTTGACAGGTGTACAAAAGAGCAAAAACCTATTGCAAAAGTCAAATGTTTATGATATAATGAAGTAAATATAAGCAAAGAGGAGTTGTTTTCTGTGATAAAGTTTCGCAACCATATAGGGACTATAGGTATATCCACCGGATATCTCAGACAGCTTATCTCGGATACTGCCGAAAGCTGTTTCGGCGTAGCAGGACTTAACGCCTACGGTGCAAAGCAAGGCGTTTCTGCAATGCTAAAAAAAGAGAATACCACAAAGGGCGTTATAATCCGTCAGGACGGCGACGAGCTTATCGTTGACCTTCATATCACTGTGAATTACGGTATCAACGTTGGTGCTATCGTTGACAGTATCATTCACAAGGTCAATTATGTTCTGACAGAGCAGGCAGGAGTCAATGTGAAGTCTGTGAACGTTTACGTTGACGAAATGACGGGCTGACGTTCCGCCTGAGGATATCGATAACAGTATAGGAGGAAAACTATAGTGATAAACGGAGGCTTGCTGCGTGACGCTATCATCAGTGCCGCACACAGCATATCTAACAAGAAAAAATCAGTTGACGAACTTAACGTGTTCCCTGTACCTGACGGAGATACCGGAACAAATATGTCAATGACCATAACAAATTCAGTGGCAGAGCTTGAGAACCTCAGCGATGATACAGACTGCTCAGTTGTTGCGAGCACGGCTGCGTCAGCACTTCTGAGAGGTGCAAGAGGAAATTCAGGCGTTATACTTTCACTTATTTTCAGAGGCTTTGCAATGGGACTTGCAGGCAAAAAGGAAATGGATGCGAATGAGCTTGTGGAGTCGCTGGAACAGGGCGTTTCAGGGGCTTACAAGAGTGTAATGAAACCTACTGAGGGAACTATCCTGACGGTAGCGAGAGAATCTGCGGAGAAAGCAAGAGAAATGCTCCACTCCACAAACGATCCTATTATTATAATGGAGGAAGTTTGCAGACAGGCTGAACTCTCACTGAACGAAACCCCAAAGCTGCTCCCTGCACTGGCTAAGGCAGGCGTTGTTGACGCAGGCGGAAAGGGTCTGCTCATCATCTTTGAGGCGATGAGAGATGTATTCAAGGGCGGCGAGATAGTAAAGGCTGACGCTCCTGCACCGAAACAGCAGGTAACAGTTGACACATTTGCGGCAACTGTTGGTCAGTATGACTGTGAGATACACTTCACATACTGCACTGAAATGATAATCACAAAGAAGGCTGACGCTGACGATTCATCAAAGCTCAGGGCTTATCTTGAAACTATCGGTGACTGCGTTGTAGTTGTTGAGGACGATGAGATAATAAAGGTACACGTTCACACAAATGACCCTGGCAAGGCAATACAGAAGGGTCTTGAATTTGGTTATATCAATCTGCCGAAGATAGAGAACATGAAACTTCAGCACAAGGCAAGGCAGAAAGAGGCTAAGCAGGAGTTCGTTCCTGCAAAACCTGAAAAGCAGTACGGCTTTGTTGCGGTTGCGGCAGGAAACGGAATAGAAACAATGTTCAGAGATATCGGTGTTGACTGCATTGTTAAGGGCGGACAGACCATGAACCCGTCCACGGAGGATATACTTGCAGCGATAATGTCATGCCCTGCTGAAACAGTTTTCGTTCTGCCTAACAACAAGAACATTATCATGGCGGCTGAGCAGGCTGTTAAGCTTGCAGACAGAAAGGTATGCGTACTTCAGACGAGGACGATACCGCAGGGAATGTCAGCGATGCTGGCGTTTGACCCTGACGCTGATTTCAACACAAACCGCATTGAGATGACAAACGCACTTGAGAAAGTTGCCACAGGTCAGGTAACATTTGCGGCGAGGGATTCTGACTATGAGGGTCACGCTATCAAGCAGGGCGAGATACTCTGCATTGAGAACTGCAAGCTTAGCTTTGTAGAAAAGGACGTTTCAAAGGCTGCATACAAGCTTACCAAAAAGCTTGTTAAGAGCGACAGTTCCTTTATCACTATCCTTTACGGTTCTGATGTTACAGACGAGGCGGCTGAGGCGTTGCAAAAGCAGGTATCGGCGAAGTTCTCAAATCTTGATGTAAACCTTATAAACGGCGGTCAGCCTGTTTACTACTACATCATTTCGGTTGAATAAAGACATCAAGGCGGACGGCGGAAAGGCTGTCCGCTTTTTTATGGAGGAAGTATGGACAATGCTGTGAAGATAAAGTGCCGCAAGTGCCTGCTTGAGGACATGGATGAGAATGATTTTCTCCGTGATATGCGTTCGCACATTGCGGCATATCCTGCGGACAAGAGGGTATCTGAGGAAGAATATCGTCGGCGGTTGGATTTTTGCAAGGGCTGTGACAAGCTTGTGGACGGAATGTGCGTTTTATGCGGCTGTTATGTTGAGTTAAGGGCGTTGAAGATAGGTATGCGTTGTGCGGATATAAACAAGAAGTGGTAAATAATTCGTGCAGGTTTGTTGTGCCGTAAAATCGCTGTCGCTCTTTGCGGAATTTACTTTGTTTAATGGGATAGAAAAAAGCGGTGCAGAGTTTTGTGCTCTGACACCGCTTTGTTGTTTCTTCTGCTTTGTTAGTTCGATTTGCTCGGTTTGGATTTGCCATTCCTCACTCCTAACTCCTCACTTACTCCGCCATTGCCTCTTCCATTTCTTTTATAAGCTCTCCGAACATGGAAAGTGCCTCATTGATAGGCTGAGTTGTTGCCATATCTACTCCTGCACCTTTAAGCAATGAGATAGGATCTGTTGAGCAGCCGCCTTTCAGGAATCCTATATAATCCTTTACGGCAGGCTCGCCATACTTCAATATTCTCTGTGAAAGTGCGATAGCTGCGGAATAGCCTGTTGCATACTGATATACATAATAATCATAATAGAAGTGCGGTATCCTTGCCCACTCCAATTTTATCTCGTCGTCAAGGACGATGCCGTCGCCGAAATAAAGCTTATTAAGCTCACCGTAAAGCTCGTTCAGTCCTTCGGCTGTCAGGCTCTCCCCTGCCGCTGCCATTTCGTTTATCTTCAGCTCAAATTCTGCGAACATTGTCTGACGATAAAGTGTGGTACGGAACTGCTCAAGGAAGTAGTTTATAAGATACGCTCTCTGCTTTTTATCCTCTGTATTTTTAAGCAGATACTGCATGAGCAATGCCTCGTTGCAAGTTGAGGCTACCTCTGCCACGAAGATAACGTAATCTGAATATACCACAGGCTGATTTTTGTTTGACAGATATGAGTGGATAGCGTGACCCATTTCATGTGCCAGCGTGAACATACAGTTGAGCGTATCCTTATGATTGAGCAGCACATAAGGGTGCACCCTTGCTCCTGCGGAATATGCTCCGCTTGTTTTGCCCTCGTTCTCGTAAACGTCTATCCAGCGGTTCTCAAAGCCCTCTCTGAGTATGTTGAGATAATCCTCGCCCATTGGTGCAAGGGCTTTCAGAACAGTTTCTTTAGCCTCTTCAAAGGTTATCTTCATATCAGCGTCAGGAACAACTGGCGTATAAAGATCATAGAAATGCAGCTCGTCAACACCAAGAAGTTTCTTTCTCAGTGCAACGTAGTCATACATATAGTGCATATTTTCATGAACAGCCTCGATAAGATTTTTGTAAACTGACACCGGCACTTCTGTACCGTCCAGTGCAGCCTCAAGGCTTGAATCATATTTTCTTGCCTTTGCATAGAAGTTCACTGCCTTCACCTGAGCCGACAATGTTGCCGCACAGGTGTTCTTGAACTTATCAAATGTGCTGTACATAGATTCAAACGCTGACTTTCTCAGCACTCTGTCCTCGCTCTGTACCAGTGGGATATAGCTGCCGTGTGTGACCTGATGAGCTTTGCCGTCTTTGTCAACAGCGTCAGGGAAACGCAGGTCTGCGTCAGAAAACATAGAGTATATATTTTCAGGCGACTGACCCATTTCGCCAGTGAGGGCAAGTATCTTCTCCTCAGCCTCAGAGAGAATATGAGCCTTTTTGCGGCGGAGCTTATCAAGTGCACGCTTATAAAGTTTAAGCTCAGGTTTTTCCTCATAGAACTTGTCGAGCTTTTCCTCCTCGATAGAAATTATCTCAGGTGTTTCAAAGCTGCCTGCTGAATTTACTGCCACATAGGCGTTCATAAGCTGACCGAGAAAGCCCTGATACTTTGCATTTGCAGTATCCTCGTCAGAACGTCTCTGAGCATAGTTGCCAAGGCTGTCGCAGAGGACTGATATCTCGTCAGAAAGCTGCATAAAATCATAGAGTGTCTGAGCACTCTCGCCAAGTCTGCCCTTGAAAGCCGCTATCCTCTCAGGCATAGCCTTCAGCTTTTGCAGATCCTCCGCCCACTTTTCGTCAGTTGGGTAAATATCCTCCAGTGCCCATTTGAACTGTTCAGGCACTTCACTTCTCTTAGGTATTCTTTCCTCGCTCATTTTCATGACCTCGTTTCTAATATAATAGGTATAATTAATTTGCGTAACGCTGGTTACATTATACCCCATTGACGTACTTTTGTCAAATTAGGGCAGGGAAACTGTAAAATAATACACGATACAAATAAAAATACGCCCTACACAAAGTAGAGCGTATTTTTGGTGCAGGGACACCGTCCAACGCAGTAAAGACAACAAAAAAATACACCCAGCGGCATAAAGCTAGGTGTACAAAAAAAGCCGTGACGGGGAATGCCCGTCACGGCGACAACAAACTATGGGTTTCACAAACTTTATGAGCGGCAATAAAAAAATACACCTTACACAAAGTAAGGCGTATTTGGGTGCAGGGACACGTCCCTGCTGGTGCCGGTGACCGGGGTCGAACCGGTACGGTATCGCTACCATCGGATTTTGAGTCCGACACGTCTGCCAATTCCATCACACCGGCACATAACATTATAATTATATCACACTTTTTTCAATTTGTCAAGCAAACTTAAATCAAATTCTTCTTTTTCCTGTTTGTGTATTTTCAACATAAAACATATTTGACGGCTATTGACTTTTGGAGATTATTATGATATAATAAAATTCAAGGCAGCTGAGGAGCAAATCCTCTCCGACATCGGCAATTACGGACAGGCTGCCGCAAAATCATTAGGAGGGATCTACCGTGAATATAAATGAAATGACAGTGCTTATATGCGACGATTCAATGTTCGCTCGCAAAAAGCTCAGTATGTCTATTTCTGGATTTGGAGTAAAAGCCGTTTATGAGGCAGCCGACGGCGAGGAGGCTGTAAGCAAATATAAGGAGTTCAAGCCTGATGTGGTGTTTATGGATATCATCATGCCTAAGGTAACCGGTCTGGAGGCTCTTAAACAGATAATCGCTGATGACCCTGACGCTAAGGTCATAATGGCGTCTTCTGTCGGCACTCAAAGCCATTTGAAGGACGCTCTTAAATCAGGTGCAGTGGACTTTTTGCAGAAACCTATCGCTGACAGCGATGCACTCAAGGTGCTGGAAAACGTTGCAAAGGGGGTTTTGTAAATGTTTGCTCAGTTTTTTGGAGGCTACCTCTTCAACCACAAGCTTTGCACAGCCGATGACCTTACTCAGGCTTTCGAGGCTAAAAAACATACAAGACTTCGCCTTGGCGTTCTCGCTATAAATGCCGGTCTTATGACCGCCGAACAGGTCGAGCACGTCAACATCACCCAACAGAGCGTTGATAAGCGTTTCGGCGACCTTGCTGTAGAACTTGGCTATGTCACCGCTGACGACGTTGAAAAGCTGCTTGCTCAGCAGCCTACAGACTATCTGCTATTGGGTCAGACGCTCGTTAATAACGGTGCTCTTACAAATGCTGAGTTTGAAAAGGCTCTCAAGGATTATAAGACCGAGAACCAGATAACTGACGATATATCCGACAACCAGACGGAAACTCTCCACAACCTTATCAATGAGTTCTATCACTTTGATACCGCCGAGAATGCCCGTATCTGCACGGATTATGCCACCCTGCTCTTCAAGAACCTTATCAGATTTATCGGCGACGATTTCACCCCTATGGAAGCGTCTGTTGTAAAGAATTTCGCTGCTGAGCATATCGTTGTTCAGAAGATAAGCGGAAACTATGACGCAGAGGCTTGCATTGCTGCTGATTCTAAGGCTTATATGGCTTTCGCTGAGAGATTTGCTAAGGAAAGCTTTACCGAGGTCGATGACTTTGTGAACGCTACAGCAGGCGAGTTTTTGAACATCAATGACGGTCTGTTCGTTGTAAATGAGTCTAACGAGCACGGCGTTGAACTTACACTTACCCCACAGGAGTTCTTGACAAACGGCGAGCTTGCTTTGTCAAATACTGCTTTCTGTATCCCTGTGAACTATCCGTTCGGCAAGCTGAACTTCATTATTGCCACCTGATAAATTTTTACAAGTACATAATATCCGCCGCTGTTCAGCTTTGTTCGGCGGCGTTGATATTGTTTGCCTTTTTTATAACTTTTTTTCAAAAACACTTGAAATTTTTATGAGGGTGTGTTATAATATTAGGGTAACAAAAGTTAGATTGATATGATTCAGTTATTGTTCCTCATCAATCCGAGATATAGGTGTGCGGGTCCTGTGCAATGAAACGCTGTGAACCATGTCAGGCGGGGAACCGAGCAGCATTAAGCGGTTTGTTTCGTGTGTCACAGTTCCGCCCGCACGCCCATATGTCGGATTGATTTTTTTATTTTCTTGATTGGAGTGAGAGTTTTGTATCAGGCGTTGTACAGAAAATGGCGTCCAATGTCCTTTGATGACGTTGTGTCACAGCCCCATATAACAACTACTCTCAAAAATCAGATAAAAAGCGGCAAGACTGCTCACGCTTACCTTTTTACAGGCTCAAGAGGAACGGGCAAGACCACTTGTGCGAGAATTTTCGCCAAGGCTATAAACTGCCTGAACCCACATGACGGCGAACCATGTCTTGAATGTGACATCTGCAAAAATGCCGACAGCGGTGCTCTTTCCGACATAATCGAGATAGACGCTGCCTCAAACTCAAAGGTAGACGATATCAGAGAACTTCGTGAGGGCGTTGTTTATACGCCTGAGATATGTAAATATAAGGTATATATCATAGACGAGGTGCATATGCTTTCGCCAGGTGCATTCAATGCACTGCTGAAAACAATGGAAGAACCTCCTCCGCACGTCAAGTTCATTCTTGCCACAACGGAGATACATAAAGTTCCTGCGACTATCGTGTCAAGATGTCAGCATTTTGACTTCCATAGGATAAGAAACGAGGATATCGTTTCAAGACTTATGTATATCGCCTCACAGGAGGGCTTTACACTCCATGAGGACGCCGCAGGCATGATAGCAAGGCTTTCAGACGGCGGTATGCGTGACGCACTTTCACTTCTTGACCAGTGCGTTGCCTACGAAAATGACATTACCCTTGATGTGGTTTCTTCTGCATCTGGAATTGCGGGACGTGACTATCTTTTTGACATTCTTGAAAAGATAGCAGATAAAGACGCCGCAGGTGCTCTCAGGGTGGTTGACACGCTTTACGATATGTCAAAGGACCTGAAAGTGCTGGCGGGTGAGCTGCTGGCTCAGATGAGAAATGTCATGCTCATCAAAACTATCGACAATAACAAAGATCTTATAACCTGTCTGCCTGAGGAATATGACAGACTTTGCCGCATTGCGGAACGCATGAAACTGGACGAAATACTGGGGGATATTAATGTCCTTCAAGAGTGCAGCGAGCGTTTTGCAAAGAGCACTTCAAAGCGTATCGAGCTTGAAATGTGCATTATAAAACTGTGCGGAGCTGCACAGAAGAGCGGCGGTGCTGTTCAGACAGTTTCAGGAGGAGCAGAGGTCACTGCACTTCTTAACAGGATATCTCAGCTTGAGAACGCTCTGAAAAACGGTGCTGTACCGCAGGCTCAGCCGCAGTCAGCCCCACCTGTAAGGCAGGAGCAAGCTCCACCGCCAAAGCCTGTTGACCCTGATTTTAAGAAAATGAAAGCCAGCGACTTCAAGCTTGTGCAGACGTGGGACAGTATTGTGGAGCAGGTAAAGCAGACAAACCCTGCAATAGGCTGTTTTTTGGTCAATTCAAAGGCATATATGTGTCAGAACGTGCTGCTTATGATAGTGCACAATGACTTTTATCTCAAAAAATTCAAGGCAAGCGGCGACGCCGTGGTGCTCAATGAGATACTGAAAAATAATTTTGGACAAAACTTCACTATCAAGGTGAAATCCGCCAAGAATGTCGCACCTGAGGATACGGAAAATCCTATCAATCAGCTGCTTGAAAAGGCGAAAAAGCTTGATATTGAGGTTGATATAAAAAAATAATTTTGAATATAAGGAGTTTTTAAAATGAAAGCAAGACTTCCACAGGGAATGGGCAAAGGTCCTTCCAATAACATGAATCAGATGCTCAAGCAGGCTCAGAAAATGCAGGACGAGATCACAGCTCTTCAGGCAGATCTTGAGCAGAGAGAGTTCACAGGCACAGCCGGCGGCGGAGTTGTTGAGGTAACTATCAACGGCAAGAGAAACGTTCTCAAGCTGGATATCAAGCCTGAGGTCGTTGATCCTGAGGACGTTGAAACACTTCAGGACCTCGTTATGGCAGCTTTCAATCAGGCTGTTGCTAACCTTGACGAGGTAAGCGATACAGAAATGCAGAAACTCACAGGCGGAGTGTCATTCCCAGGTCTGTTCTAATGGCTGAATCAAATGCACTGCCACTGGTACTTCTGTCGGAACAGTTTGCAAAGCTCCCTGGTATCGGCATGAAAACCGCTCAGAGGCTTGCATACCATGTCATGTCCATGACTGACGAAGAGGCGTCCCAATTTGCGGCAGCTATCACCAACGCACATAAAAGCGTGCATCTTTGCAGCGTTTGCCAGAACTTTACTGACAAACCAAGATGCCCGATCTGTGCCGACCCAAGGCGAGATCATACCACGGTCTGCGTGGTGGAAGACCCGAAGGATATAGCCGCATTTGAACGCACCAAGGAGTACAAAGGCGTTTACCATGTTTTGCATGGACTTATCTCCCCTATTGACGGAGTTTCCCCTGACAAGCTGAAGATCAAAGAACTGCTCGCAAGAATAGAGCCTGAAAATGTCAGTGAAGTCATTATGGCAACGAACCCGACGGTCGAGGGCGAGGCTACAGCGATGTATATTTCAAAACTGCTGAAACCACTGGGCGTCAAGGTCACAAGACTGGCGTTCGGACTGCCTATAGGCGGCGTTTTGGAGTATGCCGACGAAGTGACGCTTTACAAAGCTTTGGAAAACCGAAACGAAATATAACGAAAAACCTCCCAGATCATTCAGGGAGGTTTTTTTTGCGTCTTAAATTTTTGAAAAACACCGTCAGCGTATCAGCACACTGTTCTTTCAGCACACCTCCGGTACAAAGAGGTTTGTGATTATAAGGCAGCTCAAAAAGGTTCACAACCGAACCGCACGAGCCT
>OICN01000252.1_pt1 | contig 19541 bp, 18 predicted proteins | sample 1581301 | NCBI WGS metagenome assembly OICN01 (sample SAMEA3882557, study PRJEB24775) | human gut metagenome | biome: human-associated habitat; feature: intestine environment; material: feces | place: Netherlands | collected 2009/2010
TTTTCGATCTTGGACATATTTAAGAGAAGTTCTGGCTGTCAGAACTTCTCTTAAATATGTCCAAGATCGAAAATCTTCAGGAAGGCTATGAAAGAATGTGTGAGCTGGCGCCCTGTTCTCCGAGCCATCTCTGCAGGCTGATGAAGCAGATCAGCGGGAAAACTCCTACTCAGTATATCAACCAGGAACGTCTGAAATACGCGGTCTATCTTCTGGCGCAGACAGACAGGGAGATCCTGGACATCTGTGAGTGTTGTGGATTTTCTAATGTGAGCCATTTTTATCATCTGTTCCGGGAACAGTTCGGGGTGTCACCGGCAAAATTCCGGAAGACAGTGTGATCTGCCTGGGGCAGTTATCAGGCTTTGCGAAATTTCCCGGGACTCATGCCTGCCCATTTTCGAAAAGATTCCGCATAATAACTGGCACTGCCAAAGCCGGTGGAAAGAGCGATTTCTGTTATAGTCATATCGGTTTCCCGGAGAAGCTGAGCACTTTTATTCAGGCGGTACTGATTCAGATAGAGATTTGGACTCTGGCTGAAATATCTGGAAAAGAGTTTGCAGCATTTGCTGATACCTACGGAACCGGCAGCCGCAATTTCCTTAAGGGAAATCCTGGAAGTGTAGTTCTGCTGGATAAAACCGGTCATGTTCCGGATGGCGGTAAGATCTGTATTGGTATGGTCTTCGGTCCGGGAGGCAGAGGGCAGATGTTCAAGAAGCAGAGCCCAGATCAGGGAAAAAGAGGACAGGATCCGTAAAGGAGCAGTTTTACTCTTACGGTGCACATAGATGTCGGCCATTTGTTTCAGAATCTGTGCCTGCCAGGAAATCCCGGGATCAAAGATAAAAAAGGGAACTTCGTTGTTCCGGATCAGAGGAAGGACGAAGTTTTTTTCATAGGCAGGTAATGTGCACAGAAGCATGGGGTGGATGAGGATGCAAAAAAATTCACATTCCCTGTGACTTTCAGAAAATCCGTAATGCATCTGCCTGGAATTTACAAAAATCCCCTGTCCCTGTTCCAGAGTGAGGATTTTTCCGTTGACATTATATTGCATCTGGCCGGACTGAATCATCAGAAATTCAATGTCATCATGCCAGTGGCTGATAGCGGAATAATTGGGATAGTGGGAAAGCATTTCATGGATGGTGTAGGCCGGACAGTCAGGATAATCGTAGACCATTTTTTCAGAAAGGTCATCCTTTAAGTCTATATAGATCATATTCATACCTCGCAGGATTGTTATAAAGTTAGATAGAAAACCGATAGAATAACTTAAAAATATACAATATAATTATAAAACGAAAAGATGCTTCGGTCAATGTCCGCGTAAACTGTAAGGCAGATATAGTGGAGCATGCCGCCGTCCTCTCCGGAATCACTCACAGTGCGTCAGGAGACACCGGGCATTTTTTTGAAGAAAACAAAGTGTATTTATAAGAGAGGGATTTACAATGGACAATATTTACAGAAGAGATCACGAAATGGCATACATCTCCGATGATGCAGTAGTGGCGCAGCAGAAAGAAACAAAAAAGGCCGTCCGGGAGTACAATGAGGCCATGCCTTTTGACCCGGAAAAGGGTATGGAATATCTGGAACGCACAGGACTGAAACATAAGAAAAACGTATATTTTGAGCCGCCGTTTCACTGTGAGTACGGAAGCCATATCGAAGTCGGAGAGAATTTTTATGCCAACACCCACTGCGTGATGCTGGATGTGGGAAAAATCACCATCGGGGATAACGTAATGTTTGGCCCCAATGTAGGTATTTACACAGCCGGGCATCCGATCCATCCGGAGTGCAGGAATTCCGCTTTTGAGTACGGGATTCCTGTCACCATCGGGGACAATGTGTGGATCGGCGGAAGCTGCTGCGTTCTTCCGGGTGTAAAGATTGGAAATAACGTTGTGATCGGCGCGGGAAGCGTAGTGACAAAGGACATTCCGGACAATGTATGTGCAGCCGGAAATCCCTGCCGCGTGATCCGCGAGATCACGGATGCGGACAAGCCATATTACTTTAAAGACCGAAAATTCGATGAGGAGGCATGGGCAAAAATAAATGAAAAATAAAAAAGACCCGGCATTCACCAGAAAGCTTATAAGCCTGGTGATGCCCATCGCTTTTCAGCAGTTTATGCTGGCTCTGGTCAGTGCATCCGATGCCCTGATGCTGGGAGTGATCTCACAGGATTCTCTTTCCGCAGTATCGTTGGCAGGGCAGATAACATTTATCCACAATCTTCTTCTGGAAGCAATGACCATCGGCCTTTCGCTCATCGCAGCCCAGTACTGGGGAAAGGGAGATATTCCGGCAGTGGAGAGGATCTTTGCCTTTGTGATGAAAGTTACGACTGCAATCTCCCTGATCTTTACTCTGTCCGCGCTGCTGATCCCGGGAATGCTGATGAGGATCTTTACCAATGATCCGGTACTGATCCGGGGCGGTTCCCTGTATCTTCGTGTGATCGCGGTATCCTATCTGCTTACCGGAATTTCACAGATGTATCTCTGCATCCTGAAAAACAGCGGCAGAGCGGCAAAAAGCAGCATGATCAGCGCCACAAGTGTGGTAGTAAATATTTTTATCAATGCAGTGCTGATCTATGGATTATTCGGAATGCCAAGAATGGAGATTGCCGGAGCCGCACTGGCAACAGTAACGGCTCGTATCATTGAAGTTACATGGTGCGTTCTGGAAACTGTGGGAAAAGATCAGGTAAAACTCCGGGCAAAATATCTCCGCAGAGACGATCCCGTTCTCAGGAGAGATTTCTGGAAATATACAACACCGGTGATCTGCAATGAGATCGTCTGGGGAACCGGATTTTCCATGTATTCCGTAATTATGGGACATCTGGGAAGTGATGCGGTAGCCGCCAATTCCATTGCCAGCATTGTCAAAAACCTGGCCGGATGTTTCTGTATGGGACTTGGAAACGGTGGCGGAATCATGGTAGGAAACGAACTGGGAGCCGGAAAACTGGAGAAAGCCAAAGAATACGGCAGAAGGCTCTGTCATCTGTCTGTTTCCAGCGGAATCGTATCCGGACTGGTGCTTCTGGCATTCAGTCCGCTGATTCTCCGTGCGGCCAACCTAAGCGTTACAGCGGAAGGATATCTTAAGGGAATGCTCCTGATCTGTGCTTATTATATGATCGGACGTTCGGTAAACGGAGTAACCATCAGCGGAATTTTCTGTGCAGGCGGAGACAGTAAGTTCGGGCTGTACTGTGACTGTATTTCCATGTGGTGTATTATGGTTCCACTGGGCCTTATCGCCGCATTTGTGCTGAAGCTTCCGGTGCTTGCGGTTTACTTTATCATCAGTCTGGATGAAATTGTAAAGATCCCGGTTGTGTATCTGAATTATAAGAAGTATCTTTGGGTGAAGGATCTGACGGTAAAAACAGACCCTACCTGAACAGATGCACAGCCAGTCCCCACAGCGGCAGCAGATACAGATAAAAGGCAACTGCGATACTGATGTTTGGCGCACCAATGGCAGCCAGCGGCACGGCTCCTGCAATGGACCAGGGGATCATGGGCGCTATGACCACCACCGTATTTTCCAGATCCAGGGCAAAAGAAGATTTTTCCGGATTGTTTTCCCCGCACAGCTGGCTGGTGAGCATGATGGCAAGAGTCTGGTTGCAGGAGATGGCGGAAGTGACAATGGAAGTCAGTAAGGTTGTGCCATAAGGGGTGATCCTGGAACCCAGTTTTTCCATCAGGGCTTCAATTCCGTTCAGAAATCCGGTTCCCTCAAACATGCCGGAATAGCAGGAAGAAATTCCAACGATCAGATAAACCCGCAGCATGGAAAGAAAACCGCCGCCGCTCATCAGTTTCGCAATCTTCCCATCAGAAGGCGAAAATCCTGAGAAACATAAAGCAGGAAGTTCCGACACCGGAAAGTGCTGTACACTCACCGCAATGGCCATTCCCACCAGTCCGCTGATGGCAATGGTCTTTTTTACATCCACATGAAGAAGGGAAAGTACCAGCACGATCATAACCGGCAGCAGCATCAGAGGAGTGAAATTATAGTAATTCACAAGCAGGTTCCGGGTGGTATCGACAGCCGTGCTGGTATGGACGGAAAAGCCGAGAATTCCATACAGAACACAACTGAGTATGAAGGGAACCAGAGCACTGCGTGTCATATTCCGGATATTGGAAAAAAGATCCGTTTTTGTCAGTTCACTGACAAGAAGCGCACTGGTGGAAACCGGAGAACACCGGTCCCCGAAAAAAATCCCGGCCAGGATCGCGCCGCCGGTAAGAAAGGGAGGAATACCCATACTGTTGGCCATAGTCATACAGATTACGCCGATGGTGGCGGCGCTTCCAAAGGAGGTTCCCGTAAGGAAGGAGATCAGACAGCACAGAAGAAAAGACGCCAGCAGCATCACGGAAGGAGTACAGATGGCAGATGCATAATATACGATATAGGCAATGGAACCACAGGCACGCCAGATCGCTGTGAGCATACTGATCAGTAACAAAGTCAGTAGAACATTTTTTACTGTGAAAATTCCGTTCCGGGAAAAACGAAGCATCTCTTTTACACTTTTTCCATGGATCAGTCCATAGGAAAAGAACAGAATGTACCCGAATATCAGGGCAAAAACAACAGAAGCACCGGTGACTACACATGCGATGAGACTGGCTGCAAACAGCGCCAGAAATAAAAGTTCCATAGATATTTTTTCCTCCGTGATACTGAAAAGTCTTTTCGTATTATACCAGTATGGAAATAGGAAAACAATTGTTACATTATCAGTTCACGAAGTGCATGGGCGATACCGTCCGAATTATTGGACAGTGTAACCTTATCAGCGACAGCCTTTACCGCATCTTCCGCATTACCCATGGCAACACCACAGCCGGCAGCCTGGAGCATAGGGATGTCATTTTCGGAATCACCGAATGCTGCCGTGTCAGCCGGATCGATACAAAGGCGGCTGCACACATCAAGAAGAGCTTTTCCCTTATTGATGGAAACCGGGATGATTTCCAGATAAAAAGGTGCCGTGCGGACAACACAGAGATCATCGGGAAGATGGCTGCGGATCATATCCTGAATGTTCAGGATATGATCCGGGTCAACAGATAGGAGAAGCTTTACCGGGGAAAAATCCAGAAAATCTGCAAGGTTATCGATTTCTGTGCAGTCCATCTGATTGTTCCAGCATTCGTATTCCACCTTATATCCATGAGCATCTTCCACATAGAAGCGTTCGCCGTCGTCCAGGATTACAGTGACAGGAAGCGCTTCCAGAAAACGGAGAAGTTCCCGGGTTTTATTAAGGTCCATATGGGTTTGTGAAAGAAGTTGTCCGTCTGTGGCGTCTACGACTTTTCCGCCGTTGTAGGCCATGAGGATGCCGTGGTGGTCACCAAGGCGCAGCTCACTGGCAGCAGAATAAAGTCCGGGTACAGGTCTGGCAGAAGCCAGCATTACCCGGATTCCCTGTTCCTGAAATTTCAGAAGTGTGCTTAGGGTATCTGCTGTGATTTTTTTCTCATCGTTGGTAAGTGTACCGTCAATATCAAGTGCGATTAATTTTAATTTCATATTTGCAGTTATTTGTTGTCAGCAGGACATTCTTTTTCCTGCGATCTTTTTGAGGGAGTGATCATTTTGTGACCGGACCAGATAGCCATGATCATACAAAACAGTGTGCCGAAAGAGAAATATTTGTGTGCTTTCATGAATTTTCTGTAGCCTGTGTAAAAAGAACCTGTCATGCAGAGCAATGCTCCAAGTGACCAGTATTTATGTGCTTTCATATAAAAATTCTCCTATCTTTCTATAGTATTTTTCAGATAGCAAGCAGATTTCTGATCGCTTCCATATAGATCAGGACTGCTTCTTCCATACCGGAAACCAGGATAAATTCGTCGGCTCCGTGGATGCGATAGTCGATTCCTTCTTTTTCAGGTCCGAAGGCGATGATGTTTTTGAGGGATTTTGCGTAAGTGCCGCCGCCGATGACCATTGGTTTGTGCTCTGTGTCGCCGGTTACATCTGTATAAGCTTTGTACAGGGCATTTACCAGTGGAGATTCTCTTGGGAAGAATAATGGGGCAACAACGTTGTTGATCTCAATACGTCCGTTTTTATCCTCCAGTTTGTCCTCACACATTTTGCGGATCTCTGCTTCCTTAAGAGTAACCGGGACACGGATATCGATGGTGCAGGAGATCACGCCGTTTTCTGTTTTTACGATTCCGTTGCACAGGGTCAGATCTCCGTATTCATCCGCAAATTTCAGACCGATGCCGGAACCGTCACAGGCAGTGCCGATATGGGAGTTATAGAATTTTACAAAATCATCTTCAAATCCTGCCTCTGCCAGGCATTCAAAGGTTACACCTGCAGCATTGACTCCCAGGTGCGGGGTGCTGGCATGAGCCGGAACACCTTTGGCGTAGATGGTAAGCTCACCATTTTCTTCAGTTACTTTGTATTCCTGGAGCTTTGTATGGGAAAGTGCTGCTTCCAGCTTTTCTTTCAGATCATCTTCGGCGGGAATAACAGTTGTGCAGGTGTCGCACATTGCATTGGAAACAAAACCGCCGTTCATGGAAAGGATCCTGGTGTTTTTGGAGTAGGCCATCATACCCAGCTGTCCCTTTTCGCCGTGGATACATGGGAAATTGGCATCCGGTGTGAAACCACAGGAGAGCTCTTCGGCTACCTGGTTATAGTGAGCCATACATCTGGAACCGGTCTCTTCGTTGCAGCCCATGATCAGGCGGACTCTTTTGTTCAGTTTTACACCGTGGTCGCGGAGAAGCTTCATGGCGTAGAGCGCTTCCAGAATCGGACCTTTGTCATCGGTAGTTCCACGTCCGTATACATGGTCGCCTTCACGGGTAAGCTTAAATGGATCATAAGTCCAGTCACCACCCACTGGCACGATATCCAGATGTCCGGCGATTCCAACGATCTCATCGCCCTCACCCATTTCTGCATAGCCACAGTAGTTGTCCAGGTTTACGGTTTTAAAACCAAGCTCATCGGCAATCTTGAGACCTTCTTTCAGGGCTTTTGCAGGGCCTTCACCGAAAGGCTTTCCTTCGGCAGGTGTGCCGAGCTGGGAGTCGATGGCAACCAGTCTGCCAAGGTTTGTGAGCATTTCTTCTGATAATGAATGGATTTCTTCTTTAATATTCATAACGATTTCCTCCTGTTGACAGCGTTCCGGAAATGTATCCTGTGTTTATGGACAGATGGCATCTGCCTGCTTGGCATAGTGATAGACCGGAACGCCAGTATTATGAGGTCTATTATAACACAGATCAGAATAGACGGTAGAGGAGATTTTTATATTGTGGAGCGTCTGGCGGTGTTAAGAGAAATCTCACGTTTCATCCGGCCAGATAAAATTGCAGTTTCCGGCTTCCAGGCCATCGATGAGAATATTCTGGCCTGTACAGAAGCGGTTTTTTACAGCCATAAAATAAATCCATTCTGCAGCTTCATCCACAGTCATCCACCGCTTCAGCGGAGTCAGATCCATGATCTGATCCCAGAGTTTTTTGTCCTCCATCACCGGACGGTTCAGCTCTGTCATGACGCCGCCGAAATCCAGGCTGTTGCAGGTGGCCTGGTAAGGCGCGATCCGCATTGCCACATTTTTGGCATAGGCCAGAACGCCACCCTTGCTGGCTGCATATTCCGGGAATTCGGAGCCGGTATGTCCGCTTGCTGAGCCGATCATCACAATAGAGTAAATATCAGGGTGGATTCCGTAATGTTCGGTAATGGAAATGGTTCCTTTTAAGTTTACGTCAATGTCATTTCCGTCCTGGGTTCCTGCATTGTTGATCAGGATATCTACAGGAGGGAGTTCCGGGTAGGAATCCTTATCCCGGATATCCAGGCAGAAATGGGTATATCCGGGCTGAGTGATCGTGGCGGCATTTTTATCGAAGCCATAGACTTCATGGCCTTTTTTCAGAAAAAACTCCGCACATCCCTTTCCGATCCCGGAGCTGGTACCTGTAATTAAAATTTTCATCGGATAAAACTCTCTTTCATACTTTTTCGCAATGCTCCCATCAGGACAGCTGCCAGTGCAAGACAGAGAATTCTGTCAATGTAATCGGTGATAAACTGGACTGCAAAACAGCTTCCGACCATTCCAAGAGGTGTTTTTGCGAGAAGCTGTACAAGAATGGAGGAACCGGAAGAGGTGATCCCGCCGAACAAAAATGCAGTGATGCAGGAGCTGATCAGAGTTGACGGAAGGGTGATCGCAATGGCCGCCGGAAAGATCTGCCATTTTTTCGGCTGAAATTTCCGGTATACAAGACCGGTCACAAAACCGAGAACGATTCCCACCGGAGCATAATACAGAGAATAAATATCCACAGTCATTCCCATCAATAATCCGCTGATGAGATTAGGAAGCATGCCATAAAACGGTCCAAGAATTGAAGCAATAAATACAGTACCGATACTGTCGAGATAAATGGGAAGTTTCAGAAAAAGCGCGATCTGTCCGCCTACGAAATTAATACAGATGGCGAAAGCAATCAGGCAGATTTTCTGTACGTTTATTTTTTCTGTTTTCATATTCAGTCACTCCTTATATTAAATCCTGCAAAATATCCAGTTTTTCCGGTTCCAGACCAAGGATCCTGGAGAGGAACAGCTGGAAGAATGCATATACGTCTACTTCGGTCAGTACTTTTGTATTTGGTGTTTTCCGGTAAAAATCCATGGAATCCACAACGGACTGTCCAAGAGAGATTCCTTCGGTTTCGATCTGTACATAGGAATCAAAACCCTGGCAGATATCCGGATCCAGAAAGTATGCCACTGCCAGTGGATCGTTGATCACACAGCCAATGATATGCTCCCATTCCCAGTGAAAGTCAAAATAAAATTTCGTGATCTTTCGGATAAATTCTCCGGTCTCTTTATTCAGACGACAGATATATTCCAGAAGAGTAGGAGTGAGAACGATCTTTCTTGTCACATCAAGACCGATCATGTGGATCATTTTTCCATTCTGGTGAAGGGTGTCATAGACCAGTGCGGCAGCATCCGGATCGCACCAGTAGTTATACTCTGCAACAGGGGAACAGTTTCCGTGGCTTTTAAAAGAACCGCCCATAGATACCAGTTCCTCGATTTGGTCAAAAGCTGCCGGGGCTTTCTGGATCAGGCGTGCAAGATTTGTCATGGGACCCAGGGCGATCACGGAGACTTTTTCTTTTATCAGCGCCTTGGAGAGAAAATCTACAGCACCGATTTCCTGCTGATATCCGGGGACCTCGGGCAGAAAGCTTTCGCCGAGCCCGTCAGCGCCATGAGTATCCAGAGCGTTTACGTAATCCCGCTTCAAAGGTCTGGGTTCCCCCATATAGACCGGCACATCCAGCCGGTTCATCTGCTTCAGGATCTTTTTTGCGTTTTCGAATCCCATTTCCACGGGGGAATTTCCGCAGACAATGGTGATTCCAAGTACTTCGATTTCCGGTGATGTAAGAGCCAGCATGATGGCCAGGCTGTCATCAATTCCCGGGTCGCAGTCAATGATGATTTTTCGTTTGTTCATTTTGTTCCTTTCCAACTTGTGTCAAAGCAAAAAAAATGCTTTTGTTTATCACCTCCAATAAACAAAAGCATCCGTAAAAAGACTGCAGATTGTGTATACGTGCAGCCGGAAATTCTTTTTTTACTTTGCCTAGTTTTTTATACTGGGAGGTTTTCGAACCAGTTTCGGTGCATATTTTAACATATGATTCACGACGTGACAATATTTTTGAGAAAAAAAGCACAGTAGGATTTCTTAACGGAAATTATGTTGACGCAGGATAACCCGGCATTGTATCATGGAAATATCAGTGAAAAAAGTAGCCAGATATACAGTAGAAACCCAGTTTCAGAGCAACTGTCCGGTTACGCAAAAAAATATAAAAGCGGACTGACCAGATCTGCTTGACAGGGGGGAAAGATGAGAAAAAATATACAAGAAGGATATCTATTTTGCAAATGAAGAGCAGGGAAGAGAATATTATTATCTGTTTGTGCGTGAGGACAGAATAGATATCAACGCAACCGATCTTTCTACGCTTGAGAATGCCAGAGTTGGAATCAACAAAGGCAGTGTGCAGGCAGATTTTTTTCAGGAGTGGTGTGAGAAAAACAATGTGAAATGCCAGATCAATTATGCCTGCGGCTACGCCTTCTCAGGCGACTATCCGGAAGCTTCCCTGCTGGATCTCCTCAACGAAGCAGACCTTAATATGTATGAGGATAAGGTTCAGTCGAAACAGGGACGGAGAAATTAATCATCGTTTATAAAGATGCGGCGGAAATGTCATCAGCGATATTTCCGCCGCTTTGTCGCCGAGGATGTCTGGCTCAATTGATTCAGTCCGCGTCAGAACAATTATCTTCAAGTTTCTAGATTAAAAACGAGATGTTGTCTACCTGTGATAAAGATATTAATACATTTTATTTTCTTTTTTCTTCTTTTTCGCAGCATCTACCGTATACCAAAAACGTCCTGCTGACATTGTCTGTTCTTTCCAGCTACCATCTTTAAGCTGAATTGAAAGTTTCACTTCTACATCCGATGTTTTTTCACCAAAAGTCATTACTGCAACACGTTTATAATTCTGTACAATAAACTGATTATTAAATATTTCTACAAAACAATTTTTGCTTTTAGATATACCCCAGAACTGTATTGGTAAGTCGAAAATTATTTTCTTGCAATCAGGCTTATTACTTTCTTTTACTGCTTTTTGTGCTACAACAAATATATATTGATGTTTCTTGAAATAGTTGTAGTGACTCTTTACGATACTCTCCAATGGAACATCTATGACTTCCCTGTGTTCTGAATTAAATACATACATTTTATAGGTTTCCTGACACATATCTATTTCGACACAATACTTTCCCGACATACGGACAACCTTTTCATCGAAATATATCAAGCCATCCTTGCCAGGCTCTCTACCAACCTTCAAATTGGAAAATAACACAGAATACTGCTTAGAAACAGCATTATATTTAATACCGTTTTTTGAAATATGACCTAATGTGCAATAAACCATAATAAATACCTCTCTCGTTTAATTGTGTGTTTACATTATAGATCAAACGGTAAATTACAGCAAGAACCATGGGGACGGTGTTTTGTGACACTTTGTGTGTCCCGGTGGTCACTAATTGAGCAATTTTGCATATCCTAACAGCAGAAGTTTCTTAAAGGAGTATCTGCATGAAAAATAAAAAATGGATTTCCCTGGCGGCGGCAGTGGTTTTGGCGGTGACCGCGCTGCCGATGACGGCTTTTGCTGCTAAGAAGGACGGGGCAGAGGAGAAGATTACGAAGGTTACATTAAATGAGGTAGCGCATTCGATTTTCTATGCGCCGCAGTATGTGGCGATCGAAGAGGGATATTTTGCAGAGGAAGGTCTGGACTTGATACTGGTAACTGGTTTTGGCGCAGATAAAGTTCTGACAGCTCTGATCTCCGGTGAGGCAGATATCGGCTTCATGGGAGCGGAAGCATCGATCTATGCATACCAGGAAGGGGCAACCGATCCGGCCGTGAACTTCGCCCAGCTGACCCAACGCGCGGGAAATTTTCTTGTTGCAAGAGAAGAGATGCCGGATTTCAAGTGGGAAGATCTGAAAGGAAAGAAAGTTCTTGGCGGGCGAAAAGGTGGCATGCCGGAAATGGTATTTGAATATATCCTGAAGAAAAACGGCATTGACCCGCAGAAAGATCTGACCATTGACCAGAGTATTGATTTCGGTTCCACGGCGGCGGCTTTTACAGGGGATGATTCTGCGGCGTATACCGTAGAGTTTGAGCCATCTGCCACAATTCTGGAAAAAGAAGGCGCAGGCCATGTGGTGGCATCGCTTGGGGAAGCATCCGGGTATGTGCCTTACACATCTTACAGTGTAAAAACAAGTTACATGAAAGAAAACCCGGAGATCATCCAGAAATTCACAAATGCACTTCAGAAAGGTATGGACTATGTGCAGAGTCATACGCCGGAGGAGATCGCAGAAGTGATCGCACCCCAGTTTAAAGAAACAGATATCGACACGATCACTACCATTGTGAAGCGGTACTATGATCAGGACACCTGGAAAGAAAATCTGATCTTTAAGAAAGACAGCTTTGAGCTTCTGCAGGATATCCTGGAAGATGCAGGAGAGCTAGGCGAACGTGCAGAGTATGAAGAACTGGTGCAGACGGAATATGCAAAGAACGCAGTAAAAGAAAAGTGAAAAAGCTTCAGAAGTATACAGAGCAATGCCGGTTGACAGAAACATTTTCCGGGATTTATACTTAAAAAAGATTGCAAAAAATACAGATGAGGAGAGCATGTGAGATGTTATATTTTGTAAATGATTACTGCGAGGGCGCTCATCCGGCGATCCTGCAGAAACTTCTGGAAACCAATATGGAGAAGCTTTCCGGTTACGGCACGGATAAATACTGCGATTCTGCCAAAGAAAAGATCCGAAAAGCCTGCAGCTGTCCGGATGCAGAGGTGTATTTCCTGGTGGGAGGAACCCAGACTAATGCAACGATCATCGCATCTGTCCTGAACCGTTATGAGGGAGTCCTTGCGGCACAGACAGGTCATGTAGGCTGTCATGAAGCAGGCGCGATTGAATACACAGGCCACAAAGTGCTGACACTTCCGGAAAAAAATGGAAAGATCAGCGCAGAGAGCATCACGGACTATGTGGAAACCTTTTATGGGGATGCGAACCATGAGCATATGGTATTTCCGGGAATGGTCTATATTTCCCATCCGACCGAGTACGGAACCCTTTATACAAAGAAGGAACTGGAAGAAATCTCCGAGGTATGCCATAAATACGATCTTCCACTGTTTCTGGACGGAGCAAGACTTGGCTACGGCCTGGTAAGCCCGGAGACAGATGTGACACTGGAAGATATCGCCAGATATACCGATGTATTCTATATCGGTGGAACCAAGGTAGGCGCACTTTGCGGAGAGGCAGTCGTTTTTACGAAAAAAGCTCCGAAGCATTTCATGACCATGGTAAAACAGCAGGGTGCCCTTCTTGCAAAGGGACGTCTTCTGGGAATCCAGTTTGATACGCTGTTTACCGATGATCTGTATACAAAGATCAGCAAAAATGCCATCGAGACAGCCATGAAACTGAAAAAAGCCCTTCAGGAAAAAGGCTATCAGTTATATCTGGATTCTCCCACAAACCAGCAGTTTGTAGTTCTGGAAAATAAAAAGAAAGAAGAACTGGGCAAAAAAGTTCAGTTTGATTTCTGGGAGAAATATGATGAAGATCATACAGTGATCCGTTTTGCCACAAGCTGGGGAACGAAGATGGAGGATATTGATGCGCTGATCGAACTTCTGTAAAGTCATGAGCAGACAGAAAAACAGCTGAGATGATCCTGCATGCAAATAGAAGCTGCATTGCAGATCCCATCAGATCCTATAGCTGACATAAGACAGAAAAACTCCGTGAAGTCTGCATGACGGCAGAATGACACGGAGTTTTTTCATGTCAGTAACAATGCTGAATCTGATCAGATCAGGCGGAGGATATTTGGCTGCCTGACCGTTAGATGCTTTCAAAAAATTATAATTTTTTACCCTTCTCAGCAGCAGCAGTAAGCGCTTCAAACACAGCACTGCGGAAACCATTCTTCTCCAGGGTACGTACACCCTCGATGGTAGTTCCGGCAGGGGAGCAGACCATGTCTTTCAGGTCTCCCGGATGACGTCCGGTTTCCAGAACCATTTTTGCACTGCCAAGAACAGTCTGGGAAGCGAACTTGTAGGCCTGTTTACGAGGCATTCCCTGGCTGACAGCGGCATCAGCCATAGCTTCGATGAACATAAACACATAAGCCGGTGCACAGCCACCTACAGCACCGGCCGCATCCATCAGACGTTCCGGGATCACTTCCGTACATCCGAAGCTGTCTGTGATCTTAAGAATCTCAGCAAGTTCCTCCTGTGAAACCCGTTCATTGGCACATACAGCAGTCATTCCCTCACCGACCTGCGCCGGGGTATTAGGCATAAAACGGACAACTTTCAGAGGAAGACCGGCCTTTTCTTCCAGCCATGCAAGGGTTTTGCCTGGGGCAATGCCGATAATGGTGTGTTCTTCAGTAAGGCTGTCGTGGACTTCGTCCAGAACCTCCTCATAAAACTGAGGCTTTACGGCAAGAACAACAGTTTTTGCAGATCTGACGACCTCCTTGTTATCCAGAGTGGTGACAACGCCGAGATTTTTTTCACTGCGTGCTTTTCCCTCGGGGGTAAGGTTGGAAACAATGATGTCCTCTTTGGAAAAAATCCCCTGACGGAGAATACCGCCGATCATGGCAGAACCCATATTTCCACATCCGATAAATCCGATCTTCATAATAAAATCCTCCTTAAAATCATTTATAAAAAAAGACACGCCTGACTCGCGTGCCTTCTTTGGCAATGAAAGCAGATAACGGGAATCGAACCCGCCTCCTCAGCTTGGGAAGCTGATGTTCTACCAATGAACTATATCTGCCTGCATCACTAATTATAGCACTGCAAATGAGAAATACAAGTGTGATTTCAGATACAGGCCACGGAGTGACAGCAATGGTATTGAGAGCTGGCAGCATCTGCAAACAGCGATCGCATTTACCAGCCCTGGCTCATAGTGCTGTTATGATATTTTGTAGAATAAGTCACATCTTCACCGAACCATTCCGGCGCGGTGTAGGCATTGGCTGCTTCCTCTGTGGGAAATTCCACTTCAGCCAGAAGAACGCCCTCATATTCTCCGTGAAAGATATCCAGTTCGATAAAAAGTCCGCCTTTTTCCGGGATCACGTAGCGGTCTTTTGTGATGAGGATTCCATCTGCCTTGGGTTTCAGGTGTTCATAAGCTTCTGCGGTGAGCGGAAGATTATATTCCTCACGGCTCATCAGTCCTTTGGATTTATAAGTGAGAAAATAGTCATCGTCCTGTCTTCGGATGCGGACCACCGGTGAGGTGCAGAGATAACCCTGCTCGATTCGATGGCAGGGATAAGAAGCCAGGTTTTCCGGCAGATTTTCTTTTTTAATAAGAAATTTACGCTCAATTTCCATAACCGATTCCTCCTGTAAATATACTGCCCTCAGTTTACATGAAAAAAATATAATTTGCAACGGACTTACCCTGCAAATTTTCTTGACATTTTTTATGGAAAAAAGCATTATGAAAGGGAATGGAAAAACCTCCGGACAGCACCGGAATAATATAAAAAGAAAGGACGGAAAACATTATGAGCAAAGTATATATTTTTTTCGCAGACGGATTTGAAGATATCGAGGGACTGACTGTGGTAGATCTGATGCGGAGAGCAGGAATCGACATCCAGACAGTATCTATTAAAGAGACCAGAGAGATCAGAACCTCTCATGGAATCAATATTCTTACAGACTGCACATTTTCAGAGTGTGATTTCTCTGATGCGGACATGCTTGTGATCCCGGGAGGAATGCCAGGAACAAAATATCTGGAGGAATACAAACCGCTGACCGGGCTTCTCACATCATTTTACCAGAAAGGCGGCAAGGTGGCAGCTATCTGTGCAGCTCCGGGTGTATTCGAGAGACTTGGCTTCCTCAAAGGCAGAAATGCCACATCTTATCCATCTGTAATGGAGCAGCTTACAAGCGCCAGAACTTCCCTGGAGCCGGTAGTAGTGGACGGAAATGTGACTACCAGCAGAGGTCTTGGAACAGCCATTGATTTCAGTCTTTCTCTGATCCGTCAGCTGGAGGGAAGAGCAAAAGCCGAGGAAATCGCAGAGTCTGTAGTATATTCAACAGAGATTTTTTACTAAAGAAGAGCTGTTTTTGCGGTTAAGAAGGAAAACCAGAAGAGCTGCACTGCTTCTGAACGGGATTTTTACGGAAAACAGGGGATTTACAGCGGTATAAGAGCCATATATGGCGAAAAAAATACTGGCGTTTTTACAGTGATTATGCTATACTATAGAAATGACTGTAAATATATAAAATGCGAGTGTTAACTATTTATATAATAAGGTATTTACTCGATATAATTAAGGAGGAACAAGAAACATGAGTTTACAGGTTGAGAAAATGGAGAAAAACATGGCGAAACTTACAATCGAGGTTTCCGCCGAGGATCTTGACAAAGCAATGCAGAACGCATATCAGAAAGCAAAAGGCAGAATTTCCATTCCGGGATTCCGTAAAGGAAAAGCTCCTAGAAAAATGATCGAGCAGATGTACGGTAAGGGAGTATTCCTTGAGGATGCTGCTAACGCTCTGATCCCAGAGCATTACAGCAAAGCACTTGCTGAGTGTGATCTTGAGATCGTTTCCCAGCCTAAGATCGATGTAACACAGGTTGAGCCTGGCAAACCATTTATCTTTACAGCAGAAGTAGCTACCAAACCAGAGGTAACTCTTGGTGACTATAAAGGACTTGAGGTTCCGAAGTCTGAGACAGAAGTAACAGACGAGGAAGTTGAGGCAGAGCTTAAGAAAGAGCAGGAGAAGAACTCCAGAACGATCACAGTTGAGGATCGCGCAGCCGAGAATGGCGACACAGCAACTATCGATTTCGAGGGCTTCGTAGACGGAGAGGCATTCGAGGGCGGTAAAGGAACAGATTATCCGCTGACACTTGGTTCCAACACATTCATCCCGGGATTTGAGGAGCAGCTTGTCGGTGCCAAGACTGGTGACCATGTAGAAGTTAAAGTAACATTCCCTGAGGAGTATCAGGCAAAAGAGCTCGCTGGTAAGGAAGCAGTATTCCAGTGCGACGTTAAGAAGATCGAAGCGAAAGAGCTTCCGGAGCTTGACGATGACTTCGCTAAAGATGTATCTGAGTTTGATACACTTGCTGAGTACAAAGAAGACGTTAAGAAGAACCTGACAGAGAAAAAAGCAGAAGATGCTCGTCGTGCAAAAGAGGACGCAGCAGTAGATAAAGTGATCGAGAATGCCCAGATGGATATTCCGGAGGCAATGATCGAGACTCAGACACGTCAGATGCTTGACGACTTCGCAAGAAGAATGCAGTCCCAGGGTCTTTCCATGGAGCAGTACTTCCAGTTTACAGGTCAGAGCGTTGAGAAGATGATGGAAGACATGAAGCCACAGGCTCTTAAGAGAATCCAGACAAGACTGGTTCTTGAGAAGATCGCTGAGGTAGAGAACATCCAGCCAACAGAGGAAGAGGTTAACGAAGAGATCTCCAAGATGGCAGAGATGTACAAGATGGAAGCAGACAAATTAAAAGATCTCATCGGTGAGAACGAGATGGAGCAGATGAAGAAAGATATGGCTGTTCAGAAAGCTGTTACATTAGTTGCCGATGCAGCTGTAGAGGCGTAATAAACCTCGGAAATGGAGGGCAAAATGAGTTTAGTACCTTACGTCATTGAGCAGACCAGCAGAGGAGAAAGAAGTTACGATATCTATTCAAGACTTCTTAAGGACCGAATCATTTTCCTTGGAGAAGAGGTTAACGATGTCAGTGCGAACCTGATCGTTGCACAGCTTCTCTTCCTGGAAGCAGAAGATCCTTCCAAGGATATCCAGCTTTATATCAACAGTCCGGGTGGTTCTGTAACTGCCGGAATGGCGATCTATGATACGATGCAGTATATCAAGTGTGATGTATCTACAATCTGCCTTGGAATGGCAGCCAGCATGGGAGCTTTCCTCCTGTCTTCCGGTGCCAAAGGCAAGAGATACGCACTGCCGAATTCAACGATCATGATCCACCAGCCATCAGGCGGTGCACAGGGGCAGGCTACAGAGATCCAGATCGTAGCTGACCAGATCGCAAAAACCAAAAAGAAGCTGAACGAAATTCTTTCCGCGAATACCGGACAGCCTCTTGAGATTGTGGAGAAAGATACTGACCGTGATAACTATATGACAGCAGAAGAAGCGAAGGCATATGGTCTGATCGATGGTGTTGTAGTCCACAAATAATGCGTAAGAAAAGACTCCTGTAAAGACACAGGAGTCTTATCTTGCTTTAAAAAGGAATTTTAAATGTCTGCGGGAGACGGACATTTACGCTTAGAAAGGAAACAAAAAGATATGGCAGATAAAGTAAGAGAAGGAAAGGTAAGATGCTCCTTTTGCCATAAGACCGAAGACCAGGTACGGAAACTGATCGCAGGTCCGGATGGAGCGTATATTTGTGATGAATGTATCGGTATCTGTTCCGAGATCATGGAAGAAGAATTCAATATGTATGATCATGAAGCAGATTACGAAACAGGGATCAACCTTCTGAAACCGGAAGAGATCCACAGTATCCTGGATGAATATGTCATTGGTCAGGACGATGCCAAGAAGGCACTTTCTGTGGCTGTTTACAATCATTACAAGAGAATTCTTGCTTCCAGAAATCTGGACGTTGAGCTGCAGAAGAGTAATATCCTGATGCTTGGTCCTACAGGTTCCGGTAAGACACTTCTTGCACAGACACTGGCGAGACTTCTGAATGTTCCTTTTGCCATCGCAGATGCCACTACTCTCACAGAGGCAGGCTATGTTGGCGAGGATGTTGAGAATATTCTTCTGAAGATCATTCAGGCAGCAGATTACGATATTGAACGTGCGCAGTACGGAATCATCTATATTGATGAGATCGACAAGATCACAAGAAAATCCGAGAACACTTCCATTACCAGAGATGTGTCCGGTGAGGGCGTACAGCAGGCACTTCTGAAGATCCTGGAAGGAACCGTTGCAAGTGTTCCGCCGCAGGGCGGAAGAAAGCATCCGCATCAGGAGTTTATTCAGATTGATACGACGAATATCCTCTTTATCTGCGGCGGTGCATTCGAAGGACTCGAAAAGATCATCGAGACAAGACAGGATACGAAATCCATCGGATTCAACAATCCGATCGGCCATGCAAAAGATGAGAATGTCGGAGATCTGCTCCGTCAGGTCATGCCGCAGGATCTGACCAAGTTCGGCCTGATTCCGGAGTTTGTCGGACGTGTGCCGATTGTCGTTACGTTAAATTCTCTGGATGAGACGGCCCTGATGAAGATTCTGGTTGAGCCGAAGAATTCTCTGGTCAAACAGTACAAGAAGCTGTTTGAGCTGGACGGCGTACAGCTTGACTTCAAAGAAGATGCACTCGAAGCGATTGCAAAGAAATCCCTGGAGCGGAAAACAGGCGCCAGAGGTCTCCGCGCAATCATGGAAGATACGATGATGGATCTGATGTATGAGATCCCGTCGGACAATACGACAAAAGAATGCGTCATCACCAAGGACGCTGTAGAAAAGAAGGCGGAGCCGGAGATTATTCACGGCGAACCGGCCCCTGTTCCACGGCGGAATATGGGAAGAAGATCCGGAAGACCGGAAACCGCCTGAAAAACGCAGGAGGAAACTTAAATGGAAGAAGTGACAAAAGTATTACCGGCGATTGCGCTGCGTGGAACAACGATTTTGCCGGATATGATTGTACATTTTGATATCAGCAG
>OICN01000269.1_pt1 | contig 19148 bp, 8 predicted proteins | sample 1581301 | NCBI WGS metagenome assembly OICN01 (sample SAMEA3882557, study PRJEB24775) | human gut metagenome | biome: human-associated habitat; feature: intestine environment; material: feces | place: Netherlands | collected 2009/2010
ATTTGAGGGCATTGGCGAAAATCATGGATTTTCTGCGTGCCGTGAGTATCATTTTGGTGGTCATGAACGTGTACTGGTTTTGTTACGAAGCCATCCGGCTGTGGGGCGTGAACATCGGTGTGGTGGATAAAATCCTGATGAACTTCGACCGCACGGCGGGGCTGTTCCGTTCCATTCTGTACACGAAGCTGTTCGCCGTCCTGTTGCTTGCGCTGTCGTGCTTAGGAACGAAAGGTGTCAAGGGCGAGAAAATCACATGGCGTAAAATCTGGACGACACTCGCCGCCGGGTTCGTGCTGTTTTTCCTGAACTGGTGGATACTGGCTCTGCCGCTGCCGGTTGAAGCGGTGACGGGGCTGTATATCCTTACCATCGGTACGGGCTATGTCTGCCTTTTGATGGGCGGTCTGTGGATGAGCCGTCTGTTGAAACACAATCTGATGGAGGATGTTTTCAACAACGAGAACGAGAGTTTCATGCAGGAAACAAGGCTCATCGAAAGCGAGTATTCGGTCAATCTGCCGACACGTTTCTATTACAGGAAACGCTGGAACAACGGTTGGATCAATGTAGTTAATCCCTTCCGTGCGTCCATCGTGTTGGGTACGCCGGGCAGCGGAAAGTCATACGCCGTTGTAAACAATTTTATCAAGCAACAGATTGAAAAGGGCTTTAGTCAATACATCTACGATTTCAAGTATCCCGACCTATCTACTATTGCCTACAACCATTTGCTGAACCACCCGGACGGCTACAAGGTAAAGCCGAAGTTCTATGTGATCAACTTCGACGACCCGCGACGCTCTCATCGGTGCAATCCCATTCACCCGGATTTTATGGAAGATATTACGGATGCCTATGAGAGTGCCTACACAATAATGCTCAACCTCAATAAAACGTGGGTGCAAAAGCAGGGCGACTTCTTCGTGGAGTCACCTATCATTTTGTTCGCCAGTATTATATGGTATCTTAAAATCTATCAGAACGGGAAGTATTGCACGTTTCCCCATGCCATCGAGTTTTTGAACCGCCGCTACGAGGATATTTTTCCGATACTGACTTCCTATCCCGAACTGGAGAATTACCTTTCCCCGTTCATGGATGCTTGGCTCGGAGGGGCTGCGGAGCAGCTCATGGGGCAGATAGCGTCGGCAAAAATTCCGCTGTCGAGGATGATTTCACCGCAGCTCTACTGGGTGATGTCGGACAGCGAGTTTACGCTGGACATCAACAATCCCGAAGAGCCGAAAATCCTATGCGTGGGCAACAATCCCGACCGTCAGAACATCTACGGGGCGGCTCTCGGATTGTATAACTCCCGCATCGTGAAGCTCATCAACAAGAAGGGAATGCTGAAGTCATCGGTCATCATCGACGAGCTGCCCACGATATACTTCAAGGGGTTGGACAACCTTATAGCCACCGCCCGAAGCAACAAGGTTGCCGTGTGTCTGGGATTTCAGGATTTCAGCCAGCTGGTGCGCGACTACGGTGATAAGGAGGCGAAAGTGGTGATGAATACGGTCGGTAACATTTTCTCCGGGCAGGTGGTAGGTGAAACGGCAAAGACACTATCGGAACGGTTCGGTAAGGTGTTGCAGAAACGGCAGTCTATCTCCATCAACCGGCAGGATGTTTCCACCTCCATCAACACGCAGATGGATGCGCTCATTCCGCCGAGCAAGATTTCCGGTCTGACGCAGGGAATGTTTGTCGGTTCGGTGTCCGACAACTTCAACGAACGTATCGAACAGAAAATTTTTCACTGCGAGATTGTGGTGGATGCCGAGAAGGTGAAGCGGGAGGAACGTGCCTACAAGAAAATTCCGGTCATTACCGATTTCACGGACGAGGACGGCAACGACCGCATGAAAGAAACGGTGCAGGCGAACTACCGGCGTATCAAGGAAGAGGTGAAGCAGATTGTGCAGGAGGAACTGGAGCGCATCGCGGGCGATGATAACCTGAAATATCTGTTGCAGCAGAAGTAAATAAAAAAATGAAGAAAGGCTTACCATAAACCTTTCTTCATTTTTTTAGAACTTAAGCATTATCCATACTTACTAAGATTCCGTTTTCCAAAATTTTTTGCAATGGAATTTTCTTTAAGATTTCTTGATAAGTGCTATAGAAGTCATTATCAAGTCCTATATAAACAATATTGTCATGTAATTCTTCTATAACACTAATATGTGAATGCAATTTGCACTTTTTATCAGAACAATCTGATACGATACTTTTAATTCGTTCCAACTTATTTAATAAATCATCATATTGAGATAACCCTTTTGTAGTTGGTTGTATTTGATAATTAGTTTTCTTTGCCGGTTGTATATTATGTTCAGGATCTAATAATACTATGTGAAATATAGAAGAATCCCGATCAAAATAACCTACAATACGCCCCGTACTTTTTGTTATCGAAAATTGCATTATTGGAAAATCTGTCTCATTGTCCAATATTTCTTTTGGTAGCCAATCTAAATCTTTTCGTTGAATAGGAATGTTTTTAGCACTCCAATCTATTGGATGACATCTTAATGCAATACTACCTCTATTTTCTTCTAATACTTCTTGCGGTGTCATAGTACCCAAAGCACCTAATCTTTCAAGAAGCCCAATATGCCATCCCTTAGAACACTCTCCAATCTGAAAATTAGGTATCTGCTTAAAGTAAGAGAAGGAAAAAGTTATCTTCCTTCTCTTTAACTCATTTTCTTGTTCTTTGGTAACTAATGATTTGTTTCCGTATTTAGGAGAATCTGAATTAAGATTTAATAGTTTCCCATTTTTTCCCATAATACTCAATCATTAGTTCTGGAGTAATAACCTTGTCACAACGCTCATTTACATTTAAATCTCCACGTGTTTTAATCCAAGGCATCTCATTGTGGGACAATCGTTCTAATTCAGCACCGCTATATTTAAGATAATTCTCCAATATAAAGTCAATGAATTCAGCGTCTTCTGATGATAAACTCACATTGTGATTCATGCAATCATCAATATTGATTTCTGAATAGAGATATTTTGTAGAATTAAATCGATTGTAGATTTCTCGATTTACCGGACCATGAATCCATGCTTCAAACTCGCCGTCAAACATAGGTTTTTTATTGATACCATAAGACCATGCTTGAACATAATACAATAACTTCTGCAACTTTAAATTTATTAAAGACGCAAATCTATCTTCCGATTTTACTCGTAAGATAATGTAGTCTGTTATATCGTGTATTGAGTTCATCTGAATTATGACTATATCAATTTCAATGCAAAGTTAATATCTTTTTCTAATATAACAAAATAATGAATTGAATTGATGTGATTTATTCTAATGAATTTGTTTTTTATCTCCTCATACGATCCAACTCATCATCGCGCAGCATCCTCTCGTTCAATTTCTCCTGCATTCTGTCAAGGAAGTAGGTGCGGCTTTCGTTCTTCCGGCGTTTGATATCGGTGTAGAAACGGTAGCAGTCCTTCGACTCAACCCCGAATATCTTGTAAAGGAGCGGGGCAAGCTGTTTGAGCGGCATGTTGCCGTTGTTGATGCAGCCCATCTCGTCGATGCCGTAGATAAGTTCCACGAGGTCGATGGCATTGCCCGTCCATTGCAGGAGGCTGGTGGCGGTTTCTGTTGTGTTGTTGGCGGATATCAGTGGCGGCACTTGGGGCGTGGCAAGGAATTTCTGCATCTTTCTTACGAAAGACAGAGCCTTGCTGACGTAGGCGGCAATCTCTCTTTTTTCTTCTGACAGATTACGTACGGGATGGTGCTGCAACTCGATTTCGATGTAGGCAAGCGCGATGACGGTAAGGTTCATGTCCATGCCGCCGTTGCACAGTTCGATCACTTGGGTGGCGAAAGCCGTGTATGCCGTTTCCATATTGCAGTCGCCGGCTTCGTTTATCAGGCGGAAAAAGTCGGTTTCCGCCAGCAAGAAATAATTCATGGTTCTGTCAATTTTGAAAATTACACTTTGTTTTCTGCGTGCGCACATGAATATAATTGGCAAAAAACGCGGCAGAAAATAAAAAATCCAACACTCAATTTTACAAAGTGCTGGATTTCAGAGGTATAAAATTCAGTATTTTTTCACAAGGACAAATTATCTCCGACTTAAATTGTTTGTAATCAGAACATTTATTCTATTCCTGAAAATAGAAATGTATGCTTGCCGCACATTTTGGCTATCTTGCTTTTTTATCAAGGATATAGATAATGCGACATACACCGTTGGGATAGCTTTTCAAAGAGGAAAGCGTCCAGTGTTGCTCTGGCAGAGCCGACTTAAAAAAATGTCGTCCGCTTCCGGATATGAAAGGAACGGTGTATAGTATGATTTCATCCACAGCGTGCATCCGCAGCAGTCCGTTTATATAGTCTGCCGTGTCCGGTGTGGCTTCCGCGAGGTAACGGATGTTTGTGCAGTCTTTTCTCCATTCGTGCAGCATTGAAATGGAATAGTCCGGTGTCACACGGTAAAAGGCTTTCTTCCTGATTTCATCAAGACCGCAACGGTCAAGGCACAAATCCTGATGTGCTTTATCATATAACTCTGAAGAAAGACATCCGTCCATCGTCAGTACGGCGAGAATCTGAACTTTACCCATAATCGTTTCCTTTCGTTAGGCAAGGGTAAAAAAGTAGCGTGCAATTCACACTACCTTCAAGCGATGGCTCTGGTAAAGCCTTTACGGAGAGTACGTGAATGCACGCTATGCGTAAGCATAGCATAAGCATCACGCAATCGTCTCCGTAGTTCCAATTTACCAGATTTTCGCTTGAAACGCCTTGCGGTCTTATCCTATATGTTGGCGGCGAAAAGCTCCTGCCAATCGCCGTTTTTCTCAAATGTTATGCAAAGATAGCCAAATTCAGTGAATTACGGGCTATGATTGCTTGAATTTATATTTAAGTCCATACTCTTCAAGTTTGCTGTATAGTGTTGTCCTGCCTATGCCGAGCAGTTCTGCGGCGACACTCCGGTTGCCGTTTGCCTGTTTCAACGCACGCAATATCCGCTCCTTATCCTCCGCGTCATTGCGCAAGGCGAAGCTGACAGTAGAGGTCGGTTTCGTCACGGCAAGTTCCAGATGCTCTTTCATGACAACACCTTCCTGCGCCTGCAATACAGCACCCATAACTTTCTGCCGAAGTTCCCGCACGTTGCCCGGCCATGCGTGTGTCAGCAACGCTTTACGTGCTTCGGAACTGAACCCGCTCACGCTACACTCCAGCTCTCTGTTTGCCATATCACGGAAGAACTCTGCCAGCGGCATGATGTCTTCCTGACAGTCACGCAACGGAGGAACGGTTATCCCGAAGTCGTGCAGGCGGTACAGAAGATCCTGCCGAAAACGCTTTTCATTCACCGCTACTTCCAAATCTTCATTGGTAGCAGCGATGATGCGGACATTGAAATTCCGGTCTGCCTTGTCTCCGACCGGGCGATACCGCCTCTCCTGTATGGCGCGGAGCAACATCTGTTGGGTTTCCAACGCGAGGTTTCCTACCTCGTCCAGAAACAGCGTGCCGCCTTCCGCCTCATGGAAATATCCTTTCTTGGCATTGTCCGCACCTGTAAACGCTCCCTTGACGTGTCCGAAGAAAGCCGACGGTGCAAGCTCTTTGGAGAGTGAACCGCAGTCCACCGCCACAAATGGCTTGCCTGCACGTTTGCTCTTGTCATGCAACAGATGGGCAATATGCTCCTTGCCCGTGCCGTTCTCACCAAATATCATCACGCTCATGTCGGTGGCGGCTACCAGCCTTATCCGGTGCATGATTTTCTGAAAAGCGGAACCTTCACGGGCGAATACAGGCATACGGCGTTGTCCTGCCTGACGTTCTTTCAGTATGGAACGGATCAGGGGGACAAGTTTATCCTCCACAAGCTGTTTGGGAATATAGTCTATCGAGCCGAGTTTCATGCTTTCCACGGCGGTATTAACTTCGGCGTAGTCGGTCATAATGATGAAGGGCTGCATCTTTCCCTCCTTTCGCATCCAGCACAAAAGGTCTATGCCACTGCCGTCAGGCAGACGCAGGTCGGCAACCACGATATCATTATCTGTTGCCTGTTGCAGATGTTTCTTCGCGGTTGAGAGGTGGTAAGCCTTCATATTGCGGTAGCCCTCCCGTGACAGCATATTGCAGACATATTCGCAATACACGATGTTGTCTTCCACCACAATTATTTTTGTCTTATCCATCTTCGTATTTTCTCCTTTCCTCTTCTGCCAACCGTATTATTTCCACTCCCTTATCCAGCACGGCAGTCACGGCATGGCTTAACGCTTCACCATCCGGGAGAGCATCGCCACGAAGCAATCCGTAAAGTACATTCAGCGGTTGGTCGGCACGGAGCACCTCCCACGAACTGCGCAGGTGGTGGATCAGGGAATCCAGCTTTTGCAGGTCTTTTTCTTTTGCTGCATTCCGTACCGCCTGCATTTCCTTTTCTGTTTCAGTTATCAACTTTTCCAGCATGACGGCTTCATTGCCATAGGACAATAAGGCGGAAAAGTCCGGTTTCCCGTCCGGTGTCGCTTTTATGGCACACCTGTCGGAAACCTCCATCAGTTCCGATATGGAGAACGGCTTGAACAGGCATCCGGCAAAGCCTTTTGCCAATAGTTCCCCTTTGTTACAACTGCCCGAAGCGGTTGCCACAACCACCGGGATTGTTGGTGAATTGCCCACGTTGGACGAACGCAACAGTTCCAGCAATTCGAAACCGTTTATATCGGGCATATTCAAGTCTGTCAGCAACAGGCTGTATTCTTTCTGGCGTATCATTTCCATCAGTGCCGCAGCATCGGTGCAAGTGTCGCAGTGTATTCCTTCTTGGGAATACATCTCTTTCAGCATCAGAAGTAATACCTCATCATTGTCAATGGCGACAACATCATGGAATTTATTGTTATGATAAACAGGTGTATTGCTTGTATATCCAAGCTGTTCTTCAGCTTCCTGCATAGAAATTTCAACTGTGAAACGACTGCCTTTCCCTTTCTTGCTGTCTAAACGGATTGTTCCGCCAAGCATCGACACAATATTACGCATTATGGCAAGCCCAAGCCCGAAACCCTCCTTTGCGGCGGCATTTGATAGACGTTCAAACGCACCGAACGCTTGTTTCTGTTCCTCTTCTGTCATGCCTGTACCTGTATCTTCAACGACCAGTGTCAGAACTCCATTATCATATTCAGTAATCAAAGAAACACCGCCTTCTTCTGTGAACTTGACAGCGTTTGACAGCAGGTTATTCCCGATTTGTATTATTCGCTCTTTGTCGGTCAATACAATGGCATCGTGTCCAGTCTTCACGGACAAGGACAGCCCTTTGTTCACGGCAACAGGCATGAACTCCGTTTCAAGTGTGTGCGTGATTGCTGAAATCCGGCAGGGTGACAGACGGGGCTGTTCCTTGCCGTTGTCCAGGCGGAAGAAGTCAAGCAAAGTGTTGAGCATATCCCGCATACGGTCGGAGGATTGCAGTATATTTTGGATATATTGCCCATTATTACCGCTATTGCATTCTTTCCGCAAAAGTTCGGTATAGCCGGTTATTGCCGTCAGTGGTGTACGCAACTCATGGGTAATAGTATATACCGCTTTCTTTCGGGAGGTTATGAGTACCTCATTTTGTTGCACGGACTGTTCCAATTGCTCGATCAAATCCGTTGTCTTGCGTTTGTATCGTTTAATGTTCTTTGCATCACGGTGTATGATGATATAGGAAATGACCAACAGCAAAAGAACAAATCCCATCAAGCCGCCTATCTGCATAAATGATTTTTTACGCATGGCTGTTATCTCGCTTTCTCTATTTTGTAAATCAGATTGCACCTTCTTTTCGATTTGGCAAATCAATCCTTGCAGTTGTCTGTTAAGTTCTGCATTACGGGCAGCAAGACTATCGGCTTGTTCTGACAATCGACGGCTCTGCGCATTCTGTTCGTTGACCATGTTTCTATTGGATGAACGGAGCGTAGTCGTTGTTGTCGTTGGCTTCGTTCCCTCTTTTTTGCCGAAGATGCTCAAGAAACCTTTTCGTTTTGGCTTTTTGGACTGTTCCTGCACACTTTTCTGCACAATAACCGGAATTTGATTGGCTATCTTCTTGTTAATAGATTGTTGTTCATCCATTAACCGGACTATCTGGAACATCTGTCGTTCCTTATCCTCTAAAAGACTGCGCACACTATCGATGCGCTCTGCTGGATAGGTGGCCTTGAAACGGCAAAGCATACTGTCCATTGCCATACGCCGTGCATGGTAATGCTCGATATCTTTATCGTTCCATTCCAGTATTGTTTCACCCAATAGAGAAAATTTTATCATTTGAATATTGATATTGTTTATTTCTTTTCGGAGCTCGTCTATTTTTTTATTGCCAAGTTCTAATGCTTCTATCTCCTGCCATTCATAGAGGCTATTATATGCCATACATCCGATAAGAATGGAGATAAGTATATATCCCAACTGTATTGCCTTATAGAAATTTCCTGACCGCTCCATTATTTTGATGACATTGATTTTTGGAACATGAATAAAAGTTTATCTTTTTCGTTCATGCGGATATTATCAGAATAACCGCCTTTTGTTATTTGATACCCGCATGGCTTAACCATAAAAATGCCTAAGCCCTTAGTGTATGAACTTACTTCTGATGCATAGTCTTTACTTGTATTTAATGGAACTTTCCCTTTAATATGACACCACTCATTATTGCAACTGATGTCTTCAATCTCAGACATCATTTTTTGCAAATCTGTAATAGCTTTGGAACTTGCCGCTTGGGGTATCTGCAACTCAAAATAGAGCATCGGTTCGAGAATGTCCACACCTGACTGTTGCAAGGCCAGCCTGAAGACATAAGGGGTCAGCTGTCTGAAATCAGCAGGTGTACTTACCGGGCTATAATACTCGGCTTGAGTAAAAGTTACTTTCAGATCAGTCACTTCCCATCCATGTAACCCGGATTGGCAAGACATACGAATCCCTTCAAAAACGGCATTTTGAAAAGAATGGTTCAGATAACCATAGGAGATGTCACTTTCGATTTGCAACCCTGTCCCTAACGGTAAGGGTTCAAGAGTCAGCCCTATTGTGGCCCAATAAGGGTTGGGCGGCACTTCGATCTGAATAATCTTATTGACCTTTTTTATAGGTCGTTCTTTGTAGATAGTCTTGATCTCATCAAAATGGACCTTTACGGAAAATCGTTCTTCCAGCAATGTCTGTATGATTTCCTTTTGGGTCAAACCATATAACGAGATTTCCAATTCATCACTATATGAGTTTATGGAAAAGGACAAAGACGGGTCTTCAATCCACAATGTATTCAGAGCGGATATCACCTTGCTTCTCTCTTCGGGCTTATTTGGCCGGACGGAGGATTTGAGAGCGGGATGCTGATGAGATAATCCTTGAATCAAACAAGGTTTAGCACCTAAATAATCTCCGATTCGAAAATCTTCTATATCTTCTACAATCGCGATATCATTGGCACCCACTTCATCAACATTTATCTCTCTGCCCTGATAAATAGTCTTTAGATTTTTAATCTTGATGAATTTTTCCGAATCGTTGATTCTTACAACGTCTCGAAGTCTCAGACTTCCGTCAATTATTTTAAGAAAACTTCTTTTATGCCCTTTGGGGTCATGCTCTATCTTATAGAGATAAGCTGAAAGTCTGTTTGAGACTGATGCCGGAGGAAGTATAAAAGAAGAAATGGCGTCCAACAACTCATTGATACCGATATTGAACATTGCTGATCCATGTAGCACCGGATAGACTTTGGCTTTTGCCACAAGAGCGATTATCGTATTCCAATAATCAGCCGGTGAAATTTCGCTATCCGCCAAATATCGTTCTAATATATTGTCGTCATGGTTGCATACAAATTCTTTGTATTCTTCCTTTATATATGTTTGGGAGCAAACCGGATAAACCGATCCATCGACAACAGTTTGCATAAACAGGACATCTTGCGACAGATTTGTTTTTATATCCATATACAAACGCTCCAAATTCACACCGGCACGGTCAATCTTATTGATAAATATAATTGTCGGGATTTGCAGCTTTTGTAAAGTACTGAACAGCAACTTTGTCTGCGCTTGTATGCCTTCCTTTGCGGATAAGATGAGGACTGCTCCATCAAGCATTTTGAATGTCCGCTCCACTTCCGCAATAAAATCCATGTGTCCCGGAGTGTCAATGATATTGCATTTCACTCCATTCCAGATAATAGATGTCGTAGAAGCCCGAACAGTAATTCCTCTACGTTTCTCTATATCCATAGAGTCCGTTATGGTGTCACCATTATCCACACGGCCGCACTTTTCCGTTGCTCCACTGGCAAACAGCAGATTCTCGGTTACGGAAGTTTTTCCTGCATCAATGTGAGCAAGAATTCCTAAATTTATAATATTCATTTGGATTAAGCAATAATATACTACAATAGATGCATTGTCGAAACGCACCTTTTAATACCTCCTCGTAGCATATGAGAACTACAGGATTACTAACTCGTATTAATATGTATATTATTACTGCCGCATAACGATTACAAAATTACACAAAAAAATATATCTAACAAAAGTGGGAGGATTTTTTAACTTTTTACCATAGACATTTTATTAGGGAAACGTAGGTTCAACTGGTAAGTACAAATAAGTAGAAATGTTTGAACAACACTGTTTTAGGAAGTTGAAAAATCAAGTTTCTCTCTCGGTATAGCGTTTATTTTGGCCAATATCTTCTTTAGTTTGGCATTTGAGTATTTCCCATTCGTGTTCTATTTAGCTCCTTATTATGAGTATGTAGCAAGTTGCTTATCAAATTCAGCCTCTTTGAGGGTCAAATATGGTTTTGCAAATGGTGACTGACAAGACATAAACAAGGTCAGCAGGAATTTTTTACATAAATGGACATGAATGTATATAACCTAAAATAAGAATAAATTTTAATAAGGGCTGCCCAAAAAGAAAAAAATGCAGTTGCCATCCTACAGATACTTGCAGAAAGGATAAAATTTACTTTTAGACCTTTTGGGATAGCCCTTATTAATACTTCAGATAAAATTCCTAAGGTTATATTTTCAATCCTTTGAACCGGGTTTCCTCCTTGGCATACAGTCCCGGACGCCCGATTATGACATGGTTGGCAACGATACTATCCGCCGGACTGCGTATCTGCGGCGGTGCATTTTCGGGATATTGCGCCTGCCTGTTCCTCACATCTTCCGCTTCCGGCTTGACCTGTTGCCCTTCTTTCTCCTTTTCGGCGACTTCGGGCGTGGGCGGCGCAAGTTCCAGCTGTATTTTTCGGTCAAGGGCGGCAAGTTCGGATTTCAGCTGCTTCAGCTCGTCCTCCTTCTTCCACACCTTACCCGCTATCTCCTGTAACTGCGGTATCTCCATCTCCAGCACCTCGTTCTTCGCCTTGTACTGGTCGATGATGGAGGGTATCCTCTCCATCGCGTTGAGGAAGTTGCGGGCGGCGGCCAACGGGTCAGCCATCGCCAGATGCCCGTTGTTGTAGGTGTACTTGTAGTTCCCCTCGACCACGAAGCGGTTGTCGGTGAACTCCAATCCCTCTTTGAGTATCCTTTCGCTCACCACCTTTATCGGAAAACCGTAAAGTTCACCGACCTGCGTGTACAACCCTCCGGTCGTGGCATTCTTGGCTATCTCCTGCAAACGCTTTCCGATGACCTTCTCATCGGCGGAATCCACTCCGTCCACCTTTATTATATTAAGGCGGTTGCCCTCCTTGTCGGTCTGCACCACCGACAGGAAGCGGTTCCAGTCCTCCGTCATGGCATCTATGAAAGCCGTGTTGTTGCGCAACTCGCCGGTCTTTGACTCCAGCTTGAACTCCGAATCACGCTTGCCCTTGTTGAACGACTTGCGTTCCCCTTCGAGCGATGCGATCCGCTTTTCCAGTTTCGCCTTGTCCAACAGGTCGGTATTGCCGGAGAGCAACGCCATGTATTCCGAGAAATTCATGCCCGATTTTTCGTCCATTGCCCCCTCGTCGATGGTACGCGCACCCATCGCACCGCTTTTGAGCTGGCTTATGAAAGTCTGCTTGCAGTGCAGGAGGTTGAACTTGTAGCTGTCCAGTGACTTCTCCACCGCGTAGATGATTACATCCACGTTGTTCCCGGCGAAATGTTTGGCAATCTCATTACCTGCCCTAACTCCGCGTCCGTCACGCTGTTGCAAGTCGGACGGTCGCCACGGCGTATCGAGATGATGGATAGCCACACACCGTTTCTGGGCGTTCACACCCGTTCCGAGCATAGAGGTAGAGCCGAACAGCACACGCACCGTCCCGGCGTTCATGGCGTCTATCACCGCCTTCCGCGCCTTGTCGGTCTTGCACTCCTGAATGAAGCGCACCTCGCTTGGCGGTATACCGTAGTCCTCCGTCAGTTTGCGCTTGATTTCCGAATAGACGTTCCACCCGTCGCCCGGCTGGTATGTCCCCAAATCAGAGAAAACGAACTGCGTGCCTTTCTGGGCGTCGTATTTTTGATAATACTCCGCGATCATCTTGGCACAGTGACTCGCTTTGTTGTCGGGATGATCTTCGTAATTCGGGTCTATCATGCGCATGTCGAGTGCCATTTTCCGGGCATAGTCCGTGGCGATGAGCATCTTCGCCTTTTCTTCCGTTTCCGAAAGCGGCAGCCTGCCCAACAAGGTGGCATCGCCCGTCTTGGCGAACTGCATCAGTTTCTGTATGAAGTCCTCCTGTTCCGGCGTGGGCGGTATATGGTGCAGTATCTCGTTCTTGGCAGGACGGTCAACGCCCACATCCTCCGCCGTGCGGTAGTCCGTGATTTCATTATAGAAGGCGGCAAGCTCCGGCACTTTGATGAAGTAGCGGAAACGCTCCTTCTGGACCACATTGTTCGTCACGTTAAATTCAAAATCCGTCGTCTTCTTGGCAAATATCGCCGCCCAAGCGTCGAAACACCTTATGTCCTGCCGTTCCAGCTCCTTCGGGCGCAGGTACTTGAACAGCAGGTACAATTCAGTCAGTGAGTTGCTGATAGTCGTGCCGGAGAGGAAGGTCGCACCCAAGTCTTTTCCTGTGCGCTCCTGTATGGTGCGTATGGCAAAGAGCATGTTAAGTGCCTTCTGGCTTCCCTCGCTGTTTCCCAATCCCGCCACACGGTCGTGGCGCGTGTTGAAAGTCAGATTCTTGAACTGGTGGCTCTCATCTATGAAGATGTGGTCGATGCCCATCTGCTTGAAATCCACCACGTCGTCCGTGCGTGACTTTATGGCGTGTTCCACCTTCTCCAGCTTCGCTTCAAGGTTGTGCTTGCGCTTCTCCAATCCTTTCAGCATCGCCCGCGACACGTTCTTTCCCTGCTGCCGTAGCACTTCGAGGTTTTCCTCCACCGTGTCAAGCTCTGCTTGCAGGATGCGCTGCTGCAATTCCGGCGACTGCGGTATCTTGCCGAACTGGTCGTGCGACATGATGACGCAATCGTAGTCGTTGTTCTTTATATTATTGAAGAAGCGCACACGGTTGGCGGTCGAAAAGTCCTTCTCCGAAGCGTACAGAATACGTGCGTTGGGATATGCCGCCTGATAGGTGGCTGCAATCTCCGCAACGTTGGCTTTCAGCCCGATAATCATCGGCTTGTGTGCCAAATTCAGACGCTTCATCTCATGCGCGGCGATGCACATTATCAGCGTCTTACCGGTTCCCACCTCGTGGTCGCAAATTCCGCCGCCGTTCTGTTTCAACATCCAGACGCAATCCATCTGTGAGGGATAGACGCTCTTGATACCCCGGCTTGCCAGCCCTTTCAGGTTGAGGTCGGGAAAGGTCTGATGGGAGCCGTCGTAGCGCGGGCGCACGAAACAGTTGAACTTGCGGTTATACATCGTCACAAGCCGCTCCTTGAACTGCGGCGACTGCTCTTCGAGCCATTCGGAGAAGCCGTTTCGTATCTCGTCAATCTTGGCGTTGGCGAGTTGTATTCCCTCGCTGTCGCGCATCTTGATGTCGTTGCCATGCTCGTCCTTGCCGATGGACTTCATCATGTCAGGGCAGGTGTTGTGCAGGGCGTGTTTTAGGAGGTGCATACCGTCATAGTTCCGGTAATACCCCTTCACCAGAAACTCGTCCGTGATTTTCATGGTGCGGTAGCCGCACACCACCGAAAACTCGTCCATGCTTGCGGAATAGGCGATTTTCACCTCCGTGTCGAACAGCCGGCTCATGTAGGCGGCATAGACACCCGTCGGAATCCAGCGTTCCCCGAAATTGAAGTCCAGATCCTCGAAGGCGATGCGCTGCGGCTCGGCATCTTTCAGAGCCTCCAACGCCTGCTTCACCTCCGGCATACGCTCATTTTCGGGATTGTCACCCATCCATGCCTCTATGCGTTCCGCTTTCTCTATGACATTTCCGGCGATGAAACGGTCTTTGATTTCGTAACCGGTCACGAGCGGATTGTAGTAGATGCGCCCTTGCAGGGCAGTGAGCAAATCCTCCGCCGTGCTGTCGGTTATCTCCCGCATATAGTCGAGATTGACCGTACCATATTTGTTGAGCGACGCAGACAGGGCTTCTTCGGGAGAGCCTACGTTGGCATGGCTCTCCACCGCGAAGGAAACAGGATGCTCGAAGATGTCCGCCTTGACGAACTTTCCGTTTTCCATCCGTTCCAGCGAAAGGATGTCGCGCCCGCCCGCATCCATCATCACTAACTTCACGTTCTGCTTGGCGTTGAGGTTGCCGTAGCGCATGACAAACTCATCGTAACAGGTATTCAGATGCTCTCGCCACGGAACATTTGCCTCGCGCCGGAGCGATTCATAACGGTACAGACGCTCGTAGGCGTCACGCAGCGACACATACAACAACGCCTTTTCCTTCTGGTATCCTTTCAGGTCGAGCGGCTGGAATGTCGCCCCGTATGGCGTGATGTCTTTCAGGTAGCCGATGTTATGACGCCCCCGGTCAGCCACCAGCGACCCTTCGCGCAGGTGCATCTCCGGCGTGCGGTGGTAGGCACGCGGAGAAAGGTCCACGACTTCCTCCTTCGGCTTTTCCGCTTCGATGTCGGGGAAAAGGAAAGTCCCCACCGCTTCCGATGGGGTATCTGTAACGGCAGGTGCGGCGACTGCCTCCGGCTGTGTTTCCTCCTGTCGTGGCTGCTCACGGGAAGTTTCCGGCACGGCTTTCACTTCCGTCTTTTCCGCCACTTGTTTCTCGTTATGCTGCCTTGCCAGTTCCCGAAGTTCTTTCCTACGCTCCGGCGTCAAACCCATCATCATTTCATAGAAACCGTTGATGGGAGGATTGGTATCCCAGTCCAGTGTGGCATAGATGTCGTCCGGGTCGGCAGGCTTGGCGGTGTTCTCCGCTTTCACCTCCTTATTCTCCATTGCGGGTTTTGCAGTTGGAGCTGTCGGTGTAACCGTGACTTTCGGTTTGGGCGGAGTGGACTTTGCCGTAACTGCCTTTTTCACCGTCTTTTTCTTTTTGGAGGTTTTCGGTTGGCTGACCTCTTCCGTCATCCCCCAGAGGTCAAGCAGGGTGAGCTGCACGCCTGCGGAATATTGCGGGCGCGGTTCTATCTCCGGCTTTTCATCTGCGGGTTGCGGCTTTTCTGTCGGAGTTTCCACCGTCTGCGCCGAGGATACTGTTTCCAATTTTATGGCAGGACGCTCTACTTTATTTTGAACGGCAACTTTTTCTTCCGTTCCTGCCTGCCGGATTGAACCCGAATACAAGCGCATGGCAAGCCTGTAATGGAAATCCTCGTCGAGCATACGGCGCAAATCCCCGGCGATGCCTGCTGCCTTGCCCTCGTGCAGATAAACCATAGCGGGCTTCCCGTAGGGGTCTGTGTCAAGTTTCGCCATCGTATGCACGATGCGTTCCGGGTGGTGGATGAAATAGGCGTTGTCGGTCAGGGCGGTTTTCGTGTCCGTCTGTATCACGGTCATCAGCCGCTCGTCCTGCGACATTTCCTTCTTGCTGAGGTTCTTTTGCAGGACAATCAGGTCACTGCCCACCTCCGTGCCCGCGTTGTCCGTGAACAGGTTGTTGGGCAGGCGTATCGCGGATACCAGATTGGCCTGACTGAACAGCTCGTTACGCACGGAGGTCTTGGTGCTATTCAATACCCCTTGCGAGGTGATGAACGCCACGATACCGCCGTCACGCACGGCATCCAGTCCTTTGAGAAAGAAATAGTTGTGGATGGTTTTCTGGGCGGAGCGTCTGCCGAAAGAGTCGCTCCGCTGAAACTCCGCGTCGAACACGGCAATGTCACCGAACGGAATGTTGGACACCGCCAAGTCGAAATAATTGTTGAACGGTCTTTCGATTTTCTCAAAACCGCAGGTGCGCATTTTCTGGTCGGGATAGAGATGCCTCAAGATTGTACCCGTGAGCAGATCCTTCTCGAAAGCCATCACATCCGCATTGGGGCTGTGCCGCAGCATGGAATCCACGAACACGCCGACACCTGCCGACGGTTCGAGCATACGGGCGGGGCGGACGCTGTAATCTGCCAGCACGTCCGCGATGGTGTCGGTTATCTCTTTGGGGGTGTAGAAAGCGGTCAGCACGGACGCTTTCAGCGAATCCACAAACCGCTTGTACTCTGTTTCGTCCTTGCTGTTCTCACGGATAAGCCTGTGCAGCTCCACCGTCGGGGCGAACAGTTCGAGGTCGGATTTCGCCCACCGGACGGCATCCGTCAGTTCCTTTGCAGGGTTGAGGATACATTTCAGACCGCCGAAACCGCAGTACCTTTGAAGTATGGCACGCTCTTCGGTTGTCGCTGTCCTATTTTCCCTGTCAAGGATGAATGCCGTCCGTATCGCCTCGATGTTGTCCCGCAGTTTCTGTTTGCGGTTAAACGCCATATTCGTCTAAGTAAAGGACGGTTGCTCCCGTCAGCTCCGTGTAGAGCAGGTCGTAATCGGAAGACAGGGCGAAATTGTCATCCGAGAGGTCATAGACGGAGAACACGTTGCCGACAAGCGGCAGCAGTTTCAGGACAAAGGCTTCACGCTTCTCTTCCGGCACTTCATCGGCAAACTCGTTTTCCACGACTTCGCGGAGGATGGCGTAACGGGAATAATGCAGCCCGCGCAGCAGCGTGTCCATCGCCAGTTCCTGCGCACCATCGGCGGGATAGCCTTCAAGCCGTGCCCTCTCATACGTTTCGGCGGCACGGTCGGCCCGTTCCCGTATGAAAGCGGTGTCGTCAGCCTGTTCAAACTTGTTCGTGCGGAGATAGTCCAGCAGGTACAGACCGTAATAGGAAAAGTCGGTCTGACCCTCGTTTTTCTTCTTGTTGTTCATTACTTTGGATTTAGCGGATTGATAATTAACGGGATAATCGGTTGGAAAAAGGAAGAAAAAGGCACTCGGTATCCCTCCGAGTGCCACCACTAAATCCAAAGTATGAGTGTAATCCGGTATCGAAGAACAATTCATTACTCTGAACAAGTGGCAAAGTTAATACTATTTCTTCCGTCCTGAAAATTTCTTGCCCTTTTTAGCCTCCGGGAACACAAAAGTCGTGTTATATTCCCCGTCAAAGGCGACAACAGCATCGAAACTCTTGCCCTGTTTGCTCTTGAACCCTTTGAGCAGCTTGGTATGCCCTTCGGTGAGCAGGTCTTTGATTTCATCGTCGGACAGGGTGCGTCCCGCTTTCAGCCGGAACACGGGCAGACCGCACTCGGCGTTGTCGCATCTGACGACCTTCCCGTAGAACCGCATCCTGCCCGTGCCACACTTGGGACACGCGCAGCCGGAGTCACGGCTGCCGAAGAGCTTGTCGCACGAGAGCAGTTCGGAAGTGATTTCCCGTGTGTACGCCTCTATCTCCCTGTGGAAAGCGTCGGCGGACACCTCGCCGCGCTCGATGCGGGCAAGCTCCCGTTCCCATTCGCCCGTCATGGCTACGTCGGCTATGCGCATCGTCTTGACGACGGAGTTGAGGGCAAGACCTTTTTCGGTAGGCACAAGCGATTTCTTGCAACGTTCCATGTAACCGCGCTTGAAGAGCGTTTCGATGATGGAGGCGCGTGTGGCGGGAGTGCCGATGCCGCAGTCCTTCATTGCCTGACGCAGCGCGTCGTCCTCAATTTCCTTGCCAGCCGTTTCCATCGCTGAAAGCAGGGTGGCTTCGGTATGCAGCGGTTTGGGCTTGGTTCTTCCTTCTGTGACGGATACGCCCTTAATCGTCAGATAATCGCCTTCATGCAAATCAGGCAATATCACATCTTCCTTCTCCTCGCCATAGACGGCACGCCATCCGGCTTGTTTGACAACGCTACCTTTCACGGTGAACTCCACTCCGGCACATTCCGTCGTGATAATGGTCACGTCTTTGACACATTTTTCGGAGAATGCCTCGACCATGCGTCCGGCAATCATGTGGTAGAGGATGCCGTCCTCTTTGGAGAGGAAGAGCGGCTTCTCGCCCGTGACGAGCAGGGCATGGTGGTCCGTCACCTTTCCGTCGTCCACGCTGCGGCGTGTCGGTGTAGCTTTCGCCCGCACCTTGTCTTTCCATTCTGGCTGCGTGCCGATGAAGGCGAGCAGCTTGGGGATTTCGGCGTACACGTCTTCGGGGATGTAGCGGCTACCCGTTCTCGGATAGGTTATCAGTTTCTTCTCGTAGAGTTTTTGCGCAGTTTCAAGCGTCTGTTCCGCCGTGAAACCGTGCTTGGTGTTGGCTTCCTTCTGGAGGGTGGTCAGGTCGTACAGCAACGGAGTGTCCTCCGTCTTCTCCTTGCGTTCGGCTTTCGTTACTGTTGCGCAGCCTGCCTCCTTTACCTTGTTATATAGTTCCATCGCCGACTCTTTCTCCTTCCATTTCTCGGAGGATGAGAATTTCACGATCTCGCCGTCGCAACCGTCCGTTGCGATATGGAGCTGCCAGAAGGCTTCGGGCGTGAAACGGCGGTTCTCCCAGTAGCGTTCACACACCATCGCCAGCGTGGGTGTCTGCACCCGTCCGACGGAATACGTGCCGTGTCCGGCGGCGATGGAGAGTGCCTGCGTGCCGTTGATGCCCACGAGCCAGTCGGATTCGCTCCGCGCTTTGGCGGCAAGATAGAGATTGTCG
>OICN01000275.1_pt1 | contig 19011 bp, 13 predicted proteins | sample 1581301 | NCBI WGS metagenome assembly OICN01 (sample SAMEA3882557, study PRJEB24775) | human gut metagenome | biome: human-associated habitat; feature: intestine environment; material: feces | place: Netherlands | collected 2009/2010
GTTCGAGATGGACAGTTTGAAGTAAATTTACCGGACAGCGTAATGGTTCGGCGCTACTTGCGTACTTTGATTACTATCTCGCTGTTAGAGAAAAATGCAGGCTCTCCGTGGGGGCACTTTCCCCAGAATAAGAACTTTTATCTGAAGCTTCAAACATGGCGAAAAGGGTTAGAACCTTCTGATACATATGATGAGAAAGAAAAAAACGCACTGGTGAATCTCAACAAACACATTGATGATTTACTTAATGCACGGAGTGGACAATATCCGCAATATGATTTTTCAAAAAGTGAAATTGACCAGTTGATTGATCTTCTTAGAAACGCACATCAAGCGTTTGGTGGCATGGAAACTGATGTCCTTCCCATTGACGCCGACATTCCACGCCCATTTACCGGCGAAGATTTTTTAAGAAGCATTGAAGCGAACGCCGAGATGATGGGTACGACTGATTATATAGAAACAATGCTGATGCGTGTCAAGACGCTCATTTCGGATGCAAAACTTAAGCCGGTTATTTGTCCGGAAAACGGCATTACACTAGACGGTTGGTTAGATGAGTACATTTGCCCATCAAACAACAAAGACGGGTCAATTACCATTATAGACTTGTCTTTATTGCCTGCGGAGATTACTCATATCATTACTTCGGTTATGGCGAGAGTAACCTTGGAAGTGTTGCAGCGCTATCGTCGGCAAGAAAAAGGCGAAACCCTACCGACCATTCTTGTCATGGAAGAAGCTCACACCTTCATCAAAAAATATAACTCGGATACCGAGAATGAAAATGCGACTGCCATGTGTACCAAAGTATTTGAAAAGATTGCACGTGAAGGACGAAAGTATGGTCTAGGACTTGTCCTGTCATCGCAGAGACCAAGCGAACTGTCGCCTACTGTAATCTCGCAATGTAATAGCTTTTTATTGCACCGGTTGTCAAATGACAAGGACCAAGAATTGGTAGGAAAATTGGTTCCGGATAATTTAAGAGGATTGTTAAGAGAACTGCCTTCTCTGCCATCCAGAAATGCCATATTGCTTGGCTGGGCATCAGAATTACCGGTCATGGTGAGGATGAATTATCTCAAAGAAAAATATCGTCCTAAATCCGATGATCCAGAATATTGGGATGTTTGGACGAAAAGTGACCGAGTAGTAAATTGGAATACGGTTGCAAGTCGTTGGCAAGATTACGCAGAAGCAAATTCTAATTCCGATGATGAGGAGGACGAAACCAATGGATAAACTCAAAATGCAAACGGTGAACAAAGCCGATGAGAATTTCAAGAAGTTAGCGGAGATGTTCCCGAATGCCGTTACGGAAACGATTGACGAGAACGGTGAAATAGTTCGTGCTATTGATAAAGATGTACTTATGCAGGAAATAAACACAAAGGTTGTTGACGGCAAAGAGGAACGCTATCAGTTTACTTGGCCTGATAAGAAGAAGTCCGTTCTTCTCGCCAATGCACCAATAAATAAGACATTGCGTCCTTGCAGAGAAGAAAGCGTTGATTTTGATAATACAGAAAACCTTTATATTGAGGGCGATAATCTAGAAGTGTTAAAACTTTTGCAGGAAACGTATCTCGGCGAAATAAAAATGATATACATAGACCCGCCGTATAATACTGGCAATGACTTTGTTTATAATGATGAGTTTGGAATGAGGAATGAGGAATGGAACGAAGTCAGCGGAAATTATGACGAAGACGGAAATCAAATCACCGGCAAACTTGAAAAAAATACAGAAAGCAACGGAAGATTTCATACCGATTGGCTTAATATGATTTATCCAAGGCTAAAGATTGCAAAAGATTTACTTACGGATGATGGTGCTATTTTTATTTCTATTAGTGACGAAGAATTATATAATCTACAAAAGGTATGTGACGAAATTTTCGGCAACAGAAACTATATAGCTAATCTGATTTGGCAATCCACACCAGGGTCTAATACTGGAGAGGACTTAAAAACCGTAACCGAAAATATTTTAGTGTATTGCAAAAATAGAGAACAGTGTAAATTTTCTGCACTTACAATAACAAGTAATGAAAAATATACAAATTCGGATGAATATTTTGAAAAAAGAGGCGGTTATGTTTTAAATAAACTTGATAGAAGAATGACGGGAACACATTATTCAGAGGCACTTAATTATGCGATAAAATTGCCTGATGGAACAAATTTATTCCCCGGTAGCACTACTGAAAAACAAGAACATTGGAATTGGCGATGGTCTAAATCAAAAGTTGAATGGGGCATAAAAAATGGATTTATTGTAATGAAAAAGAATGATAATGGTTGGGCAATTTATTTTAAACAATATGAAAAAGTAAATAACGATGATAAACCTATTATTCGTACAGTGCCATATCAAAATCTTATAAATATAGAAGGGGCAAATTCTGCAAGAGGTACTCGGGAAGTAATGAATTTATTTGATGGCAAATATTTTGACTATCCTAAACCGCTTAGCTTGATGAAATATATTCAAAATATGTTATTACATAAAGAGGATATTATATTAGATTTTTTCTCAGGCTCAGCAACAACAGCCCATGCAATAATGCTACTTAATGCTGAAGATGGTGGACACCGTAAATTTGTTTTAGTACAGCTACCTGAGGAAACTGATACAAAAAGTGAGGCTTATAAAATCGGATATAAAAATATTTGTGAAATAGGAAAAGAACGTATTCGCCGTGCGGGACAGAAAATTAGGAATGAACAATTAGGAATTAAGAATGAAAGCAATAACTCCTCACTCCAAACTCCTAATTCCTCACTTGACACCGGTTTCCGTGTGTTGAAATGCGACAGCTCTAATATGAAAGATGTTTATTATAACCCTGCCGAGTATGAGCCGTCTCTTTTCTCAAGTCTTGAAGATAACATTAAAGAGGACAGAACTCCGGAAGATTTGTTATTCCAAGTTATGCTTGACCTTGGAATTTTGCTTAGCAGCAAAATTCAAGTTAGGAGTGAGAAAGTAGGAATGAGGAATTATTCTTACTTTGATGTTGAGGATGGATATTTGATTGCTTGCTTTGACAAAAACATTGATGAAGAAGTCATCACGGCTATTGCCAAGCAAAAACCATATTATTTTGTTATGCGTGACAGCTCTATGGCAACTGATAGTGTTGCAACCAACTTTGAGCAGATTTTCGCCGCATATAGCCCTGATACAGTAAGGAAGGTGCTATGATAATTCATAATGCATAATTCACAATTCATAATTGAGGAATACTATGAAAACAGATAATATTATTGTAGAAAAGAGTAAAGCTTTCGCTATTAGAATTATAAATTCATACAAATATCTTTGTGAAGAGAAACACGAATATATTTTGTCAAAACAACTTCTTCGTTCAGGAACGAGCATAGGGGCAAATGTTAAAGAGGCTATACGAGGACAAAGTAAAGATGATTTTATCCACAAACTGAATATATCACTTAAAGAGGCAAGTGAGTCAGAATATTGGATTGAGTTGCTATTTGAAACCGACTATATTACAAAGCAACAATTCGACAGTCTTATTGGTGATTGTCGGGAGCTTATTAAGCTACTAACCTCTATTATTAAAACAAGCCGAAAGGAGGGTAAATAATTCATTATGCATTATGCATTATGAATTATGAATTGATTTGAAGTTTAATTTTAAGATTCAACAATATCAAACGGATGCAGTTGACGCTGTTATAAATGTCTTTAACGGTCAAGGCTTTCATGATAAAACAAATTACATCCGTGACCTTGGTAATAAAAATCAAACCGATGCGCAGATGACCATTAACACTCCCGATGAAGAATTTGATGTTATAAATGACATAGGATATAAAAACGAGCTTGTTGAACTTTCTGACGAGCAGTTATTACAAAATATTCATACCCTGCAAAGTCAGAATAACATAAAGCTCTCCCCTTCCCTTGTAAAAGATTTGGGCAGATGCAGTCTTGATATTGAGATGGAAACAGGTACCGGTAAAACCTATGTATATATCAAAACTATGTTTGAGCTAAATAAAAAATACGGCTGGAGCAAGTTTATTGTGGTGGTACCGAGCATTGCTATTCGTGAAGGTGTAAAGAAATCGTTTGAAGTAACCACTGATCACTTCATGGAATACTACGGCAAAAAAGCTCGTTTCTTTATCTATAACAGCTCTAACTTAAATCAGCTTGATAACTTTTCATCAAACTCAGGCATCAATGTTATGATTATAAATACACAAGCTTTTGCTACATCTCTTAAAGAAGGCGGTAGAAGCAAGGAGTCCCGTATTATTTATTCAAAGCGTGATGAATTTGCATCTCGCCGTCCAATTGATGTTATCAAAGCAAATCGTCCAATTTTAATTCTTGACGAACCTCAGAAAATGGGCGGTGATGTAACACAAAAGGCATTGAAAAACTTTAATCCGCTTTTCAGTCTTAACTATTCTGCTACCCACGCAAAACACCATAATCTTGTTTATGTGCTTGATGCTCTTGATGCATTCAACAAAAAACTTGTCAAAAAAATTGAAGTTAAAGGTTTTGAAGTTAAGAATTTAAGAGGAACTGACAGCTATCTATATCTTGAACAAATTGTTTTATCGCCAAAGAAACCGCCAATGGCGAAAATTGAGCTTGAAATCGGATATAATAAGTCAATTAACCGAGAAACACGAATTCTCGGTGTAGATGATAACTTGTACTATGTTTCCCAAGAAATGGAACAGTATAAGGGTTATACCATCTCTGAAATTAACCCTCTTTATGGTACAGTAACTTTCACTAACGGCAAAGTAATCAAAACCGGAGATGTTGTTGGAGATATTTCTGAAAACGATATGCGCCGTATTCAAATTAGAGAAACCATACTTTCTCATTTTGAAAAAGAAGAAAAACTCTTTGACAAGGGAATTAAATGCCTATCATTATTCTTCATTGATGAAGTTGCAAAATATCGTCAGTATGATGAAAACGGAGATGAAGTTCTTGGTGAGTACGGCAAGATATTTGAGCAGGAATACATCAGTGTATTAAACGACTATGTAACATTGCTTGATACCCCGTACCAAAGATATTTAAAGTTCATCTGTAGTGATGCAACTAAGGTACATACAGGTTACTTTAGTATTGATAAAAAAGGTCATGCTATTGACAGTAAATTAAAGCGTGGCAGTGAATTTTCCGATGATATTTCAGCATATGACCTTATCTTAAAGAACAAAGAAAGATTGCTTTCATTTGACGAGCCTACAAGATTTATATTTTCTCATTCCGCACTTCGTGAGGGTTGGGATAATCCAAATGTTTTTCAGATTTGTACACTCAAACATTCCGATAGCAACACCGCAAAGCGTCAAGAAGTCGGTCGTGGACTTCGTTTGTGCGTAAATCAGAACGGCAATCGTATGGATGCGGAAAGTTGTGGCGAATCTGTACATGATATAAATACCCTAACGGTTATTGCAAGCGAAAGCTATAAAACATTTGTTACGGATTTGCAGTCGGATATTAAATCTGTACTTTATGACAGACCTACTGTTGCAACAAGTGAATATTTCAAAGGCAAGTATGTTAAGGTTGATGATGTACCTACGCTCATTGACGATAAAACCGCAAATAAAATTTACAAATATCTTATCAAAAATGATTATATTGATGATGACGATAAGGTTACTGACAAATATCGTCAAGAAATTAAGAGTGGTACTGTCGCTGAACTACCGGAAGAATTAAAACCTATGGCGGATGGTATACATACGCTTATTCAGTCTGTATATGATGACAACATTCTTCAAGATATGTTTACAGATGGTCACGAAACAAAAGTCAAAGATAATCCTCTTAATGATAACTTTGCCAAAAAAGAATTTCAGGCATTATGGAACGAGATAAACCACAAATACGCTTATACAGTAGAATTTGACAGCAATGAACTTATACAAAAAGCCATTGCTCATATTGATGATAAATTATTTGTTACTGAACTTCAATACACCACAACTGTCGGTCATCAAAAAGAAGAAATGAATGAATACGAAGTTGAGCGTGGAGCTTCCTTTACCAGCGAAAAAACGAGAGTACAAACACTTAGACACACTGAAACAAGTCAAGTCAAATACGATCTCATTGGCAAAATTACTGAGGGAACATCATTAACAAGAAAAACTGTATCAGCAATTTTACAGGGCATAAATATCAAAAAATTCTATATGTTTAGAAATAATCCTGAAGAATTTATTACAAAGGTTATCAGGCTTATCAATGAGCAAAAAGCTACAATGATTGTAGATCATATTTCTTACGATACTATTGAAGGAAAATACGATAGCACAATCTTTACAGCCGAAAAAAATACGCAGAGCTTTGATAAGGCATTCCTTGCAAAAAAAGCAATTCAGGATTATGTGTTTACGGATGGTTCTGCAGAAAAGAGTATTGAAAGAAAATTTGCAGAAGATTTGGATGTAGCGGAAGAAGTATGTGTTTACGCAAAACTTCCGAGAACATTTCAAATACCTACTCCCGTCGGCAATTATTCTCCTGACTGGGCAATCGCTTTCTACGAAGGAACGGTTAAACATATCTTCTTTATTGCTGAAACAAAGGGAACAATGGAAACGCTTAATCTTAGACCGATAGAGCAAGCAAAGATTTCTTGTGCCAAAAAATTGTTTAATGAAATGTCAACAAGCAATGTTGTTTACCATGATGTTGACAGTTACCAAAGCTTATTAGACATTATGAATTCAATATAAACAAAGAAGAAAAGTCGAGTTTGTGTATTCAACTTGACTTTTCTTCATACAACATAGTAATACACATTAAAAAAGTGAATACAAAACTAACAAATAAATGAAACAACTATAATACTTGTCAAATAAATACTATGGAAAATATAAGAATCAACAAAGTGCAGAAAGCGGCATTCGAACTAATTCAATCAGATGCAAGATTTTTAAATACAATAATTGATATCAATACAAATGCTAAAAATATTGATAGTAATTTTTTAATGATGTGTCAACCCTACATAGGAATATTTGCAGATGGTGCAGAACAATGGTGTCGAAAAATGGGGTTAGCCGCACCAGTGTTTAACAAAAAAGAAAAGACTTATTATTCTTCTCTTAGACAAGGGCATAAGCTTTTTGAAAAATCTTATAACGATTATACTAAAGCTCTAATGCATCAATTTTACAAAAGTGATAATTATTTCTTTAGAATAAGTGGATTGCGTAAAAATGCCTATTATAATGTAGGAACTGATATTTGCAATGGAGAATTCTGTGGCAATACAATTTTGTGTGCTTTACACACTCCCATTGATGATTTTGAAGATAAAAATTCAGGTGATTTCATTAGCGAGATGGGTGTAATCGTAGGTAAATTGGCTGCTTTTTTAGGGTGCAGAAACTTTCCTCCATATAATTACGATGATATCAATAACATAGTTATATATAAAGACTATCACTTTTATCACAATTGCCCATTAGTTTTAAAAAATGATGTAGGGTTTGTATTGTTTTCAATTCTTTGCAATATTAATTATGCAATAAAATTTGTTGAAAACTACTTCGTTGAAAACATTCCCCAAAAATTCAAATTTGCCTATTTACAATATTATTACCTTTGCGACTTTATAAGAGAAATGAACGAATCACTAAACACCAAGTTGGAATTAAATAGTTCTCTTAAAAACAGAAATATTAGAAATTGCCTTGCACATTATGGACTAGGACAATTTATGAAAGAAACTGACATTGATAAAGAAGATATCCTTAAAGGCATAACGGTAAAAGCTTTCAATATGGAATACTACCATTGCAAAGAACTTCTTTACGATTACCTTAACAAATTAGCTATACAGATAAAGTACAAAATATTTTAGTACGCTATTCCAAAGGTAGAAAACTGAATTCTAACTGATTATCACTGATTTTCCGATATGTGAATCCTTCTTCTTGTCAGGCCCAATAATTTTTTATATTGCTGTATATGTCAATATTCTCTCGTCATAATAAAACCTCCTATTGTAGTTTCTTTAATTCTACCATAGAAGGTCATTTTTCATTATCCACTTTTTACGAACTTGTGCAAAGAATTATGGAAGTTATTGAACTGAGTAACAAAGCATTTATGGGTTATAATTTTCAATGAAAGTATTGATGATAAACAGATAAAGCGTTTGCTTTTGGTGTTTAGACAGTCTTTATAAATAATCAAATAGCAGGCAAAAAGAAAGCTGAGGATATGAAAATTGTCCTCAGCTTTTGGTTGTTTTAGGGGGGATTTTTCGATGATTTTTGAGGTTGATTTTGAATATTATGTATTGACAGTTTTTTTGACTAATGAAATCTTGTAAGGGTTTTCTAAAAATTTTTCTAAAAAACTTTCTGAATTTTAGCAAATAAAGAACAATATATTAAATATTGTTCAGTGTTGTAAATTCCTGAGACTGCTGATGGTTACAGCATTTTTTGAACTTTGTGGCATTAGGCGATACAAGATAATACCACTTCTGAGCCGCTCCAAAACCGCGTGCCGAGGGTTCAAGTCAGCTGACTTCCCATAAGGAACATATAAATTAATTTTTTTACAGAGCAGGTAGTTTTCGCTATCTGCTCTGTTTTCTGCTGTGAATTTTTGTGATTGAATTCTCTCACCAGAACTTCCCTATGTGTGTCAGGAATATGTCAATCTCATACTTTGCTCCAGGGTTCTCTTTATCGTTTTCGTGTATGGTGATTTTGCTTACGAAGGTTCTCAGTATCTCGGGTGTCAGCTCTTCAATGTAAATGTACTTGTTTGCCAGAGCTATGAACCTGTCAACATTGCTTTCCTCTGTTTTGATTTCATTTATCTGATTTTGCAGTTCGGGTATCTTTGCTTTTAGTTCATGCAGTTCAGCAGTATAGCTGTCGGATAAAAGTCTGTACTGGTCATCGGGGATTTTACCAAGTGCGTTATCCTCGTACAGCTTTCTGAATATTACATTCAGCTCGTTTTTGCGGTTATTCAACTTATCAAGCTCGGTTATCTTCTGACTGAGCTTTTTTCGGCTTTCCGACAAACTTCTTTTACTGATGCACTCAACAAATTTGTTCTTTTCATTGACCGCATAGTAAATTGCCTGATTGATTTCCTCCCTGACAATTTCATCTAATACAATCTCACGGATTCGGTGCGGAAGAATACAATCGCCGTCCTTGTGTCTGCGATAGGAACTACACATAAAGTAATAGCTTTTGGGCTTTGGCTTGTTTCCGCTGTTGTAAGTAAGCCTTGCTCCGCAGTCTGCACAGTAAAGAAGACCACTATATTTATTGATATTTCCTGACTTTGTAATCCTCTTTCTGCCCTCACGAACTTTTTGAACAATATCCCAGGTTTCTTTGTCTATTATAGCTTCGTGAGTGTTTTCAAATCTGAATTGATTTTCTATGGGAACAACTTTCTTTTTCCTATCTTTGTAGGATAAAGTTGTGGTTTTACAATTCACCGTATGTCCGAGGTACACTTCATTTTCAAGCATACCGACAATAGTTTTTGTCGCCCAGCTGTATCGGTCTGTAATATCGGTTTTCTGAATGATAACTCCGTCATTTTCATAGCGGTACACCGATGGTCTTGGGATTTTCTTCTCGGCAAGAATCTTTGCAATATTCCTTGGTCCCATTCCTGTGGCGCAGAGTTGAAATATCAGTTTCACATTCTTTGCAGTTTCTTCGTTGATAATCAAATGTCCTTTTCTGTCGGGATCTTTCTTGTAACCATAGGGAATATGAGAACCAATGCGTTCTCCCCGTTCTGCTTTAGACTTGATAACTGCACGAATCTTTTTGCTTGTATCTCTTGCGAACCATTCATTGAAGAGATTTTTGAAAGGTGCAAGCTCATTTGACGAACTGTTTATATCTTGGCTGTCGTAGTTATCGTTGACGGCTATGTAACGAACATCTCTGTGTGGAAACTCCATTTCGATATAATTACCAACGCTTATATAGTTTCTGCCGAGTCTTGATAAGTCCTTTGTTATTAGTGTTTCGACCTTGTTCTCCTCAATCAGATTCAATATTTTCTGAAACGCAGGACGGTTAAAGAACACTCCCGAATATCCGTCATCCACGAACACCTCAATATTTCTGAACCCGTTTTCAATTGCATATTTCATAAGCATTGCCTTTTGATTCTCTATACTGTTGCTGTCACCCTCTTTCTCATCCTCCTGTGACAGCCTGCAATAGAGAGCTGTGATTTTTTCTTCTGTTGTAATTAAATTATCCATTTGTCCTCCTTGTCTGTATCAAACCGCTTTAGAGTAATTTTTCGCAACGCAATCATACTCCTAAGCGGTTTGAATATCCAGACCAAATTTCAAATATTATGATACTTCTTCAATTTCCTGCATCATAAGATATTTCAAGTTATCCTCTGCCGTCCGATTCGAATTCATATCAAAGATTGAGTTGACAGAGTATGTAACTCCGTTTATCCTGTAATCTTTGTGTGAAATCATTTTGTTATCTTCCACAATAACCATTCTGCTTCGTTTCAGATGACCGGCTACCGCAGAGTTATAATTTTCTTCCTTTGGAATTCTGAAGTCATTAATATCTTTCATTAAACCTCCGTTCTGATGAAGCTACATATTCAGATTAAATCCCATTTCTTCATCTTCGTATTCAATATTTTCTTCTTTTGATATTGCACCTGCAATCAATCCGGCGGTAAGTCCAAGTAAAGTACCAATATCACTGCCGTTTTGCTCGGCTGCAATCCGCTTTCTGCGTTCTTCTTCATTCTCCGACTCATCATCAATTATCCGAGAAAGTGATTCAGCAAGAGAGTTGACACCGCCGAGGACAGCACGGTTAACGCTATCCATTTTAAAGTTGTCATTAGAGTTGACCTCTTCACCTGTGACGCTATTGCTGACTCCAACTCCTGACCTTTTTGCAAGGTATTGTTCAAAAATTCCTCTTGACTCTTCCCAGCCTGTTCTAAAATTTTCGTCATATGCGTCTGTGTAGATTTGATTTCTTTCAGAGTCTGTTCCGAAACTTTCTTCAGTTCCGTCTGGCAGTTCTGCGAGATTGTTTTCATATTGTCTTTGTTGATTTCCAGAATCCTCTCCAGATAGTCCACCATCTGGTCGTCCGTTGAGATTTTTGAAATCATATTGTACAGCTCCGGCTGAAAGGTTATTGCTGTTCTCAAAAGATTGAGTTCTTCCTCTCTCACCTGTGACGGAATCGAAATTACTTTCGTTTCTCCTAAGAGCAGTTCTATCGCAGTCAGTGAGTTGCTGTTTCTCTGTTTGAGATTTTCCAAAATATTGTTCTTGCCTGTATCTGAATTCATTTTCCATGCTTCCTTTCAAATATTTACCATTGTGCAGTTTTATATCTCTGCATTTCATTTTGTTGGGACATTGATAGGTGATGTATTTCCTGTCATCTGTCCAGGTTACCGAGTAACCCATAATCGACATTGCGTTTATGAAATCTTCTTTGCTCCCACTTATGTTCATAGCTTTATCTATGTCGTTCATAAGTTTGAATTTCCAACTCTGACCTTTGACCGCAGTGCGGTATTCTCTTGTAGAGATTTTTATACCGTCCATGTTGTAAGGTTCAAGAGTTGAGAGATTATGATGTCTGCAAATTTCATCACTCAATGCTCGTAATGATTTTAGTGTGTTTGGATTCTGACGAAGCTTTTTGCCGTTTTCAAAGCTGACTGAGTTGATTACAAAGTGGGAATGAATATGCTGTGCATCACAATAAGTAGCGACTAAAACTTCATATCCTGTCCACGCTTTCTCGGCAAACACTAAAGCAACCTCATGAGCTTTATGCGGAGTAATATTTTCTTCGGGTAAGAAGGATTGAACGTACTGATAAAAATTCATTCCGTCAGTTTTACCGTATGACTTTTTAGTAGCCATAAACTCTTTGAATGCATTTTCACCGTCACAGTTAATTCCGCTGACAAGTCTTTGATTTGAAATCTCATCATAGACTTTCTTATCCTGACAACAGTAATCAATTACACCTTTCATTGCACTTATGGATTGCTTGGACTCTCGAATATATGTCACGGTCGCCATTACTTATCCTCCGACAGTTTTATGATTGCATCATAGATTTTCCTCTGCATATCAATTACTTCTTCAAAATTATACGAACAAAAAGCACCGCTGTTTATCTTTCGTGTTATCTGATTCAGGTTGTTTCCAATCCCTTTCAGCTCAACAAGCAATGGTTGCAAGTCAATGACTTTGATTTCACTTTGCAATGAAAATTTCAAAATATATTCAGTCAATGTCATCTTAGCTTTCTTTGACTTTTTATTGATTGCAGATTTTTCAGAATCAGTTAATCTGATACTTAAAGTTTGATTTCTCTTACGATTTTCTATTTTTATGCATCTCCGTAATAAAGTGGGTCCGGGCTTCGCTCGGTTTTATGTGTTCGGCGGACAGCCGGGCGCTCTGCTTGCCCCGGACAAGTCCGGGAAATGTAGCCCCAACCTCAGCTACTAAAAATAAAATTTCAATTCTGCCGTAAATTCGCCCGAATTTCGATTTTTACTTGAAGACGGGTACTTTCTCGCCCTCTGCAAAATAATCGCACAAATCGGCAACGACGGCGAAACAACTGCCTTGCGACGATAAAAACGATAAATCAGAGAGCGGTGTTTTCATCGTACTTAACGTCACCATCGTCACCGACAAACTCATATCGGATTTTCAGTCCTCGCACATTCTTATCTCTGAATGATTCAAAATAAACTCCGTTTTCTTCTAACTCGTAACTCCACTTATTCATCATTCTTTTAAGAAGTCGTGCTGTCATATTCTTACCAGTGCGTGAGTTGTATTCATCAACAAACTCTGCGTTACTTCCGTTGAAGTTTTCAATCTCTTTCATCATCTCAATAAGCAAATTCATTTCGTCAGGCATAAGCATATCGGGATTTTCCGAGCTGTCTGCAATCAGATCCCATACGCAATCGTCTTTATTGAAATTAAGTTCAAACTCACGATATTCAATATCTCTGCCTGTGCAAATCAATGTTGCACTGTTTTGACTGCGTTTGCTCCTGTCAAGAGTAAATATTGTATCTGCACAGCCTGCAATTCCGTTTGTTCCTGACAGCTTATTAAGCGGGTCCCTGTCGTCTTGCTTACGCATATGATGTACAAGCAGAATAGCTATTTGCAATTCATCGGCTATCTCCTTAATAGTTTCAATCTCCTTGTAATCACTTGCGTAGCTTGTATCTCTTGTGTTCTGTCTGACCTTTTGCAAGGTATCAATAACAATCAGAACCGTATTGCTGTGCTCGTTCACAAAATTTCTTATCTGCTCTTCAAGTCCGTCAGAAAGAGAACAACAGTCAGTGACAAAGTAAGCATCGCTCGTGACCTCATCAGTGATAGTCAAAAGCCTGTCCTGTATCCTACTGTCCTTATCTTCAAGACATAAATACAATGTTGTCCCTTTAGTTGTTTTGAAGTTCCAGATGTTTTCTCCCTTTGCAATCTTCACACACCAATCAAGCATCAGCCACGACTTGCCAATCTTCGGAGCACCTGCAATAATCGCAAGTCCCTGCGGCAGAATACCTTTTATGACAAACTTTGTTCTCGGAAGATTCATATCCATTAATGTTTCACCGTCTATGGCATTAAATTTCTTTTTAGTTTCCGTTTCACACATTTTATCACCCTCTTTCGTTTGAAATTCAAGTATTACTTACCTCCTTCCACTTGTATTGTGGATAAAATTGTGTTAGACTTATATTTGTCATCGACAATATATTTTTATTCACTGACAATTTATAAGAGGCAATTATGTTTGAAAAGATACTTTACTGCGTTGGAAATAAGACAATAGAAATAAACGGAGAAGATTTTTCTCTCGGTGAACTTACCACCGAGGTACTCAATCTTCCCCGTAACGATTATTTGGAAATGAAAACTATTCTTGATTCTGCGATTCAAAAATCTTATAAATATGAAACCTCGCACGATTTAAAAGACTGGTTTGAAGTTAATGAAGATTTTATATTGCTTGATAAGATAATGAGTAAATACATGATTTTTTCTCTGTTGAGAGAAGATAATAATATTTTAGAAGAAACAAGACAATTTACTTCACAGCTTTCTCTTTTTGAAAATGATGATTGCGAGCTTTCACACAGAGATTTGGAAATTTTATCGCAGATTGAAGAATACAACGAATATCTTGAACATCCCGAAAACTTCGGGAAATGCGATACAGTATATCTTGACGATGAGGAAAGCGGATTAAGCTTTCCTATTGACATTCCAAAGTTTGATATTCCGTCAGCACCGCCCTCAAAAACAAGAGCATTGCTTATCTATCCAGGCAATATCAAAGCAAAATGGGAGTACTACAAAAACTTTTGCTCTATATATGAGAGAATATTATCCGATATACAGTCATTCAACAATACAATCTACAACTTTATAGACTTCTATTTATCCAAAATTCAAAAACTCAATTCAAATAATTATGCGTCTGCTTTGCATAACTTTTTGAATCACCCGAGTGCAATCAAGCTGATTGCAAATCCGATTACCGATACAGGCTTATTTACTAATGCCGATTCAGTTACACTCAGATATATTCCCAGAGAAACATTAAAGGGTTCAGGTGAGTTTAAAATTTATGAATATTACGAAGTGCAATCACTCCAGACGCTTCTGAAAACAGATTTTTACAAGGCTTTAGAGGCAGGATATATAATTCGCAGGTGTGAGTATTGCGGAAGATTTTTTCTGCTTAATAAAGCATACCACACTAAATACTGCGACAAGCCTGCTCCCGATAATCCGAATTACACCTGCGCTCAGCTTGGCTATCACTACAAAGGAGTTAAAGAAACCGTTGCAGACAATCCAAAGGCGCAGTCGCTTAACCGCTGTTACAAGCGTATTGACAAGGACTTATCCCGACGCATTATTACGGCAGAAGAAAGAGAAATCCTTTACGCAAAGGCTAAAGATTTATATCACCACGCTAAAATCACGCCGGGAATTTCAAATGAAGAATTTGAAAAATCTCTTGCTTCCGGAAATCTTTATCCTCTCTGCAATGTAATACGAAAAACAAATCCGAGAGGACGACCGAAAGCTAAAAGGTGAGCGTATGACTAACGAAGAAATGATTCAGAAATATTACGACGGCGATGACAGTATGCTTGAAAAACTGTACAATGAAAACATCGGTTTTATACACAGCATTGCAAAAGAAGCTGCCGTTGCATTCAATTGCTTCCATAAAAAAGAAAACAGACCGCAGGAGCTTACGGTCTATACAAAAGAAATATTAAGTGACTTGGATAGCGAGGGAACACTTGCGTTCTTTGACTGTATTCAATCTCGAAAATATGATGTTACCAAAGCGAAGCTGACTACATATCTATATCCGCATATCAAAGGAGCAATGTACCGTTGGCTTGAGAAGAACGTGGGTGCAGTTTCACTTTCAAAGCACGATATGAACACAGTCCGTAAGGTTCAGAAAATGTATTATGAAGATTACAAGGAAGTCAATGAAATTGCAGATGAATTGAAGTTGTCTAAAACCACAGTTGAGAAATATATCAACTACAACACGCACAGCCTGTCTATGGAGGACATCACATCCGACAATTCTGATAGTATTATTGATTTCCTTTTATCAGATGAAACATCAGCTTCTACGGACAAGCTTGTTCAGCAAAAGCTCTGCCTTGAGCTTTTGAAAAAACAGTTTAACAAGCTACCCGACAAAGACAAATATATACTCGGACATTCAATGGGTGTATTCGGCTATGAAAAGAAAACGCTTGACGAAGTTGCTCTTGTTGAAATGATGACCATAGACGGAGTGATCAAGGCAAGAAAAGCTATTATTAAAAAGTTAATAAAAACAGGTAAATACAACGATTAACGGGAGAACAATTTACAGCGTTCTCCCGTTGATTTTTGAGTAAACAATTATTATTGATTTACCGATTCAATGATAATCCGTGCTCCTAACCTAAAGCCGTTCAGGAATGCTTCTCGGTCACAGATTTCAGAAATCTCCCGATTTCAATCCTTGTATTTTTCAAAGGTGATTTTCTGTTCTTCGGAAAAAGTTACCGTGAGCTTTTCTTCGTTTCTGTTTAGCAATTTCAACAGTTCTGTGACCTCGCTGTTAAGTTTTGCACATTTTTCATTCGGAACTATGTTTCCATAATATAGCTCTTCAAGTGTATTCATTATTGCACCGCCTTTTGCAGTACAAACATATATCACAAAGCTCTTGCAAAGTCCAGACTTTTTTCAAGTATTACTCTATTCTATAAAAATATTAATATGGAAAAAATAACTTGCAATTCCCGATGTTTCAAGTTAACATACAACAAATAAATTATGATAAGAAAAAAATTCGCAGAATATTTACATCTGCGAATGCTAAAATAACCTATTATTCTTATTATTTCTACAATATTTTACCACATATTTAATAATAATTCAATTGATTTTACTACTGTATTTTGAAATAAATCATAGAAAATCGTATTATTTGCAGCTGAACTTATTTTATTTGTGGTCAAATATGTAGTCTGTTTTAAAATTAATATATTAAAGCAGAAAGGATTTGTTAGTATGCCAAGGCGAGGAGAAAATATTTATAAGAGAAAGGACGGAAGATGGGAAGCTCGATTTGTTAAAGAAATAACTATTGACGGAAAGAAAAAATATGGCTCTGTTTATGGGCATTCTTACTCTGAAGTAAAGCAGAAACAAAAAACTCATATTTTTAATCCGCAGATTATTGAAACGAAAAATTTTGCAACAGTTGAAGCCGTTATGAAGAATTGGTTGTATCTTACAAAGCACAAAACCAAGTACTCTACTTTTGTGAAATATGAAACTATCATCAACAATCATATTATTCCTGAGCTTGGAAAAATCAATGTGAGTATGCTGACCGCTAAACGCATATCAGAATTTACCGATAAACTTATCGGTTCTTTTGCAACAGCAACAGTAAATAATATATTGATCGTTCTTGAAATGGGTTTTGACTACGCTGAGGAAGAATACAATATAAAATGCCCTAAAATTTCGCTGTTGAAACAATCCAGACAAGAAATGCGAGTGTTATCTCGGTCAGAACAGCAGACACTTATCAGATATATTAGAAACAATGATAATTGTTTTAGTTTTGGAATTTTGTTTGCACTTTTTACCGGTATTCGGATTGGCGAATTATGTGCTTTACAGTGGGATGACATAAAGGATAACAAAATTCATATTTCAAAAACAATGCAGAGAATAAAAAATGAAGACGGGAAAAGTACAGTTATGATTACTGAACCAAAAACAGATAAATCAAACCGCATTATTCCTGTTCCAACAGCTATTTATGAACTGATTGAAAAGTACAGAAAACCAAAAGGGTATGTTATTCGTCAAGCTAATGACAAATTTATTGAGCCACGTCTTTTGCAGAAAAAATTCGGAGAAATTACTTCTGCTTGCGGTTTGGAAAATGTAAATTTTCACGCACTCCGTCACACCTTTGCAACAAGGTGTATCGAGTCAGGATTTGATGTTAAGACTCTGTCCGAAATTCTTGGGCACACTAATGTACGAACAACCATGGACAGATATGTTCATTCTTCCTTTGAACTTAAACAAAAGAATATGGAAAAACTCACATTAGAGCAGGTAATTTAATTTACTATTCATCGTCAAAAAAATGGTCACTATTTATCTTACACTTTGATAATAGTGACCATTTTTATATTTAAACGCAGATGTAAATATTCTGCGAATAGTCTTCTAATTTTTCTCTATTATTGTCTTCATCATTTCAAAAAATATTCAACAAATATAAAAGGGTGAACCCATTTGATAGAGTTAATAGATTTTGAGTCATATCCTGTTAATTTGGTTAAGAGGATTTTGCTTAAGGACAAAGCAACAAAACAAAATATTATATGGGCAACTAATTCCTATGAACACTTGGGATTTGAATACTCTGACAACAGTCAAATTCAGGAATATCTGATAAGCAAAATAAATAAGTGGATAGTTCAGCCGAGAGTGCAGAAAAGTGTTGAGCAACAGCAGAAGCGGACACGAACAAAAGCAGAAGTATTTACTCCGGCTTGGTTATGCAACAAAATGAATAATCTCTGCGATGAAGAGTGGTTTTGTAAAGCTGATGTGTTTAATACGGAAGTTGACCGGGATTGGCAGACTAATCCGGAAAAAATAGAGTTTCCGAACAGTAAAAACTGGCAAAATTACGTTGACTTGCGAAAACTTGAAATCACCTGCGGCGAAGCTCCTTACCTTTGTTCAAGATATGATACCTCAACCGGTCAGATTATTCCTATCAATAACCGCATAGGAATACTGGACAGAAAACTCCGTGTAATAAACGAAAACACAACAAATAGGGAAGAATGGTACAAGTGGGTTATCAGAGCTTTTCAAAGCTGCTATGGATATGAATATCAGGGTGACAGCCTGTTGATTGCAAGAATTAATATGCTGTTGTCATTTTACGAAAATTATAAAGAGCGTTGGAATGAAGAGCCAAGCAAAAACCAGCTTAAAAAAATAGCAAATATAATCAGCTGGAATTTGTGGCAAATGGACGGACTGAAAGGTACTGTACCAAACGGAGCACCAAATAAAGTTAATGAACAACTGCGTTTTGAGGAATTTACAAACACAAAGAACATCGAAATCGAAAATTTTGAATGCAAACTATACAATTGGAGAGCTGACAGATCACTATATTATTCAGACTTAAAAGGAGTGAAAAGAAAAATGAAATTTGATTTTGTGATTGGTAATCCGCCTTATCAGGAAAATGTAACGAATGAAACTAATCAAGCAAAACCTATATATCATATGTTTGTTACTGAGTCAATAAAAATTTGTGACAAAGATGTTGTGATGATTACACCAGCAAGATGGTACTCAGGTG
>OICN01000290.1_pt1 | contig 18412 bp, 11 predicted proteins | sample 1581301 | NCBI WGS metagenome assembly OICN01 (sample SAMEA3882557, study PRJEB24775) | human gut metagenome | biome: human-associated habitat; feature: intestine environment; material: feces | place: Netherlands | collected 2009/2010
GAAGTTACTTTTGCGGAAACTGTGGAATTTTCAGTGAAAACGGTATCGCCATTCACCGGTTCGCCGTTGCGATACCAGCTCAGAACGCAGCCTTGCTGGACGTTCACGTCAGGGAAAATTACCTTTCCTGCATAGTCTGAGCACACTTCTATGGTCTGCGTTACGGCGTCGAAGGTTATTTTATGGGACGGCTGCTCGCTGTAGGAGGTCTGTCTTACAAGGCTGTCCTCTAACGTCCACTTGCCGCTGTCTTTGAACTTATCTCCGTAGGTATTCATTGCATATGCACCCTGCGACATAGCCTGACCTGCTGACAGGCTCGAAACGCTGCTGTCGCTGTTTGCACTATAGCAGCCTGAGGCGTTCAAAACGGTCATGGAGATATCTCTGCCGCCCACAAAGGCATTCGTACCTTTGGTGCTGTTTTCGTTTATGTTTGAGGAGCACTCGGTAATGATACCGCAGGCTGCTCTGCCAACTATGCCGCCTGAATAGACGCTGCCTGAAACTGTTCCGTCAAAGGTGCAGGCTCTCACTGCCTCGCCTTGTGCAAAGCCGACTATTCCGCCTGCATAGTTTCCTTTCACTGTGCAGTCTTTCAGGGAGATGTTATTTATTTTTGCACCATATTTAATATTTGCAAAAAGTCCTGAATAATCGCTTGCGGATATAACGGCGTTTTTGATAACGTGGCCGTTGCCGTCAAAATAGCCCTTAAAGGCATTGGAATAGTTTCCCACCGGCGAGATAGTTTTTCCGCCGAAATCAAGGTCAGACTCAAGGGTAACGAGCTTGCCCTCAAAAGTTTCGCCGTTCGTGACACTCTTTGCAAAGCTTTCCCACTGGCTTTCGTTTGTGATAACGAGAGCCTCGTCATTTTCCTTGGCGGCTGACTTCAAAAGCTTTTCAGCGTTTTTGATATCGTTCTTCGAGGCATTTTCATCGGCAATGACTTTTCTTGCGTTGTTCGCCTCCCTCTCACAGCCTGTGAGTGTGCCGTACTTGGCAAGGGCGTTTTCAAGTCCGCTCTTGTCGGGCTTTGCGGTATCGTCTGTATAGGCATAGATAAAGAAGTTTCCCATAGAATCATCATTGCCGGCTTTAACGTCTGTCCAATATCTGCCGTTGATAGATACATAGCTTTGACCTGCGGTCGCTTTAGATGTTTTGCCGCTTTCTGCGACGGCATAGCCTCTGTTATCGTCGCCGCTGAATTTTATCACAACGGAGTAGCTTTCGCCCTTTTCAAGGAGCACGTCCTCAGGGATATCAACGGTATAAAAGCCGTTTGCGGACACTGAGCCGCTCACCTGCGATTCAAGGACTCCCACCGGGCTGCCTGAGGAAACGTCAGAATAAATGCTCAGGGTATAATCTGCACTGCCTGTTTTGCCAACATACACAAAGCCTGCTTTATCGAGCTTTTCGCTTTCCTTGGCGGTGAAAACGTTGGCGGCGTATACCGCTCCGTCATTGCTGGCGTTCACCATATAGCCTGTCATTTTGCTGTAAAAGTATGTATTATCGCAGCTTTTTTCAAAATCATAGCAATTCCACTGACCAAATTCTTTCTGATCATAGGAAATCCAATAATAGCCGTCGTTATCCTGATCTGCACCCCACGAGCCTTTCACAAGCCATGCTCCGTTATGTTCAGGGGTATATTTGAAATTATCTTTGCTATAGTTATCGTCCCAGCCAACGATAGTGACGGCGTGGTTGATGACGGTGTTCTCGTCAGTGTCAGGATTATAATATGCGGTATTATCCTCGTTCATATAGCCTGTTCCTGCGAAATAGCTGGCGGACACTGCACCCAGTTCTTGTATCTTCTGCTTGACCTCGGTGGCGTTTGAAAGCTCCATAGCGTAATTGAGCCTATACTCGCTTACATTTTTCTTATCCTCGGAAACGGTCATATTTTTAGTTCCGTAGGCAAGGAACGGTTCATAGTCCTCATAGCAAAGTCCCTGACCGTTTGCAAAGGCTGAGGCTGCAAAGAGCCAGTTTCCGCCTGAGACGAAATCATCTGTGCCTGTGGCAGTGCCTGAATTTGAGGACAGCACCAATGCAGGTACGGAAAAATCCACTGACGGGTTTTCAAGGCCCTTTTTTATAAGGTCCTGTTCTGCACAGGCGAGTGCTGAAAACGCCCAGCATGAGCCTGTTGTTGCCTGAGTTTTAACAGTGGTGAGCTCGCCTGAGTTTCTTGGGTCATAGGCAGAGGGCAGCTTTGCGGCTGCGGCTCTTGCAAGCTTTTTGAAATGCCCTCCACCTCATAGCCGTAGCCGTTATCGGTGATGTTCACAGGGTTTATCTGAAAGCTGTCCTGCTCTGCGGCAAGGACTATGGTCTGTGCTGACAGCTGGAAAGTCATGAGCAAGGCGGTACAAAAGCCGGCTATGCCTTTGAGTTTTTTCATTTTCAGTCCTCCTTTTTATCAGGTTATGGCTATCTTTCTTGTATACTCATTAGAAACGCATCTGCCAAAGGCTGCTGTTTCTCTAAGTCTTACGGCGTTCTTTTCAAGGAATGCCACACGCTTTGCATAATCTGAGATATTCTCAAGCTTTTTCAGCGAGGTATCATACTCAAGCGTTCTGTTTTCAGCCTGAGCAAGTATGCGTGTGCCTGTGCGGTTAAAGGCGAGTATCCTGCCGTATGGCACTTGTCGGATATCGTCTTTTCTGATGCCGAGAACAAGGTGCAGCACCATTCTTCTCACTCTTGCCATGGTGATATTTTTTGACTTTATACGCTGCTCGAATATATCCATGTTTTCAGGGCAGGAGCTTACGACAGACATAAATCTGTTTGCAAGGTGCTCGTCGCAGTCAGGAAGGGCGAGAAAATCCTCTCTTGAGGCAGTGCACAGTTTGAAAAGCACTTCTCTGCCTGCCTGCTGGGTAAATGACGGTGTGCAGCCCTCAAAGTCATAAGGAACGAACCTTTGCCAGTCGCCGCCCTTTTTTATAAGCTCTCTGATATGGGAGGCAGAGGCAAAATTGCCCGACTCAGCCTGAGAATCATGTGCCACCGCCTCACGTTTTACGGCATAAGGCATGAGCCATGGTGCTATCTTTTTTGCAGCTTTTATATACTCTACTGCAAGGACATTGTTCGGAGAGGCAAATATATCCTTGGCGGTCTTTCCATAAAGCCCTATAGACGCCTCATACATAGCCTGAGGGTAGGTCTTGCCCTGTGACAAAAGCTCCCTTACCTGCTGTGAGTTTTCAAGCATTGCGGATATTTCCGCTGCCTGCTCAAGTGCGTTCTTGTCGCTGCTTTCACAGCCGAAGGATATCATTGTTACAACGTCCTCGCCAAGTCCTGCAAGGAGTCTTACTGCACTTCTCGCAAAAACCTCACTGTTTGAGCAGGAAAACGGACAAGGCAGCTCAATAACAAGGTCTGCTCCGTTCCTTATTGCCGCCTGTGCTCTGTCATATTTTGAGAACACCGCTGACGAGCCACGCTGGACGCAATCGCCGCTCATGACGGCGACTATGCCCTCTGCACCGGCACGTCTTGTCGCCTGTATCTGATATTTATGCCCGTTATGGAACGGGTTATATTCCGCTACTATTCCCGCAATTTTCATTTTTTTACTCCTCTTTCTACCCTATGCTATTTTTATTCTGTATTTCAAAAGCTTACTGCGAATTATGATACAATGTGTTACGGCGTGGTAAAAAAATTGTGCAATATGTATATTTATGAAAAAAGCTCTTGAAATTTATCATTAATATTGATATACTATAAGTATATGATATTATGGGCTTAAAGTCAAGGCAATATTGCACAATTATTGCGTATATCGTCTGACAAAAATGGGCCTGTTATCTGACACATTATAAATCGGGAGGAGATTTTTCCAATGAAAATCTTAGTTGTAAACGCAGGTTCATCATCTCTTAAATATCAGCTCCTTGATATGAAAGACGAGTCAGTCATTGCAAAGGGCAACTGCGACCGTATCGGTATCGACGGTCATGTAAGTGCAAAGACAGGCGACGGCAGACATATCGAAGAGGATTGCGATTTTCCTACTCACACTGAGGCTTTTGAAAAGCTCGTTGAGGTACTCACATCAGGCGAGACAAAGGTCATCGACTCTATGTCTGAGATATCGGCAGTTGGTCACAGAATAGTTCAGGGTGCTGAGATATTCAAGGAAACTTGCCTTGTTACTGACGAGGTTATCGACCAGATCGACGCACTGGCTGAGCTTGCACCTGTACATAACCACCCACATGCTCTTGCACTGAGAGCCTGCAAGGCTGTTATCCCTGAGGGCACACCGCAGGTAGTTGTATTCGACACAGCTTTCCACTCAACAATGCCAAGAAAGGCTTATCTCTATGGTCTGCCATATGAGTGCTACACTGATCTTCATGTAAGAAAATACGGTTTCCACGGAACATCACACAGATTCGTTTCAGGCGAGCTTGCAAAGGTAATGGGCAAGCCTATAGAGGAGCTCAAGATAGTTTCATGCCACCTTGGAAACGGTTCTTCTATCACAGCTATCAACGGCGGCAAGTCTGTTGACACATCAATGGGATTCACTCCTCTTGACGGTCTTGTAATGGGCACACGCTGCGGTTCTGTTGACCCTTCAGCTGTTGACTATGTTGAGAAGAAAATGGGCTTTACACCTGACCAGATGACAGAATACATGAACAAGAAGTCAGGATTCCTTGGTCTGTCAGGCATCGGTTCTGACAACAGAGATATTCAGGCTGCTGCAAGCGAGGGCAACGAGAGAGCTCTTATCGTAAGCGAGATATTCGCTTATCAGATCAAGAAGTTCATCGGTTCATACGCTGCTGCGATGAACGGTCTTGACGCTGTTATCTTCACAGGCGGTATCGGTGAGAACGCACCTGAGGTAAGAGCTGCTGCTTGCTCAAATCTCGATATCCTCGGTATCCACATCGACGCTGAGAAGAATCTCTGCCGTGGAATCCTCAAGGAGATCTCCACTGACGAGTCTAAGACAAAGGTTTACGTTATCCCTACAAATGAGGAACTTCTCATTGCTAGAGATACACTGGCACTTATTTCTAAGTAATATTTCAGATAACATCAATGACGGCTTTCTTATGAGAGCCGTCATTTTTTCATAAAAAAGGCACAGGAGAAGTTTCCTGTGCCTTGATTTGTTTGATAAGACCGCCAATTTTCATGTAGGGGCTGGCGCCCTCGACAGCCCGATTTTGAGAGTGTAAAAGTTTGAATTATCACGAAGTTTTGTGGGTTGACGAAATATCGAGAAGTGGGACGTCGTATTTCTGCAAAGCAGGAATTGCGTCGCTCCACTACATATTTGTTTGAATGTACGATATTGACTATATACGTTTTCCAAACACCATTGTATCAGGTCTTAACGCCTGAGAACTGGGTCTGATAAAGTCTATAGTAACAGCCCTTTGCTGCAAGCAGCTGCTCGTGGCTGCCCTCTTCTACCACCTGACCGCCGTCGATAACGACTATCTTATCGGCGTCACGGATAGTGGAAAGTCGGTGAGCGATAATAAGGGAAGTCCTGTTTTTCATCAGTGCCACCATTGCGGACTGAATGTGCATTTCAGTTCGGGTATCGACAGAGGAGGTCGCCTCGTCGAGAATAAGTATCTTAGGGTCTGCAAGGACTGCTCTTGCTATGGAAAGCAGCTGACGCTGTCCCTGCGAAAGGTTCGAGCCGCCTTCTGCGAGGACGGTATCATAGCCCTCAGGAAGTCTTTCGATGAACTCGTCTGCATTTGCGAATCTTGCGGCTGCCTTTATTTCATCAAGGGTAGCATTTTCTCTGCCGTAGCGTATATTCTGCTCTATGGTGTCTTTGAAAAGCACGGTATCCTGCAAAACTATGGCTATGGAACGTCTGAGCTTGTCTTTCGGGATATCGTAAATACTCTGACCGTCAACGGTTATCTCGCCGCTGTCAACAGGATAAAATCTTGTGAGGAGGTTCACTATGGTGGTCTTTCCTGAGCCTGTTGCACCGACAATGGCTATTTTCTGACCTGCTTTCACCTCAAGGTCAAGGTCTTTGAGCACCTGTTTTTCAGGGACATATGAGAAATCTATATGCTTGAAACTGATATCGCCTTTGACGTTCTCGACCTCAAAATCAGCTGTGCCCTCGTCGGTTTCCTTATCGGCGTCCATGACCTCAAAGATACGCTCTGCACCGGCTATGGCGGTCTGAATGTTTGCAAACTGGTTGGCTATCTCGTTGATAGGACGTGAGAACTGCTTTGAATAGAGTATGAAAGCCTGAATAGTTCCCACTGTTATAAAGCCCTTTATTGCGAACCAGCCGCCGAAGGCTGCGATAAGGATAAAGCCGAAGTTGGATATTACGTTCATGCACGGACCCATTACGCCGCCGAATATCTGAGCTTTTATGCCGCATTTTTTCAGATCGTTGCTCATTTTCTCGAACTTGTCAACGGCGTCCTGCTCCTTGCCGTAGGAAACCACAGTTCTATAGCCGACTACCATTTCCTCAACTTCGCCGTTTATCTCACCTAAGAGAACCTGCTGTTTGATGAAATATTTCTTCATATACTTTGTGAGAACGCCTGAAACGAATATGGTAAGAAATACTGTAGACAGGGATATGAGCGTGAGCAGAGGGGAATACAAAAGCATTATGACAACTGTTCCCACAATGGTGAGCACACCTGAGATAAGCGAGCCTATAGACTGGGAGATAGTTGTGGAAATGTTCTCGACATCGTTGGTCATACGGCTCATTATATCGCCGTGACTATGGGTATCGAGATACTTTATAGGCAGTCTTACAAGGCTTGAGAACAAGTCTTTACGCATGGTCCTGACGGTGAACTGGGAAAGCTTTGCGGAGAAGATGCCCTGCATATAGGTGAACAATGAGGAAAGCAGATAGACTGCACCAAGACCTATGAGCGTTCTGCCAAGTGCACCGAAGTCAACGCTTGTTTTCTTTTTCGTGAGGGTAATGCAGTCGATAGCGATCTGCTGGATAGACGGTGCGGCAAGATTGAGCAGAGTTATGATGAGCATTACTCCGATAAGGGCGAAAAACAGATATCTGTTCCTGCCTATATAGCCGATAAGCTTTTTAAGGGTGTTCTTTGCGTCCTTAGGCTTTTCCATTGTGAGCCTTGCACCGTGCGGTCCGCCCGGCTTTCTTCCGCCGGGTCCCATTGGAGGCATTGGAGGCATTACACTTCACCTCCTGACGTTTTTACCTGTGAGGCGTAGATATCCTGATATACCTCGCAGGTCTTTAGCAGATTTTCATGAGTATCGCAGGCACAAAGCTTGCCATGGTCAAGGACGGCTATCCTATCGCAGCTTTTCACGCTTTGGATACGCTGTGCGATTATGATAAGGGTCGTGCCGCTCATTTTTTTATCTATCTCAGCACGGAGCTTTGCCTCTGTACCGAGGTCGAGGGCTGAGGTGGAATCGTCAAGAATGAGTATCTCAGGGTTTTTGAGCACTGCTCTTGAGATAGACAGTCTTTGTTTTTGACCGCCTGACAGGGACGCACCCTTTTCGGCTATCACGCCGTCATAGGCGGCAGGTATTTTCTGTATGAACTCATCAGCCTGTGCTGCTTGTGCGGCGGAAACAACGTCTTCGTGGGTGGCGTTTTTGTCGCCCCACTTTATGTTGTCCTCAACTGTGCCTGAAAACAACTCGCTTTTTTGCAGGACTATTCCAACTTTCTTTCTAAGTTCATCAAGCTTACAGTCCTTGACGTTCACACCATCAACGAGGACTTCTCCTGCTGTGCAGTCATAAAATCTTGGGATAAGGTTCACAAGGGAGGATTTTCCTGAACCTGTTGCACCAAGAATGGCAACGCTCTCTCCTGACTTTATATCAAGGGTAAGGTCTGAGATAACAGGTCTGCCCTTTGTTTCAGGATAGGAGAATGAAACGTTTTTAAAGCTGACTGTGCCCCCTGTTTTATCTGCAAGGGAAACGCTGCCGCTTTTTATAACAGGGTCAGTTTCAAGGACTTCTCTAAGTCTTGCGGCTGAGGCCGACGCCTTTGCAAGGGTCTGGAACATCATTGACATCATCATTACACCATGCAAGACCTGAGTAAGATATGTAATAGCCGCCATGACCTCGCCGACCTTCATAGCTTGTGCCTGCACCTGCCAGCCGCCTATGAGGATAACGGCGATAACAGACAGGTTGAGTATTATCATAAGCAGAGGCTGCAATATCGCCATAAGGGTCTGGACACGGAGGTTTGATTCCATAAGTCTTATATTTGCATCTTCAAAACGCTTTTGCTCTGTATCCTCTCTCACATACGCTTTTACGACTCTTGCACCTGTGACGTTCTCCTGTACCACGGAGTTCACGGTATCCAGTCTTTTAGCAACAACAGAGTAATAAGGGTTAGCCTTTCTGAGAATTATTATCATCATGACTATCTCGATAGGCAGTGCACAGAGAATTATGATACCGAACCTGATGTTCAGGGTGAGCATCATGATTATTCCGCCGAAGAACAGCAGGCTGTCACGCACCAACATTCTCAGCAGGAAGTCCACCATTTGCTGAATGGCGGTTATATCCGCTGTAAGACGTGTTACCAGCGAGCCTGTTGTGAACTTGTCGGTCTGTTCAAAGGAAAGCCCCATGACACGCTTGAAAACGTCCACACGCAGATCTCGTGAAAAGCTTTGCGAGGCTATTCCGCCGAACGCAGACGCTGCGATTCCGCAAGCTCCGCCGCCGATAAGGACAAGGAGCATAAGAAGTCCCGTTCTTATGATAAGGTTCATATCCTGCCCCAGCACGCCGTCGTCAACGATCTTCGACATCAGCTTTGGCTGGAGAAGGTCGCCTAGTACTTCGCCCACCATGGACAGTGGCGTGAGCACCGCAAAAAGTGCATAAGGCTTTAAGTATTTGCTTAGTTTTACTTTCAAAGCAGTTCCTCCTAAAAATATATTTCAGGCTACTTATACGCAGGATAGTTTGATATGTACGTTCGCAAAGCACAAGCATTGCGAGCGAACGCTGTTCGCCCCTACACAAAACCACTGTAGGAGAATGGCATAATTTCTGCGTTGCAGAAATATGACAGCCCGATGCTCTGTTTTTGCTATCCTCATTCAATATATCCCTGCTGGTGACAAGGCTACGCCCAAGGCATAACCTTTATCACAGCCTAATTGTGCATTATCTCAAGTTCCTCAGAAAGTTCCTGAGCGGTCATTTTCCTGCTGAGAGAACCTTTGTCTATCACTATGGTCACAGGTTCTTTTCCGTGGATATCGAACCAGTTGTCAGAGAACACGCAGTCGGCAGTTTTCAGGCTGAGGCAGACGCTTTTGGCGTAATTCTCGGCACAGAATGTCAATGCGAACTTATCCTCGCTTTCGGAAATGCCATAGGTTATCTTTGGCTCAAGGAAGGTAAATTCTTTCGGGCGGACAAAGAGAGTTGTGCCAAAACTCAGCACACTGCCGTTTTCCATAATGGAATATTCGAGATATTTTTCACGGCGGTCGGTGCGGCTGACAAGCTCCTGTGAAAGGTCTATGTCAAGGACGTTTTGTGCGGTAAGAGCCGGAACGTTCACGGACTTTTCGCCGCTTTGCAAAATTTCTGCTTTGTTGTTTCTAAGCGTCCATTTTACCACGCCCTCAAAGGCTGTCATGCGTTCGTTGGATATATTGAGCACAGGCTTTTCTCTATGGCTGTCGTCACAGGAAACAAGGCATGGGGCGTAGAAACGCTTTGCATAATAATGCAGACCTTTCCACCTGCCGAAATAGTCGATACTTGACCACGAGATAACAGGGTTTGAATCGTTCACCTGCCAATATGCAGAGCCCATACATCTGCCTCTTGCTCTTCTCATATGCTCAACATTTGAGCGTATGCAGTCTGCCTGAACGAGCTGAGAGGAATAGATGAGCTGTTTGAAATCGTAAGGATATCTCACCATTTGTGCAAGATAATACATTATCTTCTCGTTGCCCTGAACGCACTTCTGATGTGCCGCCATAACCGGTGAGCAAAGGTCAAAGTCGCCCTTTGTTTCGTCGGCAAAGGAACGGCAGGTCTTTATATCAGGCAGGCTCTCAAAGCCATACTCCGAACAGAAACGGTAATAGAACTCTCTGAAAGCCTCGATAGGTTTGAAGTTATGCCAAACGTCCCAATAGTGCATATCTCCTGCATGGTTCGATGATGCGTCCTTAAAGCCGCCTCCTGAGGACGGTGAGGAAGGCCAATAGAATGTATTTTCGCACGTGTCATACTCTTTGATCACCTGAGGGATGATATCTTCAAAAATGATAAGATAGTCACGCTTTGCCTCTTCGTCCTCAGGGAGGCCCCAATATTCCCAGGCAGATTCTATCTCGTTGTTGCCGCACCACAGACCAAGGGACGGGTGGTTTCTCAGGCGGATAACGTTATCCTTTATCTCGCCACGGATGGCTTTTTCAAACTCCTCTGTGAGCAGATATGCGGAGCAGGCGAACATAAAGTCCTGCCATACTATGATACCGTTCTCGTCGCAATAGTCATAGAAATATCCGTCAGGATAGTAACCGCCACCCCACACTCTGATGAAGTTATAGTTTGCGGCTTTACAGTCTGCAAGGAGCTTTCTTGTTTTCTCTTCGTTACAGCGTGTGACTATCTGATCTTCAGGGATATAGTTCGCACCCATTGCGAATATCTTCACGCCGTTGTTTATAAAGCAGAACTCCTCGCCCCACTGGTCTTTTTCACGGCTGACGGTGAGCGTTCTAAGACCTATCCTCTGAGCGTTTTCATCTGCGGCACTGCCCTTTTCGTCATACAAGGTGACAACGCACTTATAGAGGGGCTGTTCGCCGTAGCCGTTCACCCACCAAAGCTGAGGGTCGTTTATCACAAGTTCAGTTTCATAATATTCTGCACTGCCCTCCAGGCTTACATCAGCTTTTGCGGCTATGTTTCCCTGTGGGTCGGATATCTCCAACATAGCTTTTTTACAGCCGTGGTTTTCTATATGCACAAGTGCTTTCAAAGTCACTTTGTTCTCGGTATGTTTCTGGCTGTAGTAGACGTCAAGTATACGTCCGTCCTGTGGGATAACAAGAGATACCGAACGCCATATGCCCATATCAGGGAGCATTGGACCCCAATCCCAGCCGAACATACAATGGGCTTTTCTTATATGAGTATAGCCTGTCATGGTGGAATCAACGCCCCACAAATGACGTTTTTCGTCCATTTCTTTTATATATTGGTTCGGGGATTTTATCTTCACGATGAGGGTATTTTCGCCCTCTTTCAAAATGCCGTGGACAGGAAACTCCCATATGCAGTGCATATTGTTCGCTCTGCCAAGATGAACGCCGTTGAGATATACATTTGCTATGGTATCAATGCCGTCAAAGTGCAAAACGGTATTCTCACAGTCTGCGGCGGTCTTATCTGCACTGAAAACTGTTTCAAAGTCATAGTCATCATCACATATCTGTGTTGAGATATACTCGTTTTCACGGTAATATGGGTCGGGTATCTTTTTATAGTCAAGTAGGGTCTTATACACAGAGCATGGCACTTTGCAGTCAAAACTCTCCTGCGTGCCTGCTTTTTTCATTTTCCAGTTATCGTTAAGGCTTACTGTTATACTCATTATTTTTCTCCTTATTCATCATGGACGCAGAAAAGGTTGTTTTCCCACGCAGGATAGTATTTTTCCTGACGGATATAAAACTTATAGCCTTTGCAAAGGCTGTTTACATAAAGCGGCAGGGTGATATAATCATACGGTCTGTGATACAAGGCACAGCATATTTTCGGGGAATAGCGTGAAATAGTGTTCCTGCTGCCTTTTAAAGCCTCAAGGTCTGCACCCTCAACGTCATATTTCACATAGGTACACTTTTTTCCTGCAAGGATACTGTCAAGACTTCTTGCACGGACCTTTTTTCCTGCGGCGTCTACTCTGCCCTGTCTGCCTGCACCGCCTGCAAAGCTAAGTTCGGTATCTACGCTCCATGCGGCGGCGTTATAAAAGCTTATATCGTCATATGCAATGAGATTTCTCAGGCACTTCTGAAAGTTCTTGCGTTCAGGCTCAACGGCATATATCTTCTCATATTTTCCACCTGTGCGTGAGATAAGCTCACTGATGGTATCACCTGTATATGCACCAAGGTCGCAATACGTTTCGGTTTCGCTCAGTGGCAATATCTCCGTTATCTTATCCTTATCAGTAAAGATCTCACGGAGATAAGAAAGCTTTCCTGTTATCTTGAACGCTGTCAGTTTTTCAAAGGTCTGTTTTGAAAGCTCGTCCGAAAAGAGATCATAAGCCTTTTCAGCCTCTGTGAACATGGAAAGGAACTTATCCTTGCTGAAATTTTCCTCTCCTGCGACGCACATTTCAGGGACTATGACCTCGTGGCGTTTTTCGATATTGTCTATACGCTCCATTATCTCAGGCAGGCTCGTGCCAAATCCAAGCACGACGGTCATATCGCCGCACTGATCCTCTGCCTGTGCCAAGGTAGCTACTTTATATCCTTTGAAACTTTGTCCACGGACAAAATCGTCGCTGGCAAAAATGCCTGCACAGCTTATGCCGAGCCTGTCAAATTCATCAAGGAGTTTTTGTGCTCCGTCGCCCATGCCATAGATAAAAACAGGCTTTTTACAGGCTTTGAGCCTATCCCAAGAACTTTCAAGGGACTGAAAATACTCTTTTGAAAACATTCACACTTTCCTCTCCAAAAAAGGCTCTCACAGAAAATTCTGCGAAAGCCCCTTATTCTTACTAGCTCTTTTAGAAAACGTCGTCGTGAAGATCGAAGTCGTCATGGTCATGTAAATGACCGTCACCACCGACCATATCTCTTCCTCTTACACGGTATTTATCACGGTTTATGTTGATATACTTATCAAGCTGTGCGAGGACATCTCTCGGTGCTTTTATGGACTTGACTTCCTTGACAGGCGTATCAACGTCCTTTACATTCATTACTATAGTGCCGCAGCCGAACATTCTCTGTCCAAACGGCAGAACAAGCTTTTTATCCACCACCCTGTAAAGATCAAGCTCGTCCTCCTCGATGCTGAGAAAACCTTTGCGTGTTATGAACTTATCCTCTGTAAGAAAATATCTAGTGAATGATATCGGCAGACCGAAAATTGTTCTTTTCTTATCCGTCCAGATATAATTGATGACGTCTTTTTTCATAAACGACGCAGCCTCCCTCAACATAATTTATAATTTTATAGATTATATTTTACCACGCTATACGGCTTTTGTCAAGAATTTCTCCATTGTAAAGGCAAAGCAAAATACCACCAGCAACGATTATTTTCTAAATCAGCTATAAAATATTAATAAATATATTTCTGAAAATTTTATTTAACTATATTTTAACACTATATTAATTTTTGCCGCTAAATTCGACGATTTTAGACATTTTTCTCGGCAGAAACGCAATGTAAAATTGATGTAAAATATATCGAATTGATTATTTGTTCATACAAAACGATATTTCAACCGACGCATTTACGCATAAATCACGGAATTTGTCTAAATTATCCTCGAAAAACTCTTTTAAAAATCGGGCAAGACCGACGATTATGTATATTATATTGCGAATAGTTTTCTAATGTTTAAAAATTCATCTATAAAAAGGCAAAAATTAAGTAAAAAACTTGAAATTCAAACGCAAAGATGATATACTGCAAATGTAAGAAATGACACAAGAAAAAAATAAAAAAGCGGAGGACGATGTAAAATGTGTAAAAATGACGTGATCAAAATTCTTGTCGGAAGTCTTAATCAGTCTGGCATGAAGGTAGCAGAGTATCTGAAAACGCAGGGGTATGGCGTTACTCAGACAGACTACAACCCGCTTGAGATCCAGCTGGAGGTGCTGAAAAGCAGACCTGATTTTCTGATAGTATCAGAAATAACGGAATTTCCTTATCAGTTGTGCAAAAATCTCAAAGGCGTATGCCCAAAACTGAAAATCATAATGCTCTCTGACAGAAAAACCGACAATGGCAGCAACGGTCTTGCAAAATATGCTGACAGGATAATAAAAAGCCCTCTCAGTTGTACAGACATAAGAAATGCCATTAGACAGCTTTCAAGCTCAGACGACGCTGCAAGTCCGAACATTACCATAACTCGCAGCGAACCTGATGTTGGCGACACAAAGGAGGATATACATTCTGCTATAACTTTTGTCATGAAACGCCTGTGCATAACGCCAAACTATAACGGCTATGAGTACATAAGAGAGGCAATAAAAATGGCTTTGAAAACAGACAAGAACAACAGACGTGTCACCAAGGTTATTTATCCTGAGATAGCCGCTGCTCACGGTGTAACTGCCGCAAGCGTGGAAAGGAATATGCGGACTGCCATACGAAAGGGCTGGGATAAATCTCAGGACAAGGACAAAGCCGAGATATTCGGAAACTTTGCCATAAAGCCTGACCACTACCCTACCAACAGCGAATTTATATTCGTTACTGCCGAATATATCGGCAGCAGGTATCAGTCTGATAACAGTCTGTCTGCCTCATCTGATATATCCAAAGGCAGGACAATGATGATCTAGCAAGAAGAAAGCCGCCGTGCTATCCATGCACAGCGGCTTTTTCTATATGAACGAAGTTCCCCGCAGCAAATGAACACGGGCTGCCCTGCGGACGCAGAATCTCAGCTGCGTCACCCGTATCACCAAGTAACTGCCGCCGCAAGCTCTCCGTTATCTCATTTTATGCCGAGGCCTTTTTTATGACACAAAAAAGCGTACCGAATATCGGTACGCTCAATGTTTAAGTAAAAGCCGCCTTGCCGTCGCACAGCCGATAAACCCGCTATAAAAGCAGGGTGGGTAAAACAGCCTGAAACTTTCACGCTCCCTTCGTCCGTTGCCGAAACGGCATATGCGGTCTCGGGCGGGAGGTCTGCAATCCTTTTCCAGAGTCTGAATCCCTTTTTAGAAGTGTTGGATTTATAATAACTGTGCTTGTTCGCACAAGGCAGGAAACTTTTCTGTTACTTAGTATATCACAACACATAAGCAATATCAATAGGTAATTTCAGCAAAATGATATACATAAAATTGTACAATTTACATATTGACAAGCCTATTTGCTGAGATAAAATCCTTATGACAGATGATCGTGATCGTGGCAGCCACAACCGCAGCCGCACTCGCCGTCTTCTTCGTCCTCATCATCAAACTCGAACATTTCCTCGATACGCTCCATAAAAATCTGGCCTATCTTCTCATACTCGTCATCATCTTCGATAGAGGCAAGTATCTCGTCATTGTTCTCGTCATATTCAGCCTTGAGTATCACAACGTCGCCTGAATCCTCAAGTGCCTCATCGCCGTTCTCATAATAAGGAGTGAGAGCATAATACTTCTCGTCCTCATATTCCATTGCATCCAGCAGCTCAAAGGTCTGCTTATTACCATTTTCGTCCTCCAGCTCGTAGAGGTCCGGCAGAAACTCGTTATCCATAATTATCCTCCTAGCATGATCTTGTGCGGTATATCAGCACGTTTTGGTGCGATATATCGGAAAAATCAGAACAGAAAGACTGTTTCTGACCACCGCAACACTTTAATTATACTACACTGCAAAATCAAAGTCAAGCGGTTTTTGTAAAAGTAATATTAAATATAAAAATCACAAAAAAGTTGAGAAAAACTATTGACAAGTAACAAAAGATGTGGTATAGTATAGTCAAGGAAAAACAAAGAGCCAAACAAAAGCAGACAACAGGGTTCGCTGAAACGGTCAACGGTTTGACGATACAGTAACGATTTCAGAGGGCACGGCAAAGCGAAGTAAGGCAAAAGGTTTTCCTTATATATCACAGGCAGATCGGTGGACACAGCATATACCCGACACTAGGTACACTACAGTTCAGCAGGCGGGCAGGCTCATCGGATACCTAATGAGATATGAAAGGAGCGAGTCCAATGGACGCATCAGAGATCCAGGAGAGTATCCATAGGCTCGGCAATTTCTTAAAGTAATAAAGGATCAAGACGCAGACGAATGGGCTGACAGGAATCCAGACATATATGATTTACACAGGAAGAAATTGCAGGGTCTAATGGATAAGTCACAGCATAGAGTTACTGCAATTTAAGGATACTCTCAAATTTAAAATTGAATATTTTGCAGCTTATATAAAGGAGTGATCGATATGTTCGGTTACAAGAGGTTTGCAAATAAAATTTAGACAGGAGTGTTTCCAATGCACAATTTCAGCTTTTCAGAGGTAAAGAAATAAACTGAAAGAGTGATTCCAATGTAAAATTTAACTTCTGAACATAAAAGCTCACAGAGCTATAAAAATCAAATAAATTTCGAGGAGTGGTGCATATGAAAATGCACAAAAGGAACTTGAACATGAGATAGAATGGAGTGAGTCCGCCAAGAAATTTACGAGCGTAATGCTCTTACCGATTTGATTTACTGACTAAGAATTTTCGAAAGATCATATAAAATACTGAAGGAGTGGTGCGTTATGAAAATGCACTCAAGGCTTTTGAACATCTGATATTTGGAGGTGAGCCCACCAGTTACTTCAGCAAGGCTTATCTGATATGATAGGCGTTAGATCTTGAAATTATGCGAAAGGCGATAATTCCAATGGAAATGTGATAAATTTCATTGATGATAAATTTTCACGAAAGGTGTTAAGTCCAATGGCACGTTAAGTTTTATCCACTGAGGCATAACTTAATATTTTGAAAGGAAATAGATCCAATGGAAAGGTAATTTACACTTTGAGATTATTTTTACCGAAAGGAAATAGATCCAATGGAATAACTTATATTATGCGGACAGAATTTTACTGAAAGGCGTGAGTCCAAAGTACAATTTAGTATGAGTTTACGACTAAAATTTTCAGAAGGGCGTAATACCAATGGCATAATCAATATGAACGTACATACTTAACTATGTGGTGTATTCAGATATCACATAGTTAAGTTTTTTTGTTTGCAAATGTTCTGACCCATACAATATATAAGAAAGCACCCTACGTTAAGAGATTCAACTTTAGAAAAAACTTAAGGTAGCTTTCATAAATCGAACAACGAATAAAAGGTATTTCAATGTAGGATTAGCCTAAAATGAAATACCTTTTTACTATGAATATTATAAAATATCTGAGAGCAACTCACTGTTGCTAATTAAATCAATCCTAGATATTTTCTCAACTTTTATCATTTTCTAATTAATTTGTAGTTTTATGCTTAGCTTTTTTCTCAGCCTGCTCTATCTGTTTAATGATTTCTTTACGTATAGCATCCCACTTGTCTTTGCCCTTGGAAGTCCAACTATCATCCCAATATAGAGAATTGGCATTTACATATGCCTCTGCAAAGTCCTCATTTTTAATTTCAATCATAATTTGATCTACTATTGCTTGCAGTTCTTGTTCCTGTTTTTTTACACCTGCGTCTCCTACGGCAGAAAAAATAAGTAATAATGCAATAATCGCACCAAATATACCAAGTGCAACAGCTAAGGCGTGTCGCTCATCTTTCTGCTCAAACTCCATACGATAACGCTCTTGGTTATTGCTCTTTTCCTGAAGTCGTTCCTCATGTTCCATATGCTTTACTTTCACTTTTGCGTTATATGCCGCCTCGCTTTGTCCTTGGAGCAGAATTTTGTGTCCGCAATATTGGCAAAAGAATGTATCAAGACCGTCCTCAATCTCCAATTTAGCACCACAATTAGGACAAAATAATGATTTTAGTTCCATATTTTTTCTCCCATATGTAAAAATCCACTTATTGTAGCAGAGTGCTTTTTATTCTTATATCATATTTTCAAGGAAAGCCACTGTTTTTGGATCATATGTAAGGTCCTGTGCCTCCATGTCCTCATCAAGCTGCCAAAGCTTTGTTACTGCGAAAACTGATGATACAAAGAACGGCTGGCTGTTAAGGTAGCCAAGGGTTATCTTTGCCGGAGTGTCGCCGGTCTGCTCGCTGAGCTGCTTTACCTTTGCAAGTCTTGCAAGATTTGCAGGGCCTGCATACTGTCCCTCAGGAAGATTATTTGCAGCGTCGCCCTTTGCAAGCTTTGCAAAAAAGCCCTTTGCCTGCGGCGAGAACGCCATAACAGGGAAATCATGCTTCTTATACCAACGAAATTCCTTTGTATCCATGCAAACAAGCGTATCGTCGCCAAAAGTTTCAACGCTTGAATGTGCAAGGCTGTAGTTTATCTGACTGATTCGGATAGGCTCCATGCCGTTTTCTTCGGCAAACTTATTTGCCTCCTCTATCCTCTGAGTCGTCCAGTTTGAAACGCCTATGAAATGTATCTTTCCGCTCTCATAGAAATCATTGAGTACAGGCATTATCTCTTCAAC
>OICN01000297.1_pt1 | contig 18220 bp, 15 predicted proteins | sample 1581301 | NCBI WGS metagenome assembly OICN01 (sample SAMEA3882557, study PRJEB24775) | human gut metagenome | biome: human-associated habitat; feature: intestine environment; material: feces | place: Netherlands | collected 2009/2010
AAGGCACCGCTTACCCCGATGGAGGTGAGGTCATGGCTGATTCCGGCGCTTGAACTCATCGCTTCCTTTGTGATTATGTTGATGGTGCCTCCGATCGCGGATGCTCCGAACAACGCGGAGCCACCCCCGCGCACCACTTCCACGCGGTCAATCATCGAGGATGGGATCTGCTCCAGACCATACACGCCCGCAAGCGCCGAGAACACTGGTCTGGAATCGATGAGGACTTGTGAATAGTGGCCGTCCAGGCCATTGATTCTGGCCTGCGTGAATCCGCAGTTCTGACAGTCGTTTTCCACCCTGACACCCGGCTGGAAAGTCAGTCCTTCCGCCAGGGTCGGAGACGAGGTGGTGGCGAAAATCCTGCTGTCTATGACATTGACAAGCGCTGGAGCCTCTTTTCTGGAGGAATGATTCCTGGTGGCGCTGACCACCACCCCGTCAAGAGACAGATTCTCCCGCTCAAGGCTGAAATTGGCCTCGTACGACTGACCGGCCTTGAACTCAAGAGTGACAGAAGCGTCTTTATAGCCAATTGAAGTCGCGATGATCTCATGCTTGCCCAAAGGAAGGTTCCTGATTGAATAATGTCCGGAAGATGATGTCTGGATGCCTATCTGGGTGCCGCCTATCATCACGGTAACGTAAGGAAGATGCTCTCCGGTCTTCGCGTCGATGACGTGACCGGAAACGCTCGCGTCTGTTTTTCTGCTCTGTGCATAAGTATGTCCACTCATGGACACCATGAGTATAGCCACAACAGTGGCGAAAATATGTGTTGTTTTCATGAATATTCTATCGTTATATCAAATTCGGGAATAGGCACGACCCGGCAGCGGGCCATGCGGACTACGGCTCTACTTTTCAAGTAGACATGTGATTATAACGATAGCGGAGGAGCCCTGAGTCCAAGAACGTGATGGAATACTGTCTGGGCTACTTCCGGCAAGACCCCTGACGGATGATACGGAACAACCGGGCTGTCTGACACCGTGACACTGATCCGTTCGCTCGCCTCGAATATATTGCTTGAGATGAGTTGAAGGAGGTGCAACTCCGTGTCGCTGTGACTATGCGCCTTCCCGCTCCACGGATGAGAATGCACAATCTTTCCCTCCGGACCCTCATGGACGTGGGTGAAGAGGTTGGTTGATGCAAAGAAGAACGCGAACAACACCAGCGCCAATGCGCTCAAGTATTCCAGATGTTTTCTCAAAGCGATGGCAAAGACAGCACATTCCGTGCCTGAAATTAAAGCATTACTCCCACTCGATCGTTGCCGGCGGTTTGGAGGAGATGTCGTACACCACGCGGTTGACCCCTTTGACCTTGTTGATGATGTCGTTGCTGACCTGGGCGAGGAAGTCATACGGGAAATGGAACCAGTCGGCGGTCATGGCGTCGGTGGAGACAACGGCGCGGAGAGCCACAGGATTCTCGTAGGTGCGTTCATCACCCATCACTCCCACACTCTTGATAGGCAGCAGGATAACCCCGGCCTGCCAGATGGCGTCATAAAGGTTCGAGGCCTCCACACGAGGATCGGAAGCGGACGGAAGGTGAAGGGAGGAGCAATCATATTCACGAAGCCCTTTTATGAATATGTCGTCGGCCTCGCGGAGAACGTTCAGTTTCTCTTCGGTGATGTCGCCTATGATACGGATGGCGAGTGACGGTCCCGGGAAAGGATGCCTGCCGACAAGTTCCTCCTTGATGCCCAAGGCTCTGCCGACCCTGCGGACCTCGTCCTTGAAAAGCGCACGCAGCGGCTCGACAACCTTCAGGTTCATCTTCTCCGGAAGACCGCCCACATTGTGGTGGGACTTGATCTTGGAGGCGATGCCCTCGATGCCGGCGGACTCGATCACGTCAGGATAGATGGTTCCCTGGGCGAGCCAGCGGGCGTTCTCGATGGTGCGGGCGTATTTGTCGAAGGTCTCCACGAAGAGCCTTCCGATGATCTTTCTCTTGGCCTCAGGCTCGGTAACGCCGGCAAGAGCGTCAAGGAACTCCTTGGACGCGTCGGCTCCGATGACATTGAGGTCCATGTCCTTGTACGAAGCCAGCACATCCTCATATTCATTCTTTCTCAACAAGCCGTTGTTCACGAATATGCAGGTGAGGTTGTGGCCGATGGCCTTGTTCAGCAGCACGCCTGCTACCGTCGAATCGACACCGCCGCTGAGTCCGAGGATTACCTTCTCGTCCCCTATCTGTTCCCTGAGGCTGGCTACTGTCGTCTCGATGAACGAGGCAGGAGTCCAGTCACCCTTGCAGCCGCATATTCCCAAAGCGAAATTGCCGAGGATTTTCGTGCCTTCAGTCGTGTGGAAGACCTCCGGGTGGAACTGCACGGCGTAGGTCTGCTCGCCCTTGATGTGAAAAGCAGCGTTGGTGACGCTCTCGGTCGAGGCGATCACCTCCGCGCCCTCCGGCAGACGGGCGATCGTGTCCCCGTGCGACATCCAGACCTGTGAGTGAGCCGAAACTCCCTTAAGCAGAGGTGATTCAGGGTCAACGACATCCAGCATCGCACGGCCATATTCACGGGCCAGGGAGCCAAGCACCTCGCCGCCGAACTTGTGGGCAAGATACTGCGCGCCATAGCATATTCCCAGAAGAGGAAACCTGCCTTTGATGCCGCCGAGGTCGATCTGCGGGGCGTTCTTGTCACGCACCGAGCAAGGGCTTCCGGAAAGGATCACTCCCTTGACGGAGGAGTCCAGCGCAGGAACCTTGTTGAACGGGTAGATCTCGCAATAAACGTTCAGCTCGCGGAGTCTGCGCCCGATGAGTTGCGTCACCTGCGAACCGAAATCCAGAATGATGATTTTTTCTGCCATAGACGGACGGGGTTTTAGACTTCAAAATTAATCCATTTTTTCCAATGCGGCAAGAAATTGTGCTGCGGATTAGATTCGGATTTTATTCGCGAAACATCCAAGATTCCTATTCCTTCGTTTTTTTGGCGTTTTTGGCTTTATATGCCAATGAACGTAAATACGTCATCCGTGTGGTTGGTGGCTGCAAAATTTTCGCCTACTTCAGACGCGTTCACACTGTCGCTGATCAAACTCTTTTCCGAGACACTCTGGACACTCTCAATACACTTATCCAGATATTTTCCAATTGGCATTCCCATGCGGGATTCCACGATTTCTTTATTGACTGATGTCCTTTCTTTTAGGAAGAACCAGCAGTCGAATACATCTCGGCTGGTAATTTCGGTCCGGTCAAGAAGGGCACACAGTTTGTGAGCGAACATGTCTTCCTTCACCATAAGGCGCATCTGGAGGCCCAGAAAGTTCCGGATTTCATAGTGATTCTCGTATAGTCGGTTTGATATCTCAATTTTGAGTTTTCGCTGCCCTATGCCATAATCAAGCACGAGGATGATGCCATAGTGTTTGATGGCCTCATCGTGAATCTTGCCATATTTCAGGATAATCTTACGGACGCGCTCGTAGACCTCAGTCTCCTTCTCCTCATTAAGAAGATTGAAGTCCAGATCTGTCGATAATCGCGGCAGATTGTAGAAAAACATGGTGGCAGTGCCGCCTTTGAATGCCATTACGGAGGAAAGCAGCGCGTCAGAGAATATGTCCTTAAGCAACTGCAGCATGAAGAATTTATGTCTGTTCGTATCCATTTCTATCCAAGAATTTTTGTGACACGTTGTTCGAGAGTTTTGCTATTGTATATGGGAAGGAGCGAAAGCACCTTCTGTTTGTCCAGGGAGATGGGATTGTCGAAATAGTAATTGCTGTTCAGGTACAAAGTGTCCAAGAAGGCTCTTTCCTGAGTAGCGATGTTCACATTCCCTTCGCGGATGACGCCGGCTGTGTCAATCAGGATTTCACCCTTGATTTTACGATACCGATACACTTTTCCATCAATTTCAACGCTCCGGCTCAAATTACCCACCGAAGTAATTTCGTCGCTGTACTGGAAGATAATTCCAGCCCTCTGCAGCACATATTCCAAAGATATATAGGATGGCGTATAGAGCAAACAGGCAAGTTCCTTCTCGTCATAACCCGGCTTGGCATAGATTCCTTTCCTCGGATTGATGATCTCGCCTTTTTTAACATAGCTGATCATCCTGTTCTTAATAGTATTCCGCTCAAGTCCCTGCCCATAAGCCATGGCGATTCCCTGCATAGTGAAAACACTTGCCTTGTCCTTGTAAAGGTCTAAAAGGAGCTGATTTCGTAAACCCATAGTCACCTTACGTATTACTTTCAGTTCACAAAAGTATATAATTTCGGAACTATGCAGTTTAGGCTTGCTTCGAATGCCTTCGGTAACACTTTCGGCCTCTTTTGCTCCTCAAGAGTGCAGCCTGCACTCTTAGGAAACGTTTTCCCAACTTTTTGCCTCCCGAGGGTGCGGTCGGACAATCAAGGGCGGCATTATTAACCTTTTTCGCATCTGAGAGACTATCCGGCATGCGCACGAAGACTTGTTTCGCACTTTTGGGATGCATAAACACCTCTTTTCGTTCCCAGAGAGTGTCGGGTGGTGCTTATGAGTAACGTTTGCCCTCATTTTTGTCTCTGAAAAGCTTGATAGTGAGAGGCTATGGTATTCATTGATGTCAGCGACTATCCACTTTTGGCTTGCAATCCATAACAAGGTCACATAAGTGGCGCCTTTATTACGAGCAAGCCTAAAGTGCATAAGTCCGATTTATTATATTTGCCGTCAGTAAGATAAAGACTAACTTAACAAATTGGTTATGAGCAAAATTAAATCGATTATTGCCGCATTTACGGTGATGCTGCCGTTTTTGTTCACATCTTGTGACAAGGATGTGAAGGTCTCCGGCGTTCAGATTACGCCTGAGGAAGTCACTTTGGGAATAGGTGAGACTCAAAAGCTTACTGTCACGGTCGAGCCTTCCGACGCCACTGATCCTGCATATTCAGGAGTACAAGTTCCGTTACACCGGAGCTGTGACCCTCAAGGATGTCAAGGATGCCGGAGATCCGCCGGCACAGGACTACACCGAGGTCGATCTTGGTAATGAACTCACACAGGGCTACTTTGAGTTTGACGGAGACATCTACAAAACAGGCGGCGTGTCCAACAACTGGCTCATTTGTCTCGCTGACAGCAGAGTGGATTTCACAAAGCAGAATTTGGTCGGCCCGGGCAAGATACTGATGCTTGAATTGAACACCGCTCATTCAGACGGCAAAGCTCTTCCTGCCGGCACGTTCAATGTCCTTAATCCTATGGAGATCACCGCGGCTGCCTCTTTGACTCCGTTTACTGTGGTTCCCGGTTTGTCTGCCGAGGATGGTAGTATATATGGCACTTGGTATCTTGCGACTGACACCCAAGGTGGTGATTTCCAGCCATTGTGTGCAGCCCAGAAAGGAACAGTCAGCGTCAAGAAGACAGGTGATACCTATACGATTGATTTCGACATCACTGATGATGACTTTAAGATTTCTGTAAAGGGATCTTACACAGGTAAGCCTTACATCCATGACGGCACTGCCGATACTACCTCTGTGTCAACCAGAACCACGGCAGCTTCCGGCAAAGCCTTGAATATTCATAAGTCAGCGAGGTGTCAGGCTTTCCGTAAATAATTCCGCGGAGGCTAACCGCTTGTTGGTTAATTAGATGAAGTGCCCTCCTCCTGCCCGTTACGGTAGTGAGGAGGGTATATTCTTTTCTTGAATATTAACGAGCTAAGCTCCACGCTTGAAATTACCGTTGCTTTTGGCTATTTTTGTGAAACGCAAAAAACGCAAAGGAATGAAGGAATATATTCAAGAAAACAGGGAACGGTTCTTCGAGGAGCTGTTCTCTCTCCTGCGGATTCCGTCCATCAGCGCGAAGCAGGACCACAAGAAGGATATGGAACGTTGCGCCGAGAGGCTGAAGGAGCTGCTTCTGGAGGCTGGGGCCGACGAGGCCGGAGTCTATCCGAGCAAGGGTAATCCCGTGGTGTTCGGCAAGAAGATCATCAACCCGGAGTGGAAGACTGTGATGGTTTATGGCCACTATGACGTGCAGCCGCCGGAGCCGCTTGAAAAGTGGCACACGGATCCGTTCGAGCCGGTGATCAAGCAGGACCCGACCGGTCAGGAGGCCATCTATGCCCGTGGAGCCAACGATGACAAAGGTCAACTCTTTATGCACATCAAGGCTTTTGAATATCTCCTTCGTAGCGGCAAGCTTCGCCATAACGTGAAGTTCATCTTCGAGGGCGAGGAGGAGATCGGCAGCCCGTCCCTTCCGGCTTGGGTCAAGGAACATAAGAAATGGCTTGGAGCCGATGTGATTCTGGTTTCGGACACGACGATGATCTCGGACAAGGTGCCTTCGATCAATTGCGGTATGAGGGGCATGGCCTATCTGGAGGTGACTCTGACAGGTCCGGATAAGGATCTGCATTCCGGGCACTACGGTGGCACGGTCGCCAATCCTATCCAGACGCTCTGCGACCTGATCTCAGGGCTGATCGACAAGGACGGACGCGTCACAATTCCGGGATTCTATGACGATGTCGTGGAACTTTCCAGAAAGGACAGGGCACAGCTCGCGAGAGCCCCGTTCGATCTCAAAGAGTTCGAAGAGTCGGTGGGTGTCAAGGCCTTGCGTGGAGAGAAAGGTTACACTCCGCTTGAGAGGATCGGCATCAGGCCTTGTCTGGATGTGTGCGGAATCTGGGGCGGCTACATCGGTGAGGGGGCCAAGACGGTTCTCCCGTCAGTCGCTCACGCCAAGATCTCGATGCGTCTCGTGCCGAATCAGGAGAGCGCGAAGATCACGAGGATATTCAAGAAACATCTGGAGAAGATCGCTCCGAAATATTGCCGCATAGAGGTCAAGCCGTGCGAGGGTGGGGAGGGATTCCTCATTCCGATTTCGTCTCCGGCGTTCCAGGCTGCTTCAAAGGCTATGGAGGAGGTTTATGGCGTCAAGCCGGTTCCGAGTCGTGGCGGCGGCAGCATCGCTGTGCTGGCGGATATGCAGAAGATCCTTGGAGTGGATCCGCTGCTGATGGGATTCGGCCTTGAGAGGGATACAATCCATTCTCCGAACGAGAGTTATCTGCTCCGGCAGTTCTTCGCCGGGATGGAGTCCATCGCCAAGTTTTATGAATATTATGAATAGAAAAAAAATATGACAACAGCAGATTTATATTCCCAGATAAAGAAAAAAAGTTCGATGCTATGCGTCGGCCTTGACACCGATTTCGCCAAGATCCCCGAGTGCGTGAAGGCCGGCAGGACGGTAGGCGAGGCTGTGCTGGAGTTCAACAAGCGCATCATTGACGCGACCGCCCCGCATTGCATCGCCTTCAAGCCGAATCTCGCTTTCTACGAGTGCCTCGGAGTGGACGGAATGGCCATTCTCGACAAGACGGTTGATTATATTCGTTCAAACCATTCGGAGCAGTTCATCATCGCGGACGCGAAGAGGGGAGACATCGGCAACACCGCCAGAATGTACGCCAAGAGCCTTTTCGAGACCTTCGACTTCGACGCCGTCACCCTTTCCCCTTATATGGGCAGCGAGACAGTCACCCCTTTCCTTGAATATCCCGGCCGCTACGCCATTGTCGTGGCTCTGTCCTCAAATCCGTCCTATGTCAGAGAAAGGTGGCAAGCCTCTCTATCAGGTGGTTATGGAAAAGATGATGGAGATCTCCACGCCAGAGAACATGATGTTTGTCGTCGGTGCTACCAAGGCGGATAAACTGAAGGAGATCAGGCAGTTCTGCCCGGACAATTTCTTCCTTGTGCCGGGTGTAGGAGCGCAAGGCGGAAGCGCTGAGGAGGTTATCGCCAACGGCTCCAACTCCCAAGGCGGCCTTCTGATAAACTCCTCACGTGGAGTTCTTTACGCCTCATCCGGTGAGGATTTCGCCGAGGCGGCCGCCGCCGTAGGCGCCCGCACGGCAACCCTATAGCCGCCCGAGTCTTTTTTAGAAAAAGTCAAAAGTCCCTCCGCGAGCGCGATTCCTTCCGAATCCCGCCCGCGGAGTCACATTTGCGCCTCCGCGGGCGAGAAAAGCCGCCTAATCGTGACTGAGGAGTTGTGGTGGCGGGTGCTTGACAACAGAATCTTCGTCGTAATTATTAATCACTAGTTACCTTTTTCCCACAGCTACTAATCTCTGACTATTTTTAGACGAGCAATCACGTTAGGTGATGTTATTTCCGAAAATATTCTTATCTTAGCAACGTTTTAGGCAGTGGTGCCTGGAACAGACATATTGATGAAAGTGTTTTCGCACTATCCTTCAAAAGAAATCTGACAGTTTCAATCAAAAGCAAGGATAAACGACAGCACCGTTCATCTGTATTCGTTTGCGTGTTCTCCACACTCAACGATACAGGTGTGGGGATTGTTTCGGTTTATTTGCTTTTGGGTTTTGTCAGAACCTCTTTTGAGATAAACGAAAAGGCTCCACACTTTCTTTTTGACCACTTTGCCACATCTTCGGAGTCTGGGTAAATAGATTGTTGAAAACCAACCTGTCGGGACTGATATTATTGATGTTTAGGAACATGAAAAAAATAAGTTGCTTCAGATTAAGAGAAGATTTTCGAGGATAGATCTTTTTTTGAAGAAGGAGTGTGCCGGTGGCACATGACTGATGAGAAAAGAGATCTAGACCGAAAAGATTCCTTAAGATGATGCAGGTTATTTTTTGAATGTTACTTAATTAACAAAACACTAGTCATTATGAGAAAAATCCATTTTGTTTTGGCGGCATTGTCGGCTGCCGTTCTGTGCCTTATGACTGCCTGTGGAGCGTCTAAGAAAGTTTCAATCGAGAATCCGGATGGAGTAGCCTTAGCAAATGATCCTTGCGTTGATCTTTGTATGCAGTCTCCTTATACTAGAGCTTATGGAAAAGGAACGCATTTCAAAGAGATGACAGCCAGGAACATCGCCGAGTTGCAGGCTAACGCTATGTATGCCCGCAAGATAGAGAAGGCGGTGCTCTCCGCCACTGAAGATCTGGGAATATCCTTGGGGCAATATGCTGGCGATGACAATACTGGTCGTTCGGTATCGGATCACTCTGGTGAATCCAATGATCTGGCAGCGTTGATTTCTCAGCAAGTTATACGTGATATGCACGTTATCAAGACTTCCAGATATTATGGAAAGAACAATCAATATACAGTGTATGTCTGCGTTGAATACGGTGGTGACAAAGACGCTCTTGTGAAGCAGATCGAGCAGAAAGTCAAGGATCGTATCTCGGACGAGGACAGGGCTAAGATTGAATCCCGTCACGATGAGTTCAAGGACATCGTTTACGGTAAGCTGAAGGAGAACTGATATGCGCCGCAGGATCTTGATTCTTTGCCTTGCGCTGCTTTGTTCGGTTTCGCTTGCTGACGCACAGGGCTGGCGCACGGCAAAACCACGCTGGGTCGGAAACGTTCCGCGTACTGAATATTCAACATTCTATTTCGTTGAGGTCAGCTCCGATATGGCGACCTCGCTTGACGGAGCCCGCACATCCGCGTTGAAACAGCTGTCTGCCAATGTGGAAAGGACTGACAATATCTCGGTTAAGGAGATCTACGTTGACAAGTCACAGCAAATATATTCTTCGTCTGCTGGAGTTCGCGGTGAGGGCACTGACAGTTATACCTTTGAGTTGCGTTCGGATGGAATCTCAGAGCCGATCCATTCCAGACGTATTGATGAATATTGGGTCTCGTCGCAAAGGGAAGGCGTCAACGTTCTGGACTACCGTGCCGTCTATGCCGTCGAACGGAAAGGTCAACAGGCTGATTTCTCGGCTATTGGAGTCACAAACCGTTATGGTGTCAGCGGACTGTGGCGTTCGGCTATTGTTCCTGGCTGGGGACAATTCCACAAAGGGGCGAACCTGAAAGGTGGACTGATTCTTGGCGGATGCGCCGCATTGGCCGGTGGGATCATATTCTTTGATAATCAGAGGAGTGATTATGTGAAGAAGATTTCCGGGACGCACGATGTGTCTTTGATGAAGAGTTATTCCACCAAGCGGGATCATTTTGCCACGGCTCGGAATGTCTGTATCGGGGCTGTGGCCGCATTGTACGCCTACAACCTCATCGATGCCGCAGCGGCTCCAGGGGCGAGACGACTTTTGATCAATAATGGAAAATATTCAGTGATGCCAGGTGTCTCGCCTTACGGAACTCCGGTGGTCGCCGCATCAATCAATTTTTAAATTTGTTCATAAATGAAATCTTTGAATATATTCGCAATATTCAGTTGTTTATTAGGAGGTTTGCTTTTTGCCGGCTGTTCCGAGGATGAGGTGTCAACCTTCGGAAGCGTCTATGGAATTGTTTCTGATTCAGAGACTGGCGAAGCGTTGAGGAACGCTCAGGTTGTGCTTTCGCCGGGGAATCTGTCCACTGTGACTGGCGTTGACGGGCATTATGAGTTCAAGGATCTGGATGCCGGGCAGGCCAAGGTTCAGGTTTCTTCCAATAGCTATGTGACAGACAGCCGTCAGGTCACGATTGTTCCTGGTTTGGCGGTCCAGTGTGATGTGTCGCTTAAGAAAGAGGTCAAGGAGGCCAGAATAAAACTCTCGTCCACTTCTCTAGACTTCGGCTCGGAGCAGTCCTCGCTTTCATTCTCGATTCAGAATGTCGGCAATGCCGGCACGGTGAAGTGGCAGATAATGGATGCTCCGGACTGGATGACTGTTTCTCCTTTGAAGGGTGAGACAGCTGTCGGGAAATCCAGCGCCGTCGTGGTCACGCTTAACCGAAATCTAGTCAAGAAGGATGAGGCGGCCACAATCAGAGTCATCGCGGACGGGGAGTCGTTCCCTGTTGACATAACTGCCAAGGCCGGCACAAATTTCTCATTCTCAATCACTCCTGAGAATCTTTCCTTCGGCTCGGTGGAAACCATCCGCAAGATGACATTGTGCAACGAGACTTACAACGGGACTCTTCAATGGAAAATCCAGGATTACTCTTCGGTGAAGTGGATCAGTTCCGTTCATCCTTCAAGCGGCTCTTTGAGCAAAGGCGAATCGGCGGAAGTGACTGTGACGATCGACCGCAGCGGCATCACGCAGAAGACATCGGCGACAATCTATGTGCAGGCGGCTTCCAAGGTGATTCCAGTGATCGTTACTTGTGACTACAGCGAGAAGCCTAAGGCCTACGTGGAAGTCTCACCGTCTGGACCGATTGATTTCGGAAAAGAACAAGGTTCGGCTACAGTGACTCTTAAGGCTCATTATGGCTCGTTCGCCTATACCGCTGAACTTGAGGGAAATCCAGCCTGGGTTTCATTGGACAAGACTTCGGGAACGTTGGAGGATTACGAGACTTCAGGCAAGACTGGGACTCTGACATTGACGGTTGACCGGACGAAGATGACTTCAAATGAAGAGGCAAGCACATTGATTGTCAGGGCGGGGGAGAGTGTACTGCGTGTGGCTTTGAAGATTAGCCGGGAGCAGGTTGAGGATTACTCTTCGGCTACGGTGATTACTTGTGACAGCCGTGTGGTGGCTAAGATTGTCAGCTGCAAATGGTCTGGATCGTCAGTAGTGTTTAATTATACTTTGACAAACAATGGGTTGGGAGATGTGAACGATTTTAGGATTTGTTATCCTCAAAACAATAGTCACCCAACAACCATTTTTGATGATAAAGGAAATGAATATATATACCCATATATGACTTTCAGGGATCAGAAGAGCGAGTATGGGAATCTGAGTTCTTTCTTCGGGACAAAATTCCCTGAGGGACCGGAATGTAAAGGTTCCATAACTCTCAAAAATGTTCCATCTGATGTTAAAAGTGTTACATATACTATTGGGGTATATGTATACAATGGTGTAAGGTTGGATGGAGATAAGATTTCCTTCAAGAACGTGCCTGTATTTAAATAACCGATTATGTATTGCAGGATACTTCTATTCGTTTATTTGCTGCTTGTAACAAATGGACTTTCCGCCCAGTCGTTTGACGCATACCGCAAGCGGATGATGAAAGATTTCAACGAGTACAAGGAGCGGAAGCAGGACAAGTTCAAGGAATATCGCGATAAGGTGAACGCCGACCTTGCTGACTATATCGCCAAGCCTTGGGAGAAGCATACAGTGAATCCGGCAATCCCTGCTCCGACCTTGCCGGAACCACCAATGCCGGATGTGAAAGATCCAAATTCAGGCACTTCCGATGACTTGATTCCATTTGAAGGAATTATCGATGATATGGAACCACGGCTTCGGCCGGAACCGTTCGCGCCTATAGATATTCCTGAATATGTGAGGACACCTTCTTTCACTTTTGATTTTTATGGGTGTGAATGTGGCGTTCCGTTGAGGAAGGATTTGATTTTCAGACTGCGTGGAATTGATGAGAAAAGCATTTCAGATGCTTGGAAAACATTGTCTTCCGGAAAGTATCTTCCGGTTGTCTATGAGGCCTTGTGCTGGCGTGAAGATTTGAATCTGTGCGATTGGGGCTATATACGTTTTCTTGATGAGATGACAAAGGCGTTTTTCCCGGAGGATATGCGCAATGAGGCGACGTTGATGCAGGTCTATATCCTGACCCAGTCCGGTTATATGGTGCGGATGGCCAGGACGGAGGAGTCGCTTGCCCTTCTGCTGCCTTTCAAGAATGTAATGTATGACCATACTTATTTAAATGTTCAAGGCCGCAAGTATTACGTTATGGACAAGACACTTGCAGACAAGCAGTTGTTATTGACTGACTTTGTCACACCGAAGGAACAGATGTTCTCTTTGAGGCTCATCGGAGAACAGATCCTTGCCCCAAAACTTACAGAGCCAAGAGACTATGTGTCAAAGAGATATCCTGAATTATCATTCCGTCTTTCAGTCAATGAGAATCTTATTCGTTTTTATGATGACTATCCGCTCAGCAATGAGTGGAACATATATTCAGAGGCATCATTGAGTTCGGATGTGAAGACGCAACTTTATCCGGAATTGCGTGGCCGCTTGGCGGGAAAGGATCAACGGACCGCGGCGAATATGCTTTTGGATTTTGTCCAAACGGCATTCAAGTATAAGACTGACGTTGAGCAATTTGGCAAGGAGAGAGCGTTTTTTGCGGATGAGACATTCTTCTATCGTTATAGTGATTGTGAGGACAGGGCCATTCTGTATTCCGTGTTGGTTCGTGACCTTTTGGGACTGGATGTAGTATTGCTGCATTATCCTCTTCATCTTGCCACTGCTGTCAGGTTTGAGTCGGACGTGGTGGGTGACCATATTGCCATTGACGGAGTTAAATACACGGTTTGCGATCCGACATATATTGGAGCGCCTATAGGAGACTTGGCTTCTAAATATAAAAGGTCAAAGGTTGAAGTAATCAAGATTCAATAATTGTTTTAACAATGAAAAAAGTATTCTTCTATCTATTATGTGCGGCCTCGTTGGCTGGCTGTCTTGAAGCGGCCACCACTGAAGGCGAGACCGAGCAGACGGGACAAATCTGGGGATATGTAAGTGACCTGGATTATAGAAGTGAGATTTCCGGGGCTCAGGTGGAATTGTCCCCCGCTAACCTTACTTGTAAGACAGATTCCAAAGGCTATTATGGTTTTGTTAATCTGGAACCAGGCACCTATAAGGTGACAGTGAACGCTGATGGATATGTTGGACGTTATCGTCAAATCACAATTAATCCAGGACGGGAGTTCGTGTGTGACTTCTATTTACGGGAGAGTGTGAACTCCTATGCGGAAGTTACTCCAGGGGAAGGTCTCGATTTCGGTCGTGGGAAGGATGTCCTTGCTGTGACGTTGAAAGCGCATAACGCTGCGTTGGACTATCATTCTGAATTGGAGGGAAATCCGACTTGGGTAGCATTGGAAAAGAATGACGGTACCATCCCAGATTATGAAAAGACGAGTAAGGTCGAATACCTGAAACTTACCGTTGACAGAAACAAGATGAAAAAGGACGAGGAAACTTGTTACTTAGTTGTCAGAGCGGGACGCAAAGACTTCCGTGTCAAGGTTACGGCAAAACGGAATGCTGTTAACGATTATTCGTCAGCAACGGTGACATCTTGCGACAGGCGGATTGATGCGAAAATTGTCAGTTGCGTAAGATCCGGATCATCGGTTGTCTTCAACTACACTCTGACGAACACCGGATTGGGAGATGTGAGGCAGTTTAGAATCAGCACCCCTCGGAGTGGGTCACCGACTACAGTCATTTATGATGATAAAGGTAATGAATATATCTCATCGTACAAGGTCGCATTTCGTGAGTATAGCGAGACAAACGGTACATACCCTCTTAACACTAGTTTTCCGGAAGGGCCTGAATGTAAGGGCTCTATAACGATAAGTAATGTTCCTTCCGATGTCAAAAGTATTACGTACTTAATTGGTGTATACATTTATATGGGGCCGGAATTAGAGGGTAACAGGATTTCCTTCAAGAATGTCCCTGTTTACGATTAACCTCTGTTTCTTATCCCGATGCGACTGAGTAGGTTTAAACAAATAATATTCAATTTGTTCAAACGGTTACGCCTTCCGCTGAACGCATTGGTCATAACGGCCATCGCGTTCGGCCTGTCGCATTGGATAGCATACGACCTGACTTCGATCTCGGCGTTCGCCCCGATGGAGAAGACATTGGATTTCGACTTCACGGATGTTTACAACACGGTCGCGGAGCAGCGTGCCAAACGGACGTTGAGCGATGACATTGTCATTGTCAGCATTGACGGCTGTTCCCGTGAAGGCATCACCGAGGCACTGGACTATGTGGACTACCTTAACCCGGCGGCGATTGGCCTTGACGTGTTCTTCAATTATCCAGCGGCCACGGATCCGGAGTTGATCACATCTTTGACACAGTGCCCCAATCTTGTCTTTCCGGTCGGTCTGCAGATGATTAATGGCCACGCAAGTATATTCGGATCATATTTTTATGATGACATTTCCATTGAGCATAAAGGAGTTGTCAACCTTTCCGCCAATTCGGTGCGTAATGTCATCAGGGATTTTGAGCCGGAATATATCGTAGGCAACGACACGATAAGAAGTTTCTCTGCGGAATTGGCCAGAGTGGCGGCTCCGGAGAAGTTCGAAGCCTTGATGGCAAGAGGCCGGAGCAAGGAGACGATCAATTATCCGTCCTGGGAGTTCGAGATCATTCCTGCGGAAGCATTGTCAAACGGAGATATTCCTTTGGAGGAGGTGCGACAAAGTATTGAGGGTAAGGTGGTTTTGATTGGCAATATATTCGATCAGTCAGACTTCCACCTGACTCCGATAGATGAGGGTATGGCGGGTTTGCTGATCCACGCAAGGGCACTCCAGACTATTCTTGATTCGTGTTATATTGAGGAGACATCGGAGGCTATAAGCTGGGTGATGGCGATCGCGTTGTCATTCATATTCATTCTTTTGGTGCTGGTGATAAAGAAGCGTTGCGCATTCGAGGGATGCTTTGTGCGTTTCCTGCAACTTGCTTTAATGTACGCGTTCCTTGTTTTGGGATGCAATGTGTTCGCCCATCGTGGAGATTATCTGAATTTCGCCCCGACATTGCTTATGTTAGGTCTGGGAATGCTCGCTATGGACATCTGGCTGGGATTGCTCAAAGCCGTAAAAATCCATATTCATAAAAATAGAAAGAGATGAGAACTGCATCTATTATCATTGCGGTATTGTGTTTTATGATGGCCTTGCAGCCAGGCAAGGTCCAGAGCCGTTACTCTGTTTTCAAATATTCAGGTGATGTCTCTGTATGTAAGGAAAAATCTTCGACTTGGTCTGGTGTGTCCAAACGGATGAGCGTGGATCCGAGTGATGTGTGCCGTGTCTTGAAAGGAGGCTCATTGTCGATTCTGGACAAGGAGACCAGCCGCATATTCACATTCGATGAAGAGGGAATTATTGATGTGAAGGCTCTGATAGAGAAGTCTGAGGCTGCTTCAAGAAATGTCACTGCAAGGCTTAACAGTTCGTTGGCCAGTGAGTTGGCAAAAGAGCGTAGGCCGCTCCCGACATATTCAGTATTGGGCGCCACTACCCGTGACAATGGAGATGAGGGTTTCGCTCAGGTAAGGATTCCGACGATGACCGACACCGTCTATTCCGTTTTGAGGCAATATGCGGACAGCGTGTTCGCCGGCCGTGCCATTCACTCCTCGGACAGTATAACGGTAGAGAAGGAGATGGTTGATGAAGGCGAGTTCTGTTTCATGATCTCAAACAGAACCCACAGCCTTCTCTATTTCAACATATTGAGACTGAACCATAAGACAAAGGCTATCTCCTTCAGCATCACTCCTTTGGAATCCGCCGCCGAGATTTTCATCCCCGACATGATGTACCTTAGACTCTCTCAGTACCCATTCGCACACGACCAGGATAATGAATATTCCTACCTCTTCTTTGCCACCTCAAATATGATTGATTTCCATGCATTGCATCGAATGATGATGGACGACGCTCTGGTTTCGGATCTGCCGGCCAACTATTCCTCATCTCTGCAAGTGGTTTCTCTCGATTAGGAGAGGGAAACTCGCTGAATCCCGCCCGCGGAGTCTCATTTGCACCTCCGCGGGCGAGAAAACCCGCCTAATCGTGACCGCGGAGTTGCCTTGGGGTGTCGTCATTGGAATTATGTGGCGGAAAAACGTCAGCTACCGGCCATAGTTTGTCGGCTACCGTTTATTTTCTATCGTCTATTGTCTATTGTCTATTGTCTATTGTCTATTGTCAACAGTCTGTCGTCTGTCGTCTGGCGGTGGTCGTCTATCTGCTGCCGGCTAACGGCTGAGGCGGCGGAGGTCGGCGCGGTAGCGGGCGTAGAAGAAGATGCCGGCCAGGTTCAGGCAGCCGCCCAGCAGGTGCGTATGACAAGGGCCGATGCTCTCCCTCAGGCCGGGATATTCGCTGGCTATGGCTACACCCACGGCCTGACCGTCAACGATGAGACATTCATCGACAAGGCCGGTTTCAGTGTCGGTGCCAAGGTCGGCATCCCGATCTTCCACTTCGGCGAGCATTTCTACAAGGTCAAGTCCGACAAGTCCGAGTACGAGCAGGCCGTCTCCGAGCGCGACAGCAACTACGAGCTGATGACCCTTGAGATGTCCAAGGCCGCCAACGAGTTGGATGAGTCTGAATATGAACGTGCTCTGGCCGCAAGCAACACCGCTTCCGCAGAGGAGAATGTCCGTGTCAGCCGCCTCCATTACGATGCCGGCACCGAGACCCTCTCCGATCTCCTTGAGGCCCAGACCCTCTGGCAGGTGGCCAACCGTGACAGCGTCGAGGCCGACATCAACCACTTCCTCGCCTGGCTCTCATACCTCAAAACCACGGGCCAAATCTGTAATGAGTTTATTAAGTAATTATGAATGAATATATTCCGTGATTCTGCCAGGCATCGTGGAAGGGCAGGAATCGGTAAGTGATTGAGGAACAAAGAGTGAATCCCCATCAATTGAGCATCAGACCGTTAATGATTTCAGCTGGATTCTGCGGAATGTGATAAGGTAGGCGGTCATGACCATTATGCCGGTGATGGTCCAAGAGACAGGATAGACGAACATCAACGCATGGAAACCTTCCCAGACCGGACAGACGGTGTAAACCCAGGCGATGCGCAGGACACATGTTCCGAAGACCGTCAGCAGGGTCGGGAGCATCGACCGGCCCATGCCGCGCAGTGCTGACCCCGGGATCTCGTAGAGACATGCCAGTCCTTGGAACATCAGCACGGTCCGCATCCTGATCGTGCCGAAATCCTTCACCGTCTGGGAATCCGTGAACAGTCCGAGGAAAAAGTCGGACCATCCGGCGAACACCCAGTTGAGCAAGGCACAGGAAAGAGTGCCTAACCCCATGCAGATCAGGAATATTCTTTTGACTCTGTCCATATTCCCGGCTCCGTAGTTCTGCCCCACGAAGCTGATCGCCGCCCCGTTGAACGCCGCGATGACATAGTAGCAGTACTGCTCGAAGTTCAAAGCCGCCGCCGAACCGGCGACCGCGTTGAAACCATAGCTGTTGATGCTGGCCTGGATGATGATGTTGGAGAGGGAATACATGACCGATTGCAGCCCTGCCGGAAAGCCGATGCGCACAATGCGGTCCAGCAGATTGCCATAGAAGCGGATTTTTCTGGGTTCCAGGCGATAGGCCTGATGGGAGCGCAGCAAGGTGAGCACCACCAGCACGGCGCTGACCGCCTGAGAAAAGATGG
>OICN01000298.1_pt1 | contig 18218 bp, 10 predicted proteins | sample 1581301 | NCBI WGS metagenome assembly OICN01 (sample SAMEA3882557, study PRJEB24775) | human gut metagenome | biome: human-associated habitat; feature: intestine environment; material: feces | place: Netherlands | collected 2009/2010
CCGGAAAGGTCGTTGACAAGTCCGGACAGCCGGTGATCGGCGCTATGGTCATCGAGCGTGGCACCAACAACGGAACCGGAACAGACATCGATGGAAACTACGAGCTCAAGGTCAAGAGCGAGGACGCTGTCCTGGACGTTTCCATCATCGGCTACAACAGCGCCTCCGCTACATTGACCGCTGGCCAGTCCAAGGCCGATTTCGTGCTTGAGGAAGAGGCTATCAAGCTGGATGACGTTGTGGTCATCGGTTACGGCGCGCAGAACAAGAGGGATGTCACGACATCCATCGCGTCCATCAAGGCCGAGGACTTCGCCAACACTCCGACCACGGACTTCCGTGAGTCGATGGCTGCCAAGATGCCTGGTGTTCAGGTCATCAACCTGGGCGGTCAGCCTTCCGGCAACGTCTCCGTCAGGGTCAGGGGTGTCCAGTCCGCCACATCAGGCAACGACCCCCTCTATGTAATCGACGGAATCCCTTGTGACTCAAGAGCTTTTGCTAACCTTGACGGCAGCGACATCGAGAGCCTTGAGGTCCTGAAGGATGCCTCCGCGGCCGCCATCTACGGTTCGAGAGGATCCTGCGGTGTCATCCTTGTCACCACAAAGCGTGGCGCCAACTCAGAGACTCCGGTCATCTCCTACGACGGACAGTTCAGCGTCTCCAATGTCTCCAAGAAGATCGATATGCTCGATGCCTACGAGTTCGCGGAGATATTCAAAGAAGCCAGGGACGGCGCCTATCTTTTTGAAGTTCCCACAGGCTCCATCGGAGATCCGTATAGCGGTCGTCCGAAGAGTTATCATAATGTCGATCCTCTCATCACTTCTTATCTTCAGGACAAGACCGGAACTTTGACAAACACCGATTGGCAGGACGAGATCTTCCGCACGGCGCTCTCGCACGCCCTCAGCGTCTCCGCCAGAACGAAGAACTACAACTACTATATTGGCCTGAACTACCTCAACCGCGAGGGAACCATCATCGGATCGGACTTCGAGAGGTACGGACTCAGGGCCAACCTTGACGGCAGGAAAGGTAAGCTGAAATATGGCGTAAGCTTCTCTCCTTCATATTCAAAGACCAATTATGTGAACTCCGATGGCCAGTACGGCGGCGACGGTGTGATCGCGTCCGCTTTGATGGCACCGCCGGTATTCCCGGTTTACAACTCCGACGGGTCCTATAACTGGGATATGAACGGTTATATGAGGTTCAACACTTGGGACACCCAGACCAACGAGGTGCTGAACCCTGTCGCCCTTGCCCTTGAGATCGATGATGTCAGGGAGAAACTGAACCTTGTTGGCAACGTCCACGCTTCCTACGAGTTCATCAAGGGACTTGAATATAAGGTCACGGTCGGTGGTGACTATTATTCCTACATCAGGAACTACTACCGTCCGTCCTACATTCCGCTCAAGAACCTGAAGTACTACGACAAGCCTTCGGCTCCTACCGCGGCCAACTACACCCAGTCATATTTCCACTGGAACGTCACCAACCAGATCTCGTTCAACAGAAAGTTCGGCGAGCACTCAATAAACGCCGTGGCTGTCTATGAGGCTGAGAAACAGGCTATCCAGACCTCCGCGATCAAGGGTACCGGTGTAGAGGGTGACGACAAGATCAGGACCACCAAGAGCAAGACCATTTCAATTGATGACACATTCAACGACAAGTACGCCTACACATTCGCGTCTTGGCTTGTCCGCGCGCAATATTCCTACAAGGGACGTTATATGTTCTCAGCCTCGATCAGAGGTGACGCCTCCTCTCGTTTCGCTCCGAACACAAGGTGGGGATATTTCCCTGCCGCGTCAGCCGGTTGGCGAATCAGTGACGAGAATTTCATGAGGAACACGAAGAACTGGCTGAACGACCTCAAGCTGCGCGCCAGCATCGGTCAGACAGGTAACGCCCAGATCGGTAACTCGGCTACGGATCCAACACTCTCGATCTTGGCAACGGACTCGTCACTTCTATGTACCCGTCGCAGATAGCCAACAACGAGCTTGGATGGGAGAAGAACACCCAGACAAACATCGGCTTCGACGCTAACCTCTGGAACGGCCTTCTCGGCATCAACGTCGACTTCTACTATTCCAAGACCACGGATATGCTCTTTAATATTCCGGTGTCATCTGTGTCCGGTCTGACGAAGTCCAATGTCAACATCGGATCGATGCAGAACAAGGGTGTCGAGATCACCTTGACCTCTCACAAGTCGTTCGGTGACTTCTCGATGGACTGGAACGCCAACTGGTCGCTGAACAGGAACAAGGTTCTGTCGCTTGGTGACGAGGACGCTCCGCTCATCGTCGCCTCTTCATATTCAGGTGCCAACTACATCACGAAAGTCGGCTATCCGGTAGGTTGCTACTACCTGCTCGTGCAGGACGGTGTGTTCCACAACCAGGAGGAACTTGACACATACCCTCATTTCCCGACAACCACTGTCGGCGACTTCCGTTTTGTGGACGCCAACGGCGACGGCAAGCTCGACAAGGATTCCGACCGTGTGATCGTCGGCAACTATATGCCTGATTTCTACTACGGATTCGGTGTTCAGTTCGGCTGGAAGGGACTTGATCTCTCAGCCAACTTCCAGGGTGTCTATGGCAACGAGATCCTGAACCTTGAGAGACGTTACCTTCTGAATATGGAAGCGTCATCGAATATGATGAAGGAGGCTTTGAACCGATTCCCTTACGGCAACCTCAACAGGGCCACCAGAAAATCATCTGGAAACAACGGTTCATGCACCTCGACCTTCCATCTGGAGGACGGATCCTACCTGAGGCTCCAGAACCTGTCCCTCGGCTACACGATGCCGGACAAGTGGTTCCGCGGCACTACCATCTCAAAGATGAGGGTTTACATCCAGGGCACGAACCTGTTCACCTTGACTCATTATTCAGGCTACAACCCAGAGGTCAACAAGAGGTCAACCAACGCCCTCAGCCCGGGCGAGGACTATTGCTCCTACCCTCTTTCAAGAACCTTCAGTGTGGGTATCAACTTTAATCTGTAATGAATATGAAGAATATCATAAAATCAGCTTTGATCGGCCTTGCGGCTCTTAGCCTTGCTTCCTGTGGCGATAGCTTCTTCGAGCAGTACCCGGCGAACACCGTGACCGAAGGCAACTATTACAAGACCGATGATGATTTCAACCAGGGCGTTTACTGCTGCTACGACAAGCTGAAGACCCAGATGGGCTTTTTCATCAACGAACTGGCTTATAGAAGTGACGAGTGTGAGCTCACCGCAATGGCGGTCTCCACTCAGGACAGGTACGATCTCGATCATTTCCAGGAGAGATCCAACAATGCCATACTCTCGAATATCTGGAACGCCTGGTACAACGGAATATACCGCTGCAACGATGTTCTCGACCATATGGCCGGCAAGACTCTCGCGAACGGGGACAAGTACCGTGGCGAGTGCCTGTTTATGAGGTCATGGTGGTATTTCAGCCTTTACAGGGTGTTCGGAGTCGTGCCGGTGACACGCACCGTCGTGACACCTGTCCAGGCCAAGACCATCCCGAGATGCACTGAGGAGGAGATGTACAACCTTCTTGTCGAGGATCTCAAGGAAGCGATTGATCTTCTTCCCGCCAAACGTTCCGCCGAGGTTGCGAGAGTGACGAAGATCGCCGCGCAGGCCCTTCTCGGCAAGGTCTATCTGACTTTCGGCAAATACGCCGAGGCGCAGACCGTGCTGGAGGACGCGATGAAGGACACGAACTTCGGCCTTATGGCGACTACCGGAGCCGCTTTCGATGTGGCCGACAAGATGAACAAGGAGATCCTCTTCGCCATCTACTACAACAAGACAAACGACAACGGTCACGGCTACTGGCACAGCACCAACATCGCTGACCCTAAGCTGAGGCCTAATCCGACCGGCGTGTTCAAGTCTGTTTATCCAGCGGATGACAACAGGTACGCCCTTATTGGTGAGTATCAGGAGATAACGCCGGGTAAACTTTACGCGATCAACAAGTATATGGACACCTACGATGCCACATATACCACGCTGGTTGGCAATGATTTCCCGTTCCTCCGTTATGCTGACGTCGTTCTGATGTACGCCGAGGCTTTGGGACAGCAGGGAAACATCTCCGAGGCTCTTACGTATCTCAACAAGACCCGTACCCGCGCCGATCTCCCTGAACTGACCGAGGCCGAGGTCTCCGGCAAGGATGCCTTCATCAAGGAACTGGCCGATGAAAGAGGAAGGGAGTTCGCCCTTGAGGGACAGAGATGGTTCGACCTTGTCCGTCTTGGACTGGCCGTGGATTTGTTCAAGAGCCTTGGCTACTCGCTTGACTCCCACAACCTTCTCTTCCCGATTCCTCACGATCAGATCGAGATTGTGAACGATGATTCCATCCTTTGGCAGAATCCTGGATTCTGATGATAACACTAAGATATTGATAAACATAGAAAAGAAATGAAACGAATATTATATTGCATCATTGCGGCGATCGCTTGTCTGGCGATGAGCTCCTGCTGGCAGGAGGATATTCCCGAGACAGGAGGACCGCGCCATCAGGTGACTGATTTGAAGGCCGTTCCAGGTGATGAGGAGGTTCAGTTGTCGTGGTCGGTCCCTGAAGGATGGAATCCGACTGAGTACATCATCACTTACACGAAAGGCTTTGAGCAGACCATCCGCACCGACGGTCAGAACTACACTGTGACCGATCTTGCGAACGGAGACGACTATGTGTTCTCCGTCCAGGCTGTTTATGGCAATCTGATTTCCAATCCAGTCGAGGTTTCGGCGAGGCCGAGCACCTCAAGGCTCCCTGTGACTGACCTTGACGCGGACGCTTCCGACGCCACGGTTACCTTGACTTGGACCCGTCCGTCCCGATTGCTTACTTCCTACACCTTGACTTGGTTTATGGAAGGAGCCGAGACCGACGTTCAGAAAGCCGAGATCGAGGCCGACAAGGAAAGTTATGACGTGACCGGCCTGACCAACGACAAGAACTATACGTTCACCCTTGTGGCTAATTATGCCAAAGGTCCTGCCGAGGCCGCGCAGGTAAAGGCGATGCCTACTCTGGCGATTCCTTACACCCTTGACAGGAGCAAGGCTGCCATTAACCAACCGATCAAGTTCACGTTCAACGCCGAAGGTTATCCTGGCGTGACGAATGTCAAGTGGACATTCCCTGACGGAAAGGTTCTCGAAGGTGTCGAGGTTTCCAAGGGCTTCACCGCGACCGGAGCGCAGCAGGTTACTCTGAGTGCTGACATCAAGGGCAAGGCAAAGACCTGGACCCTTGAGGTGGAAATCCGTCCGTATGTCGTATTCTTCAACGATTGGGAGATGTCCGGCACAAACTACGAGGGCTTCAAGGGCAGTTGCCCGGTCTTCTCGCCTGACGGAAAGACCGTCTATGATATCACCTTCAACAAGAAGGCTGTTCTCTACGCATTCGATGTCATCAGCGGGGATATCAAGTGGAAATATGTCCCTGAAACCAATTCGGGCAGTTACAACCCTCTGACCGTCAACCCTAAGACAGGTGACATCTATTATGGTACCACATCCTCAGGTCAGTTCTATGCTGTCACCGCTGATGGACAGCTCAAATGGAAGTTCACCGAGGCCGGCTCAATGCAGAGCGCCGCGCCAGCTGTCAATGCCGCCGGTACGGAAGTCTATATCGGTGACAAGGCCGGAAATGTGTTCGCCCTCGACGCCGCTTCCGGCGCGAAGAAATGGCAGGCGGCCATTGGCACGGCGGTCGCTGGTCTCCTCGTGAACGGAACTGAGCTTGTCGTTGGCGCCGGAGCGACCATAACGTTCCTGAACATTTCGGACGGCTCGCTGCTCAAGGCATTGACGATGAGCGCGAATATGGTCGGGATCTCCGGCTTTGCCGTGGCCGCTGACAAGAACACAATGTACGTTCCTGTCGCAAACGGCCTTAGCTCGATTGATCTAGCCAAGAAGGAGATAATCGTTGACAACTTCGTGTTCGCCGGCAATAACCCTTACGAGCCGGTTGTGGCTCCGAACGGAACCGTCTTCGTCGGCTGCAAGGACAACCACGTCTATAACATCGACAAGGATCTGACTAAGGTGAACTGGAGCTACGAGCATGTCCTCTCCAATGGAGGCAAGGCCAACGCTTTCAACTTCTCACACCCTTGCGTTGACACAGAGAACCATTTCTACATCACTTCAGGACAGTACGGCAACACTTCCTATATTTTCAACAGTGATGGAACGATCAAGGAATCCTGGAGCGAGAACGCTGATGACACAAACCAGAAGCAGATGGGGGGCAACAACCTTCTTGACGGTGTGTTCTATTCAGCCTTCATCGGATCCAAGACGGCCAACGGTCTGATGGTCGGCAAATATGTCGGTGGCCAGAGAGCCTCAGGATGGAGCACCCACGGTGGTGACATCTGCGGTTCCTGCTGCCTAAGGTAATCATTTCCGGCCCGGCCCGTGGGAAAAAGTCCTGCGGCCGGGTCGGGATATTCATTAAAAATGAAGAAAATGAATAAGATAAGGTTTATATCCATTGTGTCGGCCGCGCTTGCCTTGTGTGCCGCCGGCGCTTGCTCGGAGGACAAGGATTCCGAGATCAGGGATCTTGCGGTCAAGGCCAAGATAACCTTGAGCCCGTATTATGAGGCGAGCAAGGACTTCAAGACCGCGGGAGCTATTGTCACACCGGCTTGGGGAGCCGATGACAAAGGTGTCATAATGCTGGAGCCGGACGGAATCGCGAAGAGAGCCGAGGCTTCTCCGATCATCACGGGAAGCAGCTCATCGTATTTCCTGTTCAATGTCCAGGCTTCCCGGCTTGAGACCACGGTGTTGAGTTGGTACCCTTCCAAGGCGGATGTGCGTTTGTCCGGGAAAAACGTGAAATATACCATTCCGACCAACCAGAACGGAACCGAGGTTCCCGTTATGCTGGACGTGGTGAGCGCCAATGTCAATTCCTACGAAGGCTGTGACTTCAAACTGAAGCCTGCCGGATGTATGGTGTTCGTGAACGTCGCGATGGGGGACTACGATGTCGCTTCGCTTGAGCTGACCGCCAACGGCGGAGAGAATCTTGCCGGCGAGGTCACCGCTGACATCGCCGAGGGCACATTCACCGCAAACTCAGCGTCCGTCAAGATGACTCCGATCACTCCGGTGGACTGCCGATCGAACTCTGTGTTCATCCCTGTCTATTGCGCTCCTGTCACCCTTTCAAAGGGCTTCACCGCTAAGATAACAACTTCTTCCGGCCAGACGATCACAGCCACAAACCACAGCGAGATCGTCCTTGAGGCGGGCGAGAGGATCAGCACCGAGAAGCTGGCAGAGGACGAATCGACCGAACTTGTTTTCTGCGGAGACAACCACGTGTTCGTCATCAACGCGGCAGTCGCCAAGGATTCCTACAAGGAAGGTCTTATCTGGTCGTGGGATGCCAGAACAGCTGCCTCTGAACTCGGACTCGCTGCCGATCGTTGCGACCATCTGGACGAGTGCAAGTTCGTGGACAACGGCACCAAACTGCTGCTGACAAGTTCCTACGGATGGTGCATCCTTTTGGACTACGCCACCTCAAAGGTGCTTTTCCACGCGACCGGACTGCCTAACGCCCATTCCGCTGAATATCTCCCTGGAGGCTACATCGCTGTGGCCACATCCACAGGATCGACCGCCAACCACAACAAGGTGCATATCTATAATTCGGCCAGGTCAGAGGTCTCATTGGCGAACGCCGACCTTTATTCCGGCCACGGAGTTGTCTGGGACTACAAGAGGAACGTGCTGTACGCCGCCGGCGGAAATGTCATCAAGATATTCAAGATCAACGGCCTCGGCACCGACAAGCCTTCGTTTGAGCTCGTCAAGAGCATCACGGCTCCTCAGGGTGGAATCCACGACATCAACCGTGTGGACGACAACACCATCACAGTGGCCGGCAGCAAGGCTTACCTGTTCAATGTCGAGACGGAACAGTTCACGGAGATGTCATTGTTCTCAGGCTCCACCGCTCTGAAGTCCCTGAACTACAACGCCGAGACCGGCGAGGTTTGGTACACGGACGCGACCATCCCGGAGGGAGATGAGAGCTGGTCTTCCCACAAGATCCGCTACAGCAGGAACACCAGCGCCTCCGCCCCGGACAGAATCATCAATGTTGACATTGATATGTACAAGGTCCGTGTAAGAAAGTGGTAAATAATCGTTATATTTGTCAGGTGAAATGCTTAATGAAGACAAGCAGTTACTTGAGCAGATAGCAGGAGGGGATGTCAAGGCTCTTGGCATCCTCTATGTTCTGTATGCCGGGCGCATCCGAAATTTCGCGTTCAGTATGCTTCAGAACTCCTCGGAGGCGGAGGACATCACGCAGGATATGTTCCTCAAGATCTGGAACTCCCGTAAAGCTCTCCGTGAGGTTGATTCGCTCAAGTCCTACCTGTTCAGTATGGCGCACAACGCCGTCCTGAATTTCATTAAGCGCAAGGGCGTGCGCGACAGGTACCAGAAGGCCACTGTCGGAGTCAGCACGGAGCGGTATGAGCCGTCGTTCCAAATGGACACGTTCGAGTTGCTGAAAAGCATAGACGAGGCTTTGGAAGATATGTCTGTCCTAAGGAAGACAATCTTCAGGATGAACCGCTACGAACACAAGACTTACCAAGAGATTGCCGACGCGCTGATGATAAGTCCCAAGACGGTCCAGTACCACATCTCCTGCGCCCTCGCTGAACTAAGGAAGCTTCTTTAGACATTGACTGACAAAATTTTAAAAATTAATGAATATATGAAAGCAAGAATTTTGTACCTGATCGCCGCCGCTGTGTGCCTCTGCTCCTGCGGGACGGCAAAGAAGAATGTGGTTGATGCGGCCAAGTACCCTAACAGGGCTGAGATGATCGTGGCGCAGATGCACGACCCGGCCTCAAAGTATGTGGTAGTTGCCTGCCACAGAGGCGACTGGCGCAACTATCCGGAGAACTCCATCCCTGCCATCGAGTCCATCATCAGGATGGGCGCTGACATAATGGAGCTCGACCTCAAGCTCACCAAGGACAGCGTTCTCGTGCTCTCTCACGACAGGACGATCGACCGCTGCACCACCGGAAAGGGCCTTGTAAGCGATTACACCTTGGATGAACTCAAGAAGTTCCGTCTCAAGCGCGCGCACGGCGTTGCCACCGACTCCCTGCACATCTGCACCCTCCGCGAGGCGCTGGAGTGCTGCAAGGACCGCATCTGCGTGAACGTGGATCAGGGTTATGAATATTACGACTTGGTTCTCGCCCTCACCGAGGAACTCGGAGTCACCGACCAGATCCTGATCAAGGGCAAGAAGCCTGTAGCCGAGGTGGCCGGGAGGATGGCCGCCCACGAGCACAATATGATGTATATGCCTATCATTGACATCCAGAAAGAGGCCGGAAAGGCTCTTTTCAATGAATATATGGAGACCGGCACCGTTCCTCTCGCCTACGAGGTTTGCTGGAAGAAGACGACCCCTGAGGTTGAGGACTGCTTCAAGAAGATTATCGACTCAGGCTCAAAGCTTTGGATCAACACTATCTGGGGAAGCCTCTGCGGCTATCTGGACGATGACAAGGCTCTTGACTGCGGCGATCCTGCCCTCATCTACGACCAGGTGATCGGCTACGGCGCGTCACTCATCCAGACCGACCGTCCTGAGCAGCTGCTCAAGTACCTCCGCGAAAAGGGATTGCACGATTAGAAAGCCGTCTGGATAGTCATAATATTCATTTAAGATGGCTTCATTTCTCGATTTTTTCAGGATAAGTTCTCCGTCCGCCGCCAAGGTGGCTCCGGAGAACACTGACAAGGTCTGGAAACGTTCCCGCTTCCAGTCCTTCATCGCCATCACGTTCGGCTACGCGCTCTATTACGTGTGCCGTATGTCGATGGGCGTGATGAAGCAGCCGCTGATTGACGCCGGCCTGCTCAACGCCACGCAGCTTGGTATCATTGGCGCCTGCCTTTACTGGACCTATGCCGTGGGCAAGTTCGTCAACGGATTCCTGGCCGACGGCTCGAATGTCAAAAGGTTTATGGCCACCGGTCTGGTGCTGTCGGCCGCCGCCAACCTGATTATGGGAGTGCTTGGCGCCACAGCGGTCAGCGCTGGCATCAGCGGCTCCATCATATTCATAGTGTTCGCGATAATGTGGGGCATCAACGGCTGGGCTCAGTCTATGGGCTCTCCGCCTTCCATCGTCACACTTTCGAGGTGGTTCCCGCTGCGGATACGTGGCACGTACTATGGATTTTTCAGCGCCTCGCACAACATCGGCGAAGGCCTCTCGTTCATATTCGTAGGTTCCATTGTGGCCGCCTTCGGTTGGAAATGGGGCTTCTTCGGAGCGGCCTGCGCCGGCCTTCTGGGAGTGCTTTTGATCTTGTTCTGGCTGCACGACACGCCTGAGAGCAAGGGACTTCCGTCCATTGAGGAACTTTCCGGCGAGGAGACAAAGAAGCCGGCCGCGCAGGAGTCCGCTGAGTCCGCCGAGGCCAGGGCCGCCGAGACCAGAAAGATCCAGAAAGCCGTTCTCCGCAATTCCGGAGTGTGGATTCTGGCCCTGTCCAGCGCGTTCATGTACATGAGCCGCTACGCCATCAACGAGTGGGGCACGATCTTCCTTCAAGAGACTTATGAATATGACCTCAAAGCCGCCGCCGCGATCATCGGCATCAACCCGATCTTCGGAGTGCTGGGAACGGTATTCTCAGGCTGGCTGTCCGACAAGGTGTTCAAGGGAGACAGGAAATATCCCGCCTTCACCGCAGGTGTCCTTGAGGCGATTTCCCTCTACCTGTTCCTGTTCGGAAACGGCAGTCATTTCACGCTCATCCTGTCAATGGTTCTGTTCGGAATCGCCATCGGTGTTCTGATCAGTTTCCTTGGCGGTCTGATGGCCATTGACCTCGTTCCGAGAAAAGCCTCCGGAGCCGCCCTCGGCATCGTAGGAGTGGCCTCCTACGCCGCCGCCGGCTTGCAGAACGTAGTCACCGGCCTCCTTCTGGACAACAACACAGTCGAGGTGGTGAACAAACTCGGCGAGACCGTGACCAAACACGATTTCACCTACGTCAGCTGGTTCTGGCTAGGCGCCGCCGTCATCTCCTTCCTCCTCCCGATGCTCAACTGGCGTCGCAAGCGGCAGGAGATATAAAAGACTTTGTTCGGATCAACATAAAGAGAAGAGTGGCCAATATTTGGTCACTCTTTTTTTTATCTTGATTGTTTTTGGACACTTGCCAAGATAGTAATAATGTGCGGATGATAGCAATGACACTTGAATATCTTTAAGAGATTGCTAACTTTGCCATATATTGTCTTTTGGAATATAATATGCCTGTACAAAGTGAACAGATTCTGGAGGAAGGGTTGGTCAAAACCTTGATTGAGAACAGTTATGAACGTGTCATTCTCAATGATGAGAATGAACTTAAGTCCAATTTCAAAGCTCAGCTTGAGAAGCATAACACAGACGAGCTCAAGCGACACGGCCGCACGTCTTTCACTGAGTCTGAATTTGACAAGATTCTGCTTTATCTTGAAGGTGGAACGCGCTTCGAGAAGGCCAAGAAGCTTCGTGACTTGAAGGAATTTGAACTCGAAAACGGAGAGCGTGTCTGGATTAATTTCTTCGATTCCAAGAATTGGTGCAAGAACGAGTTTCAGGTGGCGAACCAGATAACAGTTGAGGCTGAGAGGAAGAACCGCTTTGACGTTACTATCATTATAAATGGTCTTCCGCTTGTGCAGATTGAGCTGAAGAAAAGGGGCGTTGAACTGAAGCAGGCATATAATCAGGTTCAGAGATACCAGAAGACCGCATTCAATGGACTCTTTGACTACATTCAGCTTTTCATCATCTCCAACGGGGTAAACACCAGATACTTCGCGAATAATCCTAATGGCGGCTATAAGTTCACATTCAATTGGACGACTCCAAACAACGAACCGATAAACAACCTTGAACTCTTCGCCGATGACTTTTTGGCGAAATGCACTCTTGGCAAGATTATAGGCAAGTACATAGTCCTTCACGAAGGAGACAAGATGTTGATGGTATTGCGCCCGTACCAGTATTATGCCGTGGAGGAGATTCTGAAGAAAGTGCAGGAGTCCAATGATAACGGGTATGTATGGCATACAACAGGAGCTGGAAAGACGTTGACCTCGTTCAAGGCTGCGCAGCTGGTTTCGGAAGTCGATGGCGTTGACAAGGTGCTGTTCGTGGTGGACAGACACGACCTTGACACTCAGACACAAGCGGAATATGAAGCGTTCGAGCCAGGGGCTGTTGACAATACTGACAACACAGGCGAACTCATCAAGAGACTAAGCGGAAATTCCAAGATCATCATCACCACCATACAGAAATTGAACTGTGCGGTCACGAAAGACTACTACAACAAGCACCTGCAAGACATTCGTGACAAGAAGGTCGTGATGATTTTCGATGAATGTCACCGCTCTCACTTCGGTGACTGCCATAAGAATATAGTCGGTTTCTTTCACAATCTCCAGATTTTCGGATTTACCGGAACACCGATTTTTCGGGAAAACGCCAGACAGGAACATACCACAGCGGAAGTATTCGGGAAATGTCTGCATAGATACCTGATAAAAGATGCCATAGCTGATGATAATGTGCTTGGTTTCCTTGTTGAATATTATAAAGGACAAGAAGATGTGGACTTGGAATCGGAAACAAGGATGCGGGAGATCGCGCGGTTCATATTGAACAACTTCAATCATTCTACCTTTGACGGTGAGTTCAATGCGATGTTCGCTGTCCAGTCTGTCCCGATGCTCCTTGAATATTACAGGATATTCAAGGAACTGAAACCGTCGATCCGCATCGGCGCGATATTCACTTATTCGGCGAACGAGAGCCAGGATGACAATCTTACTGGAATGGGACAAGGCTTTGAGGATGAGAAAGTGACCGCCGACAAGCTGCAGGAGATAATGGATGACTACAACAGAATGTTCGGCACTGCATACGATGTGCCTCATTTCAGTCTCTATTACGATGACATCAACGAGCGTATGAAGAAGCGCAGGCCTGATATGGAGCCTCTTGACCTGCTGATTGTCGTGGGTATGTTCCTGACCGGATTTGATGCCAAGAAGCTGAACACCTTGTATGTGGACAAGAATCTGGAATGGCACGGTCTCCTTCAGGCGTTCAGCCGTACCAACCGCGTGCTCAACGAGAAGAAGCGTTTCGGCAAGATAATCTGTTTCCGCAACCTGAAATCCAAGGTGGACGCCGCCATCAAACTTTTCAGTAACAATGAGCCGAATGAATATATCGTCAGAAAACCTTATCTGGAAGTCCGTAAGGATCTCAATCAGAAGATGATTGATTTCCTGAAGAAATATCCGGATCCGGCTTTCATCGACTCTCTGAAGAGCGAGCGTGACAAGAAAGACTTTATACTTGCTTTCAGGGACATCATCAAAGGAAAGACCGAGATCCAGATTTATGAGGATTATACCTCGGAAGATAAGTATTTTGCTATGTCTGAGCAGGAGTATATGGACTTCCGCAGCAAGTACCTTGACATCACAGTCGGTGTTGTGGACAAAGACGATGCTCGGACCGGAACTTTAGAAGAGCCCGAAATCCCTTATGGCGATTCCAAACTTGAAGACATAGACTTCTGCCTTGAGCTGCTGCACAGCGATGTCATCAATGTCGCATATATCCTTGCCCTCATTGAGGATCTGAATCCAGAGAACGAGGATTATGAATCCAGACGTCAGCATATTCTTGACACTATGATAAGGGATGCCGCGATGCGTAACAAGACAAAACTCATTGACGGCTTCATCAAGCAGAACATCGACAATGACAAAAGCGGCTTCATCAGAGCCAAGGCGGACGGGAACATTGACCTCGAAGGCCGCCTGAACGACTATATTTCAAAGGAGAAGTCGAAAGCCATCGCCAATCTGGCCGATGATGAGGGACTTGACAAGGAGTCGTTGCAGAGTTTCTTCAAGGAATACGACTACCTTCAGCGCGAGAAGCCGGAGATCATACAGGATGCCATAATGAGAAAAAAGGTTGGCCTTATCGAACGTAGGAACATCTTCAAACGGGTTATGGCCAGACTTCGTGGCATTATAGACACTTTCAGTTGGGATTAAAAAGACAAACACGATATGAGCGAAGAATTACAGCAGAAACTGCGCACACAGCTTTGGACAGTTGCCAACACACTCAGAGGCAATATGTCCGCCGGTGATTTTATGTACTTCACCCTTGGATTCATATTCTACAAGTATCTTTCGGAGAAAATCGAGCTTCGCGCCAATGAGATACTACAATACGACAACATAGACTTCAAGACCGCCTGGGAAAGCGGTGATGAAGAATTGAAGGAGGAACTGAAAGCGCAGTGCATCCAGGACTTGGGATATTTCGTTGAGCCTGAATACCTGTTCTCCACCATCATATCTATGATTCAGGGAAAAGAGAATATCCTTCCGGCTCTTGAGCGCTCTCTGAAGAAGATTGAAGACAGCACCATCGGACAGGAAAGTGAGGATGACTTTGGTGGCCTGTTCTCCGACATTGACCTGGCTTCGCCGAAGCTTGGAAAGACGACTGAAGACAAGAACAGGCTCATCAGTGATGTCCTTGTCGCGCTCGACGGCATTGATTTCGGTCTTGAGGATGCGCAAGATATTGACATATTGGGCGATGCGTATGAATATATGATCGGGCAATTCGCCGCCGGAGCAGGCAAGAAAGCCGGTGAGTTCTATACTCCGCAGGAGGTCAGCCAGATTCTGTCGGAAATCGTCATCACCGGAAAGAACAGGCTGAAGACCGTCTATGACCCGACTTGCGGTTCCGGTTCTCTGCTCCTTCGTACCGCCCGCGAAGGCAATGCCGACGAGATATTCGGCCAAGAGAAGAATCCTACCACATTCAACCTTGCAAGAATGAATATGCTTCTTCACGGGGTTAAGTATAGGGATTTCGACATACATAATGGGGATACGCTTGAGGACGATGAGTTCGGAGACAGACAATTTGATGCGGTGGTGGCGAATCCTCCGTTCTCAGCCGAGTGGTCCGCCGCCGCGAAGTTCAATAACGATGACCGTTTCAGCAAGGCCGGAGTTCTGGCTCCGAAATCCAAGGCCGACTACGCTTTTATCCTGCATATGGTCTATCACCTCAACGATGGCGGCACAATGGCTTGCGTGGCTCCTCACGGCGTGCTTTTCCGAGGCGCGTCCGAGGGCAAGATCCGTGAATATCTGATCGAGAAGAAGAACTACATCGATGCTATTATCGGTCTCCCGGCGAACATCTTCTACGGCACAAGCATCCCGACCTGTATCCTCGTGATGAAGAAATGCCGCAAGGAGGATGAGAATATTCTGTTCATTGATGCCAGCAAGGAGTTCGAGAAAGTCAAGACCCAGAACAAACTAAGGCCTGAGCACATCAAGAAGATTGTCGATACCTACCGTGAACGCAAAGAGATTGAGAAATACAGCCACTGCGCGACCCTTCAGGAAGTCCGTGACAACGACTATAACCTGAATATTCCCCGCTATGTTGATACATTTGAGGAAGAGGAACCGATAGACATTCACGCGGTGATGAGCGAGATCAAGGATTTGGAGGCAAAGCGTGCCGAACTTGACAAGGAGATCGATGTTTACCTGAAGGAGTTGGGAATATTGTAGTTTTTTTATTTTGATGAATGACTAATATGAAAATTGACGATAAAACGAGCTATAATAGCCCGTCTCTCAGATTCCCGGAGTTCACCGGGGAGTGGAAAGAGGAACGTTTATCCGAAATTGCTGACATTTACAAGGGGGCTGGTATATCTAAAGATCAATTATCTGATAATGGTGAGCCGTGCATCTTATATGGTGAACTATATACAAAATATAAAACGGAGACGATAACAGAAGTAATTAGCAGAACGGATATTGATAATACAAAACTAGTAAGAAGCAAGGCCAATGATGTTATTATCCCATGCTCTGGTGAAACAGCAGAGGATATTGCAACAGCTCGATGTGTTATCAAAGATGGCATCCTTTTGGGGGGAGATTTGAATATCATACGACTGCATAACTACGATGGCTCTTTCGTGAGCTATCAATTAAATGGCAAACGCAAATATGATATAGCAAAGGTCGCACAAGGTGTTTCTGTTGTTCATCTTTATGGAGAACACCTGAAGGGTGTCAAAACCGTCAATCCTTGTTTGGCGGAGCAGAAGAAAATATCAAGGTTTTTATCTCTCCTCGACGAGCGTATCGCAGTTCAAAACAGGCTCATTGAGGATTTGAAGAAATTTAAGTGCGCGATTGTTGAAAATGTATTGAACAATAGGCACCCCCGTATGATTAGATTGGGGGATATTGGTTCATATATTCGTGGCTTGACTTATAGTAGCAACGATGTCGTTGAACAAAATGGAACTTTTATCATGCGGTCTAATAATATTGTCAACGGTTGTTCTCTAGATTATTATAATGATGTTGTGTCCGTGAATAAGCGTATTTCAAAAGAACAGATGCTACAAAATGGTGACATTATCATTTGTATGGCAAATGGTTGTTCTGCCTTGGTTGGTAAATCTTCTTTTTACGATGGAAAATGCCCAAGATCTATAACTGTTGGCGCTTTTTGTGGAATATATCGTTCAGAAGAACCAATTGTAAAATGGTTATTTCAAACAAACAGATATCGTAGGTATATATGGAACTCATTGCAAGGAGGCAATGGCGCAATTGCCAATCTAAACGGAGAAGATATACTCCGTATGTCATTTCCAATCCCTGATGCTCCCGTTAAGAATAATTGCGTAAAACTACTTACATCTGTGGACTTTATGATTGAAAATGCCACATCACTCTGTGTATTATATACCTCACAAAAGGAATATTTACTTCGCCAAATGTTCATATAAACATTTGGCGGAGCAAATACTGCTTCTGTTTTGACAAACATGAGGCATACATTTCTTCGACTTCTATTTTATTCAATAGTTCGTTAATTTTTCCAGTGCCTAAGCGGCCCTGGCAGTAAATAAAACCAGTTCTTTGAAAAGTTTGTCAATAACTTGTGGGTCCGGTCGCAGACCGGACACGCAAATAAATCTGTTGAGCATATAGGCGTTATGGATAATCGACTTGCAAGAGGATATTGAGAAGGGTATTCCCAGTTCCTTACATGCGACCTTGGCGATGTTGACGCTCGCGAAGGATGCGTTCCTGTGGAACTCAAGTTTTCTGAGATCGGTTGACTGGCAGTCATTCAGAGCGGCATAGTGCTTCCCGTCCCTGAAGCAGAACTCCAATTGGAAACGTGTTCTATAGCAATTAATTACATCCTTGACACTCATCGCGTCATCGGTACTGAAGTATATTTGCCACTTTGTCATATCCTCTTCGTCAGGATACCATACGGCAACCTTGATGAAGCGTTTGAGTGACTTGGAATAGGCTTTAAGTCCGAAGAGGCGGCCCTTGTCCACCTCCGCCTCCTCACATCTGGAGAGGTCAAGATTGGAGAAGTCAACCTTGCCGTCGTACCACTTCGGATGGCCTCTTTTCCCGGTGGGCTTCTGGATTGTGGGATAGAACAACACGGCGTCATTCCGGAGCCTGCTTATCACGTGGAAGCCTTCCCTGAGCAGAGGGCTGACGAATGTCTCCTTTGAGAAGAAAGCGTCAGCCACTATCAGGCGCGAGATCTTCTGGAGCCTCTCCTTGAGGATGATCAGGTTCTGGCAGTACCATTCGACGAGGTTGTAGTCCATCCCCTCAAGAGATTTGGCGTCAGGTGTCTGTATGGCGCCCAGCGTCATACAGTCGTGGTTGTCCACATCAATGACGCCGACCCCGAAGATCTCCTGGCCACGCTTCATCTCGCCGGCGACGCCGGACCAGAACCTGCCTATCCAAGGCGTTTTCTTTCCGGACTTGGGGAGAAAGCTTGGATCCACGGCAATGGCAAGCAGATTTCCAGTCAGAGCCTTTCTGACCAGATGCTCGTTGAAGGATAACCAGTCGAAAGTCTCATTCGCGAAGTTGTTGCGGTAGGTCTGTTCAGAGAACTCCCCGTATCTGCCCATCTGAAGGAAATTGACCTTGCCGGGGATTGCCATAAAGAGTT
>OICN01000304.1_pt1 | contig 17962 bp, 19 predicted proteins | sample 1581301 | NCBI WGS metagenome assembly OICN01 (sample SAMEA3882557, study PRJEB24775) | human gut metagenome | biome: human-associated habitat; feature: intestine environment; material: feces | place: Netherlands | collected 2009/2010
TCCAGCAGTATCGGTATGGCGTTCATCAAAAGCTACGCCGCCATCTGCTTGGAGGGCTGTGTCATTTTGCTGGCCTGTATTATTTTCTCACAATTCGCGTCCAGTCCGCCTGTCATAACGGAAGGCCTCGCCCCGGCAACGGTCGTCTGGAACTATATTGGCGAGCTGGTGTTTAATATGCTGGTACTCGTCGGCTCCATTAAAATGTCCGACCGTATAATCCGGGAATTGATGGGACTTGGATAAGAAACCCTCCATCCGTAGTTGGATGGAGGTTGTGAGCTATTCAGCTAAAATTCTCGTAATCTTTTGCTGCAAATCCGGGAAGTCTGTCACAGCCGTTTCGTAAACGTCTTCCATGCGCAGCGTTTGATATTTGTGTGCAGCAATATCCCGGAATCCGGCGATTTCCTTCCATGCTACCTCTGGATGCGACAGGCGGCATTCCTCCGTCAGATTCTTTACTAGCTCACCGACGTTGATTACCGTCATGCAGACAGCGCGCTTGAGCATCTCATTATCAAGAAATTCTGTCAGGGAACACCCCTTCATCATACCGGCGGCAATGTTCACCTCGGACAAAACCTTTTGAAGAATAATTCCGTCTCTACGATTCATACAACGCTACCTTTCTGTCGATCACGATCATGCTGTCTGAGGGCAGCGGACCGTGAATCACATCAACGTCCGTTTTCAGAATATCCTCCAGTCGGTACTTGATCGCGCTCAGTGTGAGCAGAGAAATGCGCGGGGATTTGAATTCCAGCAGAAGATCCACGTCGCTGTCTGGGCGGTTCGTGCCATTGGCATAGGAACCGAACAGTTCTGCTTTCTTGATCGGATATTCCTGCGCAGCGAGTTGCACACCGTCTTTGATTTTTTGAATATCCAGCATGGCACAAACTCCTTTCTTGATTCTACTTCTATTATACCCATACTGTTGATAATTTCAAGTGGACTGCCTTTTCAGAAAAACACAGCCTTCACCATGCAGGCTTACCCGTTGCAATCAGGCTGTCCAAATCCATATACGCATTTTCAATCGCTTCAACATGGTACAGGTCATACACATTGTAGACGAAATCGGTAAGACCTTTCTCATCCAACGTTTTCAGCACGGCCCCGGCTGTTGTGTTCTTATGCTGGGCGTAGCTTTCCAGCAGATAGATGAAAAAACGAGATTGATCGTCCAAATAATTACCTCGATTCAACGGTCAGTGGTTGGCGTATTTCACGTCGGGCGCAGGCTCCGGAATCTCATAGCCATCTTCCAGTGCGGCGGCCAGCCATTCGCGTTTGCAGTCCAGCGCGTTTTTCAGCGCCGCTTCCGCCGTCTCGCCGCTGGTCAGGCAGCCGCGCAGCTCCGGATACGAGGCTACAAAACCGCCTTCGTCCGTGTCCGGAACAAGCTCCAGACGATACGGAAGATTCATATAATACTCAATCGTCTTCACGATTTGACACCTCGCTTTCTACAACTTCTTTTACCATCATAACGTAGACTTTCTTGATCGGTTCGTGCATAGGGATTGTAATTGGCGCGCAGCCGGGTTTGCGAAACGTGCAATGGCTGCTGCCGCCGTTTGGCTGGCGCATTTCATAGCCGTAGCTCTCCAGCACCTTGCGCAGCTCGTCAAAACGAAGATCGCGCGATAATCCGCAGATTCTTGCCAATAGTTTATCCCATTTTGACACGGCACATCACCTCTGTCTCTTCTCTCACTTTCATTATAGCATGGTGTCATATATGATGTCAAATGAATTTCGCGTGAGTTTATTACGATCTGCCTGCAATTTTCCGCACCAGCGACACACCCCACGAAATCAGCCCCAGGACAATGAGTGCATACCAGATCCCATTCGCCAGTGCATAGTGGCTGTAATACCAGCCGGAAAACAGCGTCGGCACGATCAGCGCATACAAAAGCGGCAGACCGAGGTGCAGCAGCGACGCGGCATGAAATAATACGGACAGAAGCAAACAGCCAGCCCCAAATACGATCATCAACATGGCACAGCCTCCTTTTGAAAGTTTGTGCCATGTTAGCTTGGAACGAAGAAAAGTTCAAGGGTCAATCCAAGAAAAACAGAAAAATTGGAGGGATTCATCATCGAAGTTAAAATCAACAAAGAAATCCAGCGGTATCAGGAGAGCATCCTGTTCGGCTTATCGCTGCGGCAGATGGTATTCGCGCTGCTGGCCATCGGTGTGGCGGTCGGCGCGTACTTTGGTCTGAAACCGCTCATCGGTACGGCAGAGGTCGGCTGGGTGTGTATGCTGGCGGCGTTCCCGTTTGCCATGTGCGGCTTTTTCACCTACAACGGCATGCCCGCCGAACGCTTCCTGCTGGCGGTCATTCGGTCAGAAATTCTCTGTCCGCGTACACTGTCATATCATCCGCAGAATCTATATGCAGAATTGCTGCTGGATTCCAATTCCATGCGGGAGGTGCTGACGCTTGATTAAAACCCTCAACAACACCATCAAGCAGGATCGCACAGCCTACAAAATCCCGCGCAGCGTACAGGATGTCATTCCCATCCAGAGAATCTTCGCGGATGGGATTTTTCAGTTCGGCACGAAATATTCCAGAACGCTGCGCTTTTCGGACATCAACTATGCCATTGCCTCGAAAGAGGACAAAACCGCGATGTTCCTCGGCTACAGCGAGCTGCTGAACGCGCTGGACAGCGGCTCAACCACCAAGCTCACGATCTGCAACAAGCAGGTCAACCGACAAGCGTTTGAAGATACCGTCCTGCTCCCGCAGCGCGGCGACAGCCTCGATGGATTCGTGGACGAGTTCAACGGGATGCTGGAAGGTAAAATCTCCGGCAGCTCCGCCAGCGTGGAACAGGAGCGGTTTCTCACGGTTTCCGTTCACAAGAAAAACGTGGACGAAGCGCGCACGTTCTTCTCCCGCGTGACAGGCGAGATCACGTCCAAGCTCTCGCGGCTCAATTCGTCCTCCAACGAGCTGGACGCCGCCGAGCGGTTGGATGTGCTGCGCGGCTTTTTCCGCCCAGATGAATCATCATTGCCGTTCGACCTGCAATCCGCCATGAAGCGCGGGCATAATCTCAAGGATACGATCTGCCCGGACAGTCTCGAATTTCACCGGGACTACTTCAAGATGGGAAACCAATATGGCCGCGTCCTGTTCCTCAAGGACTATGCCAGCTACATCAAAGACAGCATGATTCTGGAGCTGACCGACCTCAACCGGCGCATGATGCTCTCCATTGACATGATCCCCGTGCCGACCGACGAAGCCGTGCGCGAGGTGGAGAACAAGCTGCTCGGCGTGGAGACGAACGTCACCAACTGGCAGCGGCGGCAGAACAGCAACCAGAACTTTTCTGCTGTCGTGCCGTATGATCTGGAACAGCAGCGCAAGGAAACCCGCGAGATGCTGGACGACCTCACGACCCGCGACCAGCGGATGCTGTTTGCCGTGGTCACGCTCGTGCATCTGGCGGACAGCAAAGAGGAACTGGACAGCGACACCGAAACGCTCCAATCCATTGCGCGCAAGCACCTGTGCCAGCTCGCAAAGCTGAGCTTTCAGCAGCAGGATGGGTTAATTACTGCGCTGCCGCTCGGTTTGCGGCGCATTGATGCACTGCGGACACTCACGACAGAAGCCCTCGCCGTGCTCATGCCGTTCAAGGCGCAGGAAATTCGGCACCGACACGGCATCTACTACGGGCAGAACGCCATTTCCAAGAATCTCATCCTTGCCGACCGCAAGGAGCTTTTGAATGGCAACGGCTTCATCCTCGGCGTCTCCGGCTCCGGCAAATCCTTTGCCGCCAAGCGCGAGATCACGGAGATCGCGCTGTCCACGAATGACGACATTATTATCATCGATCCTGAAGCCGAGTATCGCCCGCTGGTCGAAGGCTTGGGCGGCGAGGTCATTGAAATCTCCGCGACCTCGCCCAATCATATCAACGCCCTCGATATGGAATCCGGCTACAACGACGGCGACAACCCCGTCGTGCTGAAATCCGAATTCTTATTGTCCCTCTGCGAGCAGCTCGTGGGAGCAGGCAAGCTGTCCGCCAAGGAGAAATCCATCATTGACAGGTGTACTGCCCAGGTCTACCGCGAGTTCATCCGAAACGGCTATCTCGGCGTTGTGCCGACATTACAAGACTTCCACGCTGCGCTCCTGGAGCAGCCGGAACCGGAATCGCGGGACGTTGCGCTGGCACTGGAGCTGTTCACGGAAGGCAGCTTGAACACCTTTGCCAAGTACACGAACGTGGATACCAATTCCAGAATCCTTTGCTACGACATCCGCGACCTCGGCAAGCAGCTTCTGCCGGTCGGCATGCTGGTCGTACTGGACAGCGTGTTCAACCGCATCATCCGCAACCGCAAGCTCGGCAAAAATACATGGCTCTACATCGACGAAATTTACGTGCGTCCGGAAGCTGCTTGAAAGCTATTCGAGCAGCGCGGAAATATGAAAATTCCACTCTGGGCAAGTGGCAGGTAAAACATGAAATCTGAACCCTGTCATTATCCAACTTACCCGCAAGAGAAATCCCAAGGGGAACACAGCACGTTGGAAAAGGCATAAGTCAGCCAGTCATCATGCTGCGACTGAATGTCGAAATGAAAAGTTTTGCAAAAGGATGAAAGCCAAACTGCCTGAACGATAGTCAGAGGAGCGTTATCGTCCGCCACGGCGAAAAGATGACTATATGCGCCGTGCGATGTGGGCAACTGGTGAAGATAAATCGCCAGATGCGTGCATGTCCATGTCGGCCATCCGCAATCAGCGGAAAATGACGGAAGTCGCATCCGAAAGCAAAACAAGCCTATTTTCATATTTCTAACCGGAGATGACCTAAACCGGAACGCTGGAAACAGCTATGGCCCGGGCCTGAATATCCGGCACGGTCACGGAGCCACCGTAGTAGTTCGAGGGCGTTAATGGCGTCCACATGGCGAAGGGTGGCAGTTTATCCCCTAATACTGAAAAGGAAAGGTGCGTGAGGCACTATGAGAAGTCCACAGGCAGTATTGGAAACCCTACGAAAACACGCGCAGGAAACACAGTACCAGTATGAACGTCTGTACCGAAATCTGTATAACCCGCAATTCTATCTTTTGGCATATCAAAACCTCTATGCAAACAAAGGGAGTATGACGCCTGGAGCAGATGGAAAAACCATCAGCGGGATGGGTATGAAGCGAATTGAAGATTTAGTTAAGAAAATTCGTGACCGCAGCTACCAGCCGCACCCGGCCAGGAGACAGTACATTCCCAAGAAAAGCGGAAACGGATTACGGCCGCTGGGCATACCATCAGCGGATGACAAACTGGTACAGGAAGCTGTCCGCATAATACTGGAAAGCATTTACGAACCCAACTTCAAGCAGACGTCCCATGGCTTTCGCCCCAATAGAAGCTGTCATACTGCACTGGCACAAATCCAGAGGACCTTTACCGGCGTCAGTTGGTTTGTAGAAGGAGACATCAAGGGTTGCTTTGACAACATCGACCACCATATCCTCATAGGTATTCTGAAACGGAGGATCAAGGACGAGGCATTCATCGACCTGATTTGGAAATTACTCCGGGCAGGGTATTTAGAAGATTGGATGAAGCACCAGACTTACAGCGGTACGCCGCAAGGGTCTGGAGTCAGCCCTCTGCTGGCAAATATTTATATGAACGAACTGGACCAGTTTATGGAGGAGTACCGGGGGAGCTTTAATAAAGGTGATAAAAGGCGATTCAGCAATGCCTATGTGAACGCCAACCACCATTACGCGAGGGCCAAAGCAAGAAACGCCAAGAAATGGGAACTTATGAATGAAGAAGAACGAGAAAATGCCAGAATCATGCAAAAAGAATTGCAGACAACTCTGCTTTCAACCCCGAGCCGGGACCAGATGGACCCCAACTATCGCAGAATCGTGTATGTTCGTTATGCCGATGACTTCCTCATCGGCGTCATTGGGAGCAAAACAGATGCCGAACAGGTAAAGACCGATGTAGGTGATTTTCTGAGACAAAATCTGAATTTAACCATGTCCCCTGAGAAAACCCTTATCACACACGGACATGACAAAGCCAGATTCCTTGGCTATGACATCACCATCAATCAGAACCAATCCACAAAAAAGACAAAGGGCGGCACTAAGCGCACTTACAATAGCAGGGTGGTTCTACTGCTCCCAAAGGAAAAATGGATGGGGAAATTACAGGAATATGGGATACTGCAAATCCGAAAAGACCATACAGGGAAAGAAATCTGGATGCCGACAGCAAGAAACAGCTTCCAAAACAAGGAACCCATAGAAATCCTCGCTCAGTACAACGCAGAAATCCGCGGAATCTATAACTACTATCGGATGGCCCGGAATGTCTCTGTCCTCAATAAGTTTCATTATGTCATGGAGTACAGCATGTATAAAACCATTGCTGGTAAAATGCGGTGTTCCGCAGCAAAGGTCAAAAAGAAATATACGAAAGACCGTATTTTTGGCATAGAGTACGAAACGAAACGGGGATGGAAACGGGCTGAATTTTACCATGATGGATTCCATAGAAGCACACCGGCCAAGCTGGATATAGATACAATGCCGGATTACAAGGTTTCCGTCCGGCCTAAAGAGGTCATCGCCAGATTTATGACCGGATATTGCGAACTGTGCTGTAAAAATGAGCACCCGGTTCTAATTCATCAGATTAAAAGCCTGAAATGCCTAACTGGAAATACGGACTGGGAACGATTTATGCAGAAAAAGCGCCGAAAGACGCTCATTGTTTGCGAGGATTGCTACAAAATGATTATCAATTCGTAGGGTGGATAAATGGAGAGCCGTATACATTGAAAGGTGTACGTACGGTTCGGGGGCGAGCCACGGGAAACCTGTCGCCGTGAGGCGATAAGGCGCCTATGGCTTAGCCCACCTGCTGTTCCAGCACGAGTACAGCGCCAATTTCCTGTTCACGCTCTGGAAACGGATGCGCAAATATGGTGCCTGCGGCACGGGGCTGACGCAGAACGTGGATGACTTGTTACAGTCCCACACGGCGAGAACCATGCTTGCAAACAGCGAATTCCTGCTCATGCTCAATCAGGCGAGTACGGACCGAATCGAGCTGGCGCGGCTGCTCAATATTTCGGACAATCAGCTTTCGTATATTTCGGGCGTAGATTTTGGACACGGGCTTCTCAAGTGCGGCAGCACCATCGTGCCTTTCATGGACCACTTCCCGCGCAGCGGCAGGCTGTACCAGCTTATGACGACGAAGATGTCTGAACGGGTGGAGCAGGCGTCGTAATGCGGGAGGTCAAGGAAAAATCACCGCTGAAGGATCGAGCCGCCGAAACGCTCAAATCCGCGCCGCAGGCAGCATTCCGCCGCGGCACAGATGCTTCCTTTCAGCAGCTCCGGCAGGAGCTGCGCGACGCAGCACAGGATGGGCAGCCGGAGGATCGCTACGAGAGCGGCAAGATCACGGATACCGCCGACCATGCCGTGCAGGAAGTCCGCCATCTGGCAGAAAAGGCAGCCCACAGGCTGCCGAAAACAAAATCCGAACCGCAGCGGGAAGCCAGGACAGAATCTGTTCCACAACATGAGCAGCCTCGGCACCCCCTGCAGCCTACTGCGGCATCGAGGGAATATCCACCGCAAAGCCAGTCACAGGGAAATCAGTCTGTGCGCGAATCGGCTTCTCCAATCAGGGAGAAGCCGGTTCCTCCTGCAAACGCCCAACAGCCCAAAACGCGAGTATATACGCCGGATGCGAAAGCGCCAGCGTCCCCGTCTCAGTATCCAACTCCGAGGATTCATGAAAACGCAACGGCTGTTTCTGCGGAAACAATGCCATCGACAATGGAACATTCTGTGCGTGAATCGGCTTCGTCAATCAAGGAGAAAACGATTCCTCCTACAAATCCCCCACAACCAAAAATGCGGGAACATGCACCGGATGCGAAAGCACCAGTGTCTTCCTCCCAGTATGCAACTCTGAGGATTCACGAAAAAACGCAGAACGTTTCCGCGGAAATTAAGCCAACGCCAACTGGTAGCGCAGAAAAACATACCGCAGCACCCTTTGAACAGTCTGCGCACCATTTACAAATGGAACGTTCTGCACACGAACAGGCTTTTCCAATCAAGGAGAAGCCTGTTCCTCCCGCAAACACCCCGCAGCCCAAGATGCGAGAGCATACACCGACCGCAGATGCACCTGTGCATCTGCCCCAGCATCCAGCTTCGCAAATTTATGAAAGACCGCAGAATGTTTATCAATTGCAGACAAATCGCTCTGTGCGTGAATTGGAAACATCAGTAAGGGAAAAGCCGTCTGCTTCTTCTCTGCGAGAAATTCCTGCTGCGCTAAAACCGGATACCACACAGTTCGCGCTTCCTGAAATCAAGACGAAAGAGTACATCCGAAAGAAGCGGCAAAAGCAGAATTTTCTCAAAGAGGAAGCGACCGGTATTGAAAATATAACCGCAGATTCCGAAACATTTTCGCCGGTCATTCGTACACGGGAAACTGTTCGTGAACAGCAGAAACTCCACGTTTCCCATAGTGCGGAGCAGGAGCAGCCAGCTCTGCCGCAGATCCGAACGCGGCAGCCGCAGACAGCTTCCATGCCCGCCGATATAGAACCCACGAAGCCGGAAGTTCCACAGCCACCGCTTCCGGACATCAAGAGCAAGCAAAAGTACATTGCAGCGCAGCAACCGACACAGGTAACGCCCGTGCAGGCAAATCTGCAACAGGCTGCGCGGCAAACTGGAATGAAAGCCGCTCACGGCGAACCGAAATTATGTCAACTGACATTGACGAATGAAACAGTCCCTGCGCCAGCGAGCAGGAATGTCGCTCCAGCAAAGCCTGCGCGTGTCCAGAAACAGGCGCGACCAGCTTTCGTAAAAAAGCAGAAGATCAAAACGGCCCCGAAAGCGAAAATCAAGGATGCTACACCTGCCGCAAAAGCGCTGCCAAGCAAAGTGTCGGCGGCTGCTCCCAAGCAGGCCGCAACTGTCATCCGCAAAAGACAGGCACTTCGGGATACGGCGATCAAAACGGCGAAAGTAGCAAAAGAGACCGGAAGGAAGGTCCTGCGGGCAATCGTGGCAGCGGCAGAAAAGCTGGTCGCAGCTATCGGCGCGGGCGGCGCGGCTGCTGTTTCCGTCGTTGTGGTGATCTTGCTCGTTGGGATGCTGTTCGCTTCGCCGCTTGGAATCCTGTTCGCAGGCGAGGACACCGGCACGGAGATCAAGATTCCGGACGCGGTTGCAACGCTGAACGGCGAATTCACCGATGAAATTTACCGCATCATGGAGGAACATCCATACGATGAGCTGGATATGCAGGAGGGCATGGAAGCGGCCATGCTGCAAAACTGGCGGAATGTGCTGGCTGTGTACGCGGTCAAGGTCTCAACCGACGAGGAAAACGGGCTGGACGTTATGACGATGGATGAGGAAAAGCTCCAACTCCTGCGGGAAATTTTCTTCGACGCCAACAAGCTCGAATACGAATTGACGACCAGAACCGTGGATGGCGCACAAAAGACGATCCTGCATATTTCGCTGCAAATTAAGGATGCCATGCAGATGGCAGACGAATACGGCTTTACTGCCCAGCAGCGGGAAATGCTTGAAGAACTGTTGAAACCGGACTACGACGATATCTTCCGTTCTCTGATTGGCAATTACCAACCGGGCGGTGCGCCCATCGGCCCCATTGACATTTCGGACATTCAGGGCACGCTACCGGATGATCTTGACCCGCTGCGTGAAACCATTGTCCTGACGGCGTATCAGCTTCTCGGAAAGGTGACGTATTTCTGGGGTGGCAAAAGCCTCGTCCTTGGCTGGGACAGCCGATGGGGAACGCCGACGACGGTTACCGCACCGGGCAGCGGCTCGACCGGCAAGGTACTGCCGTTCGGATTGGATTGCTCCGGTTTCGTAGACTGGACATTCTATAACGCCACGAACGGTGCATACCTGCCCGGACGAGGGGGTGGCGCAGCCTCACAGCATGGCTATTGCACCGACATTGCATGGTCAGACGTACTGCCCGGCGATCTCGTCTTTTACGCGGACGACAGCCACGTCGGAATCGTCTGCGGCTATGACAGCGTAGGCAATCTCCTCGTCATCCACTGCTCCGGCGGGCAGAATGGCGTAGTCGTGACCGGGCGCGAGGGCTTTGCCGTCGCAGCCAGACCAGATTTGTTTACGGATTAGTCCAATTTGCTTCGTTTGTGCGGCGTTCTTTGGTGGCTCTGGTGAATAGCTTTCTTTCCTTTTTCCTGCGATACTTGGCGTACCAAAGCGAAAGGAGACTGCAATGGAAACACGAAAAAACCTGTGTGCCATGCTGCCCGTTGCACTCCACACCAGAGTCCGGCAGGAGCAGGAAAAAGCCAGGATGACCCTCGGTGAGTATGTGGAAGCATTGATCACAGAATACTACGACTGGAAGGATGGAAAAATCATGACCGGAGAAATGAGAACCTTAGCCGCGCAGATCCCCGCAGAACTCTTTGACCGCCTCGACCACTACCTCAAGGAGCGCGGTATCAAGAAGAAGGACTTCTTAGTTGACATCATCACCCGCGCACTGGAAGAAGCCGAAGCCGCCGAACCGGTTACAGAAGCATCGCCCCAGGACGAGCTGGAGGAACAGCCAGAAGCGGACGAAACCTGATCCTATCCTAAGCCCCCGCAGGTCAAGCCTGCGGGGGTAAACCTTTGTCACAAGCCGTCAGCCGACACGCGCCCGCGTGTCGGCTTTTCTGCGTCCCGGTAGGGACGCTGCACCCCAAAGGCATAAAAACCGCGCGTTGGAGCGCGTGTGACGAGGTACGAATGCGATGCACCGGTATGCCCGTATGTCAAAACAGGATTGAATGCAAGCAATCAACGGAAGCGAGGTTGCGCTTACATTTTAGGACAAACCTCCGCTGCGGGGAAGCGTGGCATTATTCGGATACGCCCTCGGCAGTAGCTGCCTCGGATGAAGTGTCAACATCAGAAAGCAAGCTGCATAGACCAGCGGTTCCCTGCATATGCAGCTTATTCATTGACAAGCGCTGCGAAATGTTCTTTTTCTTCCCATTGTACTCAAGCAGCATGGCCTCGGCATATCCCATAGAACCGGGGCAGCGCTCCTTCGACATTCGCACAAGCTGCTTGATTGAGAGTGCGCCGACCCTTTCTTTGAATACCTCATCGTTCAACTGGTTGCCAAACGTATAAACCAGACGTGTGATTCCGTTCAGAATATTTGCAGAGAATGAGTTTTCATCGCCTTCCCATGTTCCGGCACAGAGCCGAAGAACGCGGCTGAGCATATGATAGCCGTGGGTTTGATAAATCTGTTCGAGCGTTGTTACAGCGCAAATTACGCAGGGAGCCTTTCTGGTTCCGAGAGAAAGTCCGTATGACTCTAAAAGATCTCTGATAATAAGCTGATCGTCATTTCCAGCCTCAAGGTTTGCGGTGAACACCTCATAAGGACTCAGACGTTTTACAAATTTCTGCTGATTTGCGAAAATGTCGGCCTCATGCTCATAAACGAGTTCATCGTATATCATGCACCATACTGGCGTATCGCGGGAACCGGAAACCAGAGCAACGATTTCAATTGTGTGCTGCCCGTTAAAAACATAATTGACGCCGTCTCTGCGGCTGACCTTCACCGGATTGATCTGATATGGATCAAAGTTTGCGGCAGCATTTGCAATATGAGCCTTTGAGAGATTTCGTTGGTACTTCTGGTTGGAAACGAGATTCTTGATTGGGATCTTTTCAAAGTGGACGTTTGGTACGAAAACGCTATGGTCTTCCATGTCATTCTTCCTCTAGTATCTGCAGCATTTCACAAGCCTTATCGACCAGAACGTGCAGTTCTCGGACGAGCGCGGAACGTGCAGCAGACGAAATAATGGACAGGTCTGTTTTGGTCTGGATGCGGTGAATGGAACCCGTCCATGAAGGAATGGTCAAGGTAAGGCCAGTGATGTCTGCGTCCGGGTCAAACACCGGCATATCCTTGATCGATTGGCTTGCACCGCTTAGCGGCTGTTCTAATGTACGGTTGATTGCAGTCCTTGTTTTCTTGAATTGAACAAATGGCTGCTGCTGCATTCTTCGGATCTTCCGATCAACCTTTCGCATTTCAGCCGGTTCCAGTTTTGAAAGGGCAACAATGTTTTTGTGGGACACTTTATATTGGCCGGAGAGTATCTTCGAACCAAGCGCGGGTTCTGCATCTGCAATTTTATCAACGGCTCTCGAAAAAACTGCGTACTTTTCTACAGTCCCGGCCGAAATGCAGTTCTCATCTGTGATTCTATCCGCAGTTCGGTGGCGCGAAGTGTCTGGACTGTCCTGCTTGTCGGGACGCGGGGACACAGGCAGAGAATACTGATTGAGCCCGCTTGGATTTTTAATCTTGGATACAAACTTTTCAGAGTCATATTGCTTGCCAATCAGATATTTCCTTGTTCCCTCCGAAAGGTTCCGACGGCCAAGCTGATTGGCGCAGATCCATGCGATGGCTTCTTCGCGGCAATAAAAGTCTACCTCCGTCACAGAAAAGGGAATACGGTGCCGCATACAGATCTCATAGCGATTGTGGCCGTCGACCAGCGTCCCGCGCCAGACAACGAGCGGGTCGCGGCAGCCATCGGCCAGGAGATTTTCTTCAAGCTGCAGGTATTCTGTCCGCTGCAGCGGGGGAATCAGATTTTTGAACTGGGGATCAATGATGAGCGATTTCGGCATCTTCATAATGATACGAACTCCTGCTTATCTACCCGCTGTAATGTTTCAAGCGGAAACACCGCGACGCGCTTCGAGGAAATGACACTTCCATGCAGACGATAAGCACATCCGTCTTCAAGCTCTGGTGCAAGCACACGAAGACGCTGTACAAATAATCGGCTGTATAGCTCGTATGATCTTTCGGACTGCATCCGGGAAGCGACAATACGATGCCCCTGTTTGCCGGGTGTCCCTTTTTCAACAGGCTGTATGGCAACCAGCTTTGCTTCCGGGTTTACGAGCAGCTGGATCTGGCTAGGAGATCCAAGCTGACGGAAAAGCGCCTTATGAATCCGAATCCCATATTTCTTTGTGTCGACAGCCAATGTTACCTCACTGCAAGCATGCTGGGCCATTTTACATTTCCTCCATTGTTAACTGCTGAGGCAGTTCCTGCGATTTGTCCGGCAATGCGATCTGTACCTTTTGGGACGATTCTTTGATGGAGTAGACTGCATATCCATTAAAGATATTAACCTGCATGGATTGCTGATGCTCCTTATACGGAAGACCAAATTGATCTTGCCATCCGGAAGGAAAGACCGGCGTTCGTGCAGTCTGCGGCTTCGCTCCTTCGGGAAGGGCTCGCTGATAAACTTCCGTTGCGGTCAGATCGAACGCAATCATATATTCGCCATTTGCGTGAATCAACCGGCCAAGCAATTTGTATCGATAGTCCGGGTTCCAGTCCATCAGTGAAAACATTTTTGCAAAAAACAGCTTACAGGTTATTTGCCGCGGTGAACGCTTCTTCTTTGATATTCCGCACCACGCAAAGCTGTCTCTCGCGTTTTCAACGCAGGGACGCAATGCCATGATTTTAGTTTCCTGATTTACGAGAACCTGAACAAAGGAGGCCTCCGGGAACTTGTTCAGGCAAGCGCAATTTACATAGAACTTGTAATTGTTGAAGGTCACAGACGGCTCATGCAAGTGCGCAAAGAATTCTCTGCGGACGACTTGAAAACCCTCGAAATCAAAATCCGTACCCATGTCAACAACTTCGTCATTTGTGCTTAGAGACGGGACATCAGAGAAATCGTTCATGGGTACAGATGCGCTGTCTTCGGTTGGAGCAAGAATATCTGCGTGCCGGATATCATTCCATGTTTCCATTGCGGTCCTCCTGCGGCATTGTACCACCCAGTTCTTTCATAATATATTGTCTCAATTCGTCAAAATCCGTGACATGAAGTTTTTTGCCGGTTTCAAAGAGCTGCCCCTGAAGATTGAGTGACCAGTTTGATCTGGTCATATGTTCCGGAGCAGAAAGGGAACATTCGTGCAGATAGAATTCTTTTCCGAACGTGCCGACCCACTGTTCAGGGATTGCCCGGACGTGTTTTCCGAGCGTAGAAAGGGGATGGATCGTTTCTTCGTTTGTGCTTGCCGCTCTCACAGAAAGCTCCTGTGACCGGATAAAGGTTTCGGAATCAGCGACATCGAAAATATAGACAAGCTGCCCGGCATCTTCACAGAGAATTCCGTTTATACGATATTTGCACGCGGTATTCCAGCCAAACAGGTGAAAGATTGTGTCGCTGAATGCAGCGGCTGATATTTCGCGCGGCTGCGGTTTTCCGCTATAGTTTGATGAAATTATGACACCGCTTCGGTTGGACGAATCCGTGGGTCGAACGGCAAACTTCATTTCAAGCGGATTGATCAGCAATTCGACATATCGCTTTGCACCGAAATGCCGGACGCACGCAGCACTGAACTTTACCTTTTTATCCGCGAACGTCACAAACGGCTGACTATGTGTGCCTAAAAACTCTGTTCTGGTTATTTCAAAGCCGCGCAGATCAAAATCGCCCGCATTAACCGCAAAGGTTGCGTCTGCCGGGATCTGTGAAGGCGCACCGGCTGTGGGAATGTCCGTATACGCGCTTCTGGACGCACTCAGATAGTCGCCCTCTTTGAAGCCGGACCACCTTGGATTGATGGAAACAAAGCCTTTCAGCAAACCGTCATGAATGACCCGGAGCTCCGGCAGAATGGACTTGTTGCCGTATTTGGCATTGTCCAGCATTCGCTGAACTGCATTGAAATCATCACGGCGTATAATGGCGTCATGATGGTTATAGTAGCGGCTTTGTGGTTTCTCTCCGCGATTTTTCAGCGTCCGGTGCGTTCGATAGTTTTCTGTGACGGTTTTTCTTGTAAGAACGTCCCCGCAGTGCCGCTCGTTGCGAAGGATCGATACGATGCCGCTGGATGACCAGCATGATTTTCCAAAATATGTGCTGCGCGCCTGATTGGTAAGGGTATCGGCAATCTGCTGGGCAGAGTAACCGTAGAGGTACATATAGAAAATAAGTTTAACAGTAGGTGCTTCATCCGGATTGATTTGAAGATGGCCGTCTTCGTCGTGGGTATATCCAAACAGCTTCGGCGTAAGCGGGACTCCGTGGTCAAGCCGCATGCGCAGGGATGCTTCCATACTTCTGCTGCGGGTGTGCGATTCTTCCTCAGCCATTGTTGCCTGAAAGGTAAGCGCCATCTGTGAATCATCGTTCAGGGAAAAAATCGCTTCCGATTCAAAGAAAACGCCAACGGGAGGCCGCCTCTCGGCCAGTGAACGAACGGTTCCGATGAAATCTTCTACGTTGCGTGCAAAGCGTGAAACACGCTTTGTGACGATCATGTCAATTTTACCGGCCTTGCAGTCTGCAATCATCCGATTGAATTTATCCCGATGCTTCAGAGAAGTGCCGCTGATCCCTTCGTCGGCGTAGATGTTCACAAGCGTCCAGTTGGAGTGGCGTGTAACAAACTCCTCGTAATACTTCTTTTGCAGCTCATAGGATGTCGTTTGCCGGACATCATCCGTTGAGACACGAACATAAATAGCAACCCGCTGGTTTACGTCATTGTCATAGTAATCAGCCTGCTTTTTTGCAGGGATATATTCATAATTTTCGGGATCGATCATCGCTGCTTGATCTGTTCCTTTTGCCGCTCCTTGCGTCGTCTGGCTTCCGAATTATGCATCTGAATGTTCTCCTGCTAAAAGAAGACTTTCCTCGGAAATATTGTCCGGGAGGACTGACCAATGATCGGGGAACATGCCCCAATCGTGCTGGGTATCCTGATAGCAGGAAGCAATCGTAAAAATATCTTCGGATACAAAATAGATGCCGACTGGTTTCGCCAACGCTGCGAGGATTCTTGCAAGAAATGTGATCTCGTAGTCCTTTTTGGAAACGTTGGATACCTTCTGTGTGATGATTAAATTGACTTTGCCGCGGAAGCAATCCTGTAAGAGTCTGCACCATTCCGGTGCGCTTTCCGTGTTCGGTGCGGTGGCTCCTTCGTCTATGTAAAAATCAATAAGCTCCCAATTTGGGCAGAGAGCCATGGTGTCCTGATACTGTTTCACATGGTAGTCCAGATAGTCTACATGCTTCGTCTGGTTGAAGTAACGGATATAGATTCCGACCTTGTAATGCTGCTGGGGATTTGGACGTTCTCCCCGAAGATTGCTGAGCAATGTCCTGCACGGGGAGCGTAATAGGGTTTGCATAGATTGATCTGCTGAATTGTGAGACAGACTCTGTGCTGCTGAAGATGCTTGGCTGTCAGATTCAGATGCTGCTGTTTTCAGAAGCGAATCCTGCGCTGCTTGATCCTGCATATCGGACATTTCATATCCCTCGCAACAATAAAATTATTTGATTGTATTTTAGCCCGCGCGAATGCAAAAAGAAATAAACTGAGCGTGAAGATATCCACTCCCAGTGAAGGTACAGAAAAATCGGGCTTTTACAACTGAAGTTTTTATGTGATACTGAAACGATAGAAAGGCAGAATCGGCTGATTTTCTCGATCATTATAATACTTCCGACTTTTTTAAGGAGGTATTATTTATGGCATTCAACACAGAGGCATTGGGAAGGCGTATCGGAGAGATCAGAAGGCGACGGGGCCTTTCCCAGATGGCGTTGGCAGAACAGATTGAAAAAGCGCCTACATTCATCAGCAGCATTGAAACCGGGCAGCGGGGCATGAGCATCGAAACGTTCGTATCCATTGCCAACGCGCTGAACGTATCAGCGGATGCGCTTTTGATAGACAGCATTGAGAATACGGAGCGAATCTCCGGTTCCTTCTTTGCCGCCGCTGCTTTTGACTGCAATGAATTTGAGCGGCGCGTTCTGCTGGAACTGCTGATTGCATCGAAAGAAGCGATACGGAAAAACAAGCGCTTCTTGCGATATGAGGACGTGAAATGAAAATAATTCCAGAAAACTGTATTTTCCGCAAAAGTGATTACATTTTCATAAGAGGCGCGACTTTTGAACGCAAATCCTGTATAATACGAAACAGATTAACTTATGGGCAGGAGAGCTTATGATTTTTTACATCGCAGATATGCACTTCGGGCATGAGAATGTGCTGCGGTTTGACGACCGGCCGTTTTCGGAAATCGGGCAGATGGACGAAACGCTCGTCCAGAACTGGAATGCTCGCGTCGCAGACGATGATACCGTCTATGTTCTAGGAGACGCTTTCTGGAAAAACGAAGAAAGCAGCGTGAAGATCCTGCAGCAACTGAACGGACACAAGCATTTGATTCAAGGCAATCATGACCGGGTCAAGGGCAAGCTTCGTCTTTATTGGGAAAGCATTGCGCAGTATGCAGAAATCAATGACGAAAACCGCTTGGTCATTCTGAGCCATTACCCAATGCTGTTTTATAAAAGCCAGCACCACGGAGCGGCGATGTTGTACGGGCATGTGCATAATTCGAGAGAGTGGCAGCTCGTGGAGAAATGGAAACGTGAGCAGTGGGCGCTGGGAATCCCTTGTCGGCTTATAAATGTTGGCTGTATGCTGGACTATATGCACTACACGCCGCGTACACTGACAGAACTGCTGACAGCCGAAGCAATGCCGGATATGGATTTGCTTGCGCGGATTGAGGAAAGCGCTGCCCAATACGAAAGTGCAAAGACACGGGTTTATGAACTGTGCAAACAGGCTGTAGATGAGGTTTTAACCGGACAGCTTACCGATGAAGCGCAGATCGACCGGCTGCTGGACAGGGTAATTGAGTTCGGCGACGACGCCCGTTTCCGTGAATTGTCCAAACAGCTTTGTCGTCATATCTATCATCATTACCCAAAACTG
>OICN01000312.1_pt1 | contig 17758 bp, 9 predicted proteins | sample 1581301 | NCBI WGS metagenome assembly OICN01 (sample SAMEA3882557, study PRJEB24775) | human gut metagenome | biome: human-associated habitat; feature: intestine environment; material: feces | place: Netherlands | collected 2009/2010
CGAGTAGTCGCTCAGCCAGTAAAACACGCTGAACAGCCACACCGCCTGCGCCAGCACGAGCACGACCGTGACCACGACCGGCTGCGCGCCGCGCAGGATCATGGGTACCTGAATGAACCAGACGCACGCAAGCGTATACACAAGCCCCAGCAGGGCCGTGAGGCCCTTTTTCCGGCCGATCAGCAGGAGCAGCGCCGCAAACACGGCAAGCAGGCCGATCAGCACCGGCGCGCGGTTATAATTCGGAATGGATATGACATACGGCTCCCCCGCGTCATCCAGATCGAGGCGGACGACGATTTTTGTGCCGATCTTCGCGTCAACGTTGGTATAGATGGTCAGATAGTTGATCGTCTCGAGTATCTCGCCCTTCCACGGGCCGTTCAGAATCTCGACCTCAAGATACTGCTGGCCGATGCGGCGGCCCTCCGTCCAGTCCTGGGTCTCTGCATTGTCGTCCAGAATGTCCGTGACGCGCGCAACAGCAAAATACCGCTTGCGCGCGGCAGTCGCCTCGCGGTCAGGCTCCGTATATTCCAGGACCAGCGCCCACGCGATGATCAGCACGAACAGCAAAACGCTCACGCCGATCTCCATCCAGCGCTTGCGCGTCAGCTTGCATTGTAAGTTCTTCATGGATTCTCCTTCAGGAAGCAAAGTTTATGCAGGATGGGGGACTGCCCCGCCGGGAAACCTGGCGGGGCAGTTTTGTATTGTTGGGGAACTCAGCGCTCAAGATAGCGGTGGATGATCGCCGCGACCTGTGCGCGGGTCGCCTGTGCCTTCGGCACAAGGTTGCTGCCGGAGCCGTTGATCAGACCCTGGCCGACCGCCCAGTTCATCGCCTGAATGGCGTAGGCGGAGAGCTGCGCCGTGTCGGCAAAGCTGCCGAGATTTTCCTCGAGCGTCACAGCCGTCATGCCGCCGTAGACTGCGTAGCGGTACAGGATCGCCGCAAGCTGCTCACGGGTCACGGGGTCGTTCGGGCCAAAGAGGCCGGAACCGTAGCCGTTGACGATGCCGTTGGCCGCCGCCCATGCGACCGCCTTGGCAAACCACTTGCCGGCGGCCACATCCGTAAAGTCGGACGAGCCGGAAACGGACGGGCTGCCCGCCATGCGGTAGAGGATGGTAACGATCATGGCGCGGGTCAGCGGTGCGTTGGGAGAGAAGCGATCGATGCCCGTGCCGTCCATGATGCCCTTCTCGTAGACATAGCGGACATCGTTATAGAACCAGTCGCTGCCGGACACATCGGCAAACGGGAGCCCTACCGGGGCAGCAGGCTTGGCCGGGGTGACCGGGGCGCTCGGGGTGCCGGGGGTGATGGGCGGAGGCGGCAGGACGTTCTTCTGCCAACGTGCATAGAAGGTCTTTTCGCCGGTTTCCGTCGCGCCGATCTGCTTGACCAGCACGCCGCCGGAATACGCGGTGAACCAGCCGAGGAAGGTGTAGCCGGGCTTCGTCACATCGGTCGGGAGAACGGTCACAGTGCCCTTGGTGTAGGTCGTCGGGTATTCACCGTTGATCGTGCCGCCATCGGTGACGTAGGTGATGCTCCACGTCTCGACCGGCGTCTCGCCTGCGGTGCAGACGACATCAGCGCGGTTGCGGATACGGATACGCGGATAGACGGGCGTGCCGTCCGAGAGGACGAAGGTGTTGTCATAGGAAGCCAGACCGACCGCCTCGACCAGATTGCCGACAACTGCGTTCTCAACTTCCGTGTCCTTCGTGATGTAGCCGTCGATGAAGACGCGTGCTTCGTTGCCGGCTGCATCCTTGACCATGATGGTCTGGATCTTGCCTTCAGCCTCTTCCACTCTGGTGATCGTGCCCTTGATCTTGACGAGGCTGCCGAGGACGGAGCCGTCGTTGATCTGCGCGGCAGTGACTTCCACGGGAGCCGGAGCCTCCGCGTCCGCAATCTTTTCGATCTTCGTCACAGCCAGCTGACGCTCGCCCTGATAGGAGGACGTCGTACCGGTGACACGAACCTTATCGCCGATCTTAAAGTTGCCTGCGACCGGGAAGGCGTTGATACCGGCGGTGTTGTCCTGCACATAGATGCAGTCGAAGAACGCGGTATCCTTGTCATAGCCGGAGGCGTTGGAGGTCACGATGCCCTCCACGGTAAACTTGACGCCCTCCTCTGCCTCTGCCTGCACATCCGCGATCTTGGCGATCTCGGTCTGGTTGAGCATGGAGACGAGATTCTGGCAGATCTTGTAGTTGGAGTAGTTCTTCTCCGCGCCGCTGTCGGAGGCCTGGTACTGCACCTCGAAGTTCGACATGAAAGCTGCGCCGGAGACGATGATGAGGCCCTTGCCCTCGATCTGCTCGGACGCCATGACCATCAGGCGGTCATCGTTTTCTGCGAAGGTGTACTTCGGGGTAGCTGCGCCGCCGAGGCCGTCGCTGTCAACGTCCACAGAGTAGGTCGTTGCATGGCCGTAGACTGCCGGGCTGACCGTTGCGGGCAGCGTAGAGGTCGGGTTGCCGTCTGCGTCTACTGCGTAGATGGACGCGCCGCCGTAGTGGCTGAAGCGTTCGGTGTAGAGTTTGTCATACGGATGCTCTGCATCGAATTCCACGCCGTCCAGAAGCGGGTTATCCATGTTGTAGGACGAGAAGTAGAGTCTCCACTTGTCAACGCCGTCGGCAGCAGAGCGAACATCGTCATACGTTGCGTCGTCAGAGATACGGAGGCTGGAGCCGAGTTTGGCAAGAACCTCGTTCTGCGTCGCGGCCATATGCTTGATGTCCGGGTTGTTCTGGATGATGGGGTAATTCTCGTAGTTGTCAGACCAACCGGCGAGAATCACCATACCGCCGTTGTCGTTGAACGTCTTGATGGCGTTCAGTTCTTCTGTGGAATAGGTCTTGGGGTCAGCCTGCGCTGCCTCCAGTCGGCGGGACGGAGCCGTCAGGATGATGGCCTTGTACTTGGAATTGCCACAGGCCGCGATGAGTTCCTCGCTGGTCTTCAGCGTGACTGTACGCACGGAATAGGCCGCAGCCAGTTCGCCGAAGTTGCCCATGGAGTCCTTATAGTTGCCTGCAACATATTCGTTGTAGTGCGAGGCGTCAATGCCGATGTAGACAAGCTTGCTTGCGTCAAGCACATCGAGCGTGACGTCCTTGGTGAACGTGTACTCCTTGCCGTCCTGCTCGATCACAGCCGTGATCTTAACAGTCATGATGCGGGCCTTTGTCGGGGTATACTTGAATTCCACATCCTGCGTGCTGCTTGCAGCCAGCGTGATGGGATCCGTCACGGTGCCGATGGTTTCGCCGCCGATGGCATAGGTGATGGACTTGATGGTAGCGGGCTTTGCCTCACTGTTGAAGAACGTGGTGGTGATGGTCAGTTCTTCGTCGGTGACAGGGGTAGACGTGCCGCATTCAGCCTTGGAAATGCCAAGCTTGAGCGATTCGCCGACCCAGACAGGCGCGGTCACGGCCAGATCGCCGTCGCCCTCGGTGACACGGACAAAGTAATAGGTGTACTCAGGCGCCAGTTCCACGCTGACGGAGCCCTTGGTGAGATCTGCGGCACTGTCCCAGGTATAGGCGACCTTGCCGGAGTTGACGACCAGTTCGACCTTGGCGATGGAATCGGTGCGGTCGGGATCGTTGAAGGAGATCTCGAAGTTCAGCTTCTCAGGAACGTCAATGATGGAGCCCATCATGTTGCCGTTGACCGTGTAGTCCAGTTCGAGGTTCTTGTCCTCGGTGGCGTACATACGGCGTGCTCTGAGCGCTGCGTAGATGCCGGATTCGGAGAAGTCGTCGGTCAGGATGACGTCGCGGGCGTCGTTGGCGTTGCCCCAGCGGCCCTTGTGGTTATCCTGGTTGTTGGTCGGGGCGACGTGCCAGCCCTTGTCGAGCGCCATGATGTACTGCTCGTAGCTGGGATAATAGCCGCCTGCGCCGATCTGGCCTTCGCCGTTGCCGACTTCGACCATGTACATACGGGTGTCAACGACCGCATCCCAATAACCGAAGTCAATGAAGTTGCCGAACGTCGTGCCCGGATGGTTGAACTGGCTGATGGAATCGACGCCCTCTGTCTGCGACAGAAGCTTGTAGTAGGCCTGCAGGCCTGCATCCTTGGTCTTGTTGTTGAGCGTCGTGTTGTTGCGGGAGACGATGCCGGGGGTGTTGAAGGTGTTGATATGGCCGGGACCGCCGGACCACGTCATTTCAAAGCCCGCAATAGCGACCATGCTGCCTGCATTTTCCATATTGAACGCAGCGACCGCGTCCTTATAGGATTTCCATGTTTCCTGGCTGTATTCCGTCGCTTGGCTCATGTCGTAGAGCGCGCCCTCGGGGTTGGCTGCGCCGGACTTGTCAAAGTAGTTGGAATGGTCGGTGAACGCGACGAAGTCAACGTTCGCGCTGTCAGGCAGCGCCTTGATATACGCCAGTGCGCTTTCCAGCGAGCCAGCGCCGTCGGAATACTGCGTGTGGGAGTGCAACTGGCCGAAGTAGCGCTGGAAGGTCGCCTCGCCGATGGTGAAGGACCAGGTCTTGCTGGTTTCCTTTTCATCCGCACGCTTGACCGTCACAGTTACCGTGACCTTGCCGTCCGCCATATCGGCAGCCGGGGTGTAGGTGACCTTGCCGTCTGCGTAGGTTGTCTTGACCTCCGTGCCGTTGACAGTCATCGTTACGCTGGCGTTCTCGCCGGCGTTCGAGATCTCCGCGGAGATCTCCGGCCGCTTTTCGGCTCCGGTCTGCGCACCCTGCGCAGGCTTCACGTTGGAGATCACAGCCTCGTCGAGAATGTCTACGGTGTAGGACGCTCTGGCCTCGTTGCCCTTGACATCCTTGAACGCGAAGGTCAGGGTCATCGTGCTGCCAGCCTTGGCCGCCTCAGCGATGTCCGAATCATAGACCGTGATATGGACGCTGCCCTTGCCGGTGGTGAAATCGCCCGGAACCTCTACGTCCGTGTTGCCCTGAAGCTGGCTGATGCCGGGGATGTACGTTCCGTCGGCCTTCTTGACACTGTACTCGATCCACGGATTGTCGATTTCATAGATTGTGTCGATCTCGAGTTCAAACTCGTAATCGCTGCCGACATAGGCCGGGAGCATGGTTTCGGGGAAGGTGATGGTGGGCTGCACGACAAGGCCGCCGTCCACGTTCACGCCCTCCGCCACCGGATAGAAGAAGAAGGAGTAGATTGTATAGTCAAGATCGCCGGTCTTGCTGTACATGCTGTAGACCTTGAACGAGTCGGAGAAATACTCCAGCCATTGGCTGTGGCCGCTGAACTTCGCCGTGCGGCTCTCCAGCTCATAGCCGCCCACGCCGCCGGAGCAGGTACGGACGAGCCAGTCCGCGTCTTCGGTCGAAACGCCCTCTTCGGAGAAGTCCTTGCTGTAGAACGCGTTGTTGCCGGTGCCGTTGGCACAGAGATAGCCATACGCATCGCTCTTGAAGCGGAGGTATTCGCCGTTCTGCTCGACGGTGAACACAACAGCGCCGTTCGCCGGGGTGGCCTTGCCGTCCGCGACGGTGGCTGCCGCCTTTTCAATGGACTTGGAATCGTTCTCCGCCGCCAGAACCGCCTGTGCGTTCTGGTTGTAGATCACGAACTTGTCGCCGGGCTTGGGCAGATCGCCGGAAGGCTCATCGGAGCCGCCGTCGTCCACGACCAGATAGAACTGCTGGGCAAACAGCGCCTCATCGCTGATTCTGCTGTAGCTGCTCCAGTTGTTCTTCTCGGCGTACCACTCCAGATAGTTGCCGCGTGCGGCGTTCTGGATATAGAAGCAGTTTTCGGTCTTCGCAGCCGTGACGTTCCATGCGGTGTTCACATCGTCCAGCGGCGTGCTGCCGTAGCTTGCGCCCATGGAGAGTTTCTTGCCCTCGCTGGTGGAGAACGTGTAGGTGCCGTCTGCGTTGACGCCGACGGTCCAGATGTCGGCCTTGGTGTAGCCGGACAGCTTGCCGTCTGCCAGCGTCACATCCGTGCCCTTGTTATAGAAGCCGGAGTACTCGGTGGACAGGGCCTTGCCGTTGGCCGGGTTAAAGACCACGACCGTATCGCCTTCGGACAGGCTGGTCACGATGCCGCTCTTGCGGACGCGATAGAACGCCTGCGCAAACAGCGTCTCATCGCTGATTCTGCCATAGCTGCTCCAGTTGCTCTTCTCGGCATACCATTCCAGATAATTGCCGCGCACGGCGTTCTGGATGTAATAGCAGCCGGTCGTTGCAGCCGCAGAAACCTTCCACGCGGTGTTCACGTCGTCCAGCGGGGTGCTGGTATACTTCTCAGCCATGGAGAGCTTCTTGCCCTCGCTGGTGGAGAATGTGTAGGTGCCGTCCGCGTTGACGCCGACCGTCCAGACGTCGGCCTCGGTGTAGCCGGTCAGCGTGCCGTTCGTCAGCGTCACATCCGTGCCCTTGTTGTAGAAGCCGGTATATTCGGTGGACAGGGCCTTCATGTTGGCCGGGTTGTAGATGACGATCTGCTCGCCGTCCTTGAACAGGCTCTGAACCGGTTCTTCGGCCTTGACGGTGTAGGCGAACGTCACGGTGTCGCTGTCGTCCATGCCTTCCTTCGTGGCCTTGACGGTGAAGGTGGTGTCTGCATTCACCTCGACGGGGTCGGTATACTCGGTATACTCACCCGTGGTCTTGTAGGAAATCTTCGCACCCTCAGTCTTGCACTTGAACTCGACCTTCGTTCCCTTTGCTACTTCGCCCGCAGCCGGGGTAGCAGTCGGGGTTGCGACCTGCTGCTTGGCTGCGGTTTCAATCTTGTACAGCGAGATCGGCTGCTGATTCTGCGACTTGTAGTAACGGAATCTGGTGCCGTTCTTTGCTGCATTGTTGTATTGCAGTGTTGTTCCGTCGCTGGTAACGATCACCTTACCGCTGGTAAGTTCAATCGTATTGAGAGACTGTGTGGAACCACTGTTCAGCTTGTTGCTTCCGGACTTACCCGAAATATACTTTCCGCTTGCAGACTTGATGGCGTAGCCGCCAGTCATCGGCTCAACGGTAAACGCATATTTCGCATAATCACCGGTGATTTTGCTGTCGGTGATCGTAACATCGACCTTGTTCCCTTCAACGTCAAGCTTGTCAAGGGAACCGTCCATAATCAGTTTGTCACCCTCGGACACGATCAGGTATGTACCAGACCAGTCCGCAGGCGCTTCTGTGACCTTGGTGTAGGTCTGCGTCTGCGTTGTCTCCTCCGCCATAGCGACCGGCATGACCGAAAGGACCATGACGACGGCCAGCAGCAGCGCAAGACATCGCGTGATACGTTTTTTCATGCTTGCATTTCCTCCTGATTTCTGTTCAAATTCTGAATGTTCATGTTGTGCGCAGGCTCGTCCTGCGCAAAGCACCTCTTTTGAAGCCTCCTTCTGCGTCCTGATACAGAAACGAAAACGGCAGCCGTCAAGGGAGCCGCAGTCGCAGAGTTCTGTATTTCATAGTATAGCAGTTCCGCCCGTTAAAATCCAGTGCCTTTACGGAGATTTTACCGGCTTTGCGTAAATTTTACCGAAACGATTTTGTTGATTCTGCCCACAAATTCCCCAACAGACAGACAAAGCCCGCCCGGCAGTCCCTGCCGGACGGGCAAAGTGTTTCTCGCGCAGCCCCGTTGGCGTCCCTTTCCGTGGAACTTTTTAAGAGATGCGTATCCGTTCGTGCTCGTCCTGCATTTTTTGCAGGACAGTTTCCTTCTTGGGAATGGACGGAATGGCGCCGGATACCTCGGTGGATAGACTGGCGGCGGCCGCTGCGTAGCGGGCCATATAGGCAAGATCGTCCCGCGTCAGCGCCTCCGGCGCCTTGTTCAGTTCCAGAAAGCGGGATACGGCGCTGCCGCCGAAGATATCGCCCGCGCCGGTCGTGTCGATGGGATGTACCTTCGGGCAGCCGCAGGAGAATTCCGCCTGTGCATTTTTAAGCAAGCAGCCCTTCGGCCCCAGCGTGACCATGACAAGCTTCGCGCCCAGCGAAAGCACGCGCTCGGCGCCCTCTTCCGGGCCGCAGCCCCAGAGGAACTGCGTCTCCTCGTCGCTGATCTTGACAATATCCGCCTGCGAAAGCCCCCAGAGAATCTGTGCCTTCGCTTCCTGCTCCGTTTTCCACAGCGGGGCGCGGTAATTGGGGTCGTAGGTGACGAGTTTGCCGTGCGCACGGGCATAGGCCGCGGCCTTCTGCGTGGCCGTGCGGGCAGGCTCGTCCGTGCAGCTGAGTGAACCGAAGTGGAACACGCGGGCCTGCTCCAGCATCACCGGGTCGATCTCCTCCCAGCGCAGCTGCGTGTCCGCACCGGGCTTGCGTGCGAAGGCGAACGAGCGGTCGCCGTGTGCGTCGAAGGTCACGAACGCAAGCGTCGTGAACGTGTCGGGGCTGATCAGAATGCCGCGCGTATCGATTCCGGCGCGGCGCATCGTGCCGGTCAGCAGATGGCCGAAGGTGTCGTCTCCGACTTTGGCGAGAAACGCGGTCTTCTTTCCATATGCGCTCAGCGCGGCAAGAAAGTTGCCGGGTGCGCCGCCAGGGTTGGCGGCAAGCGTGGGGTAGCCGTTTTCGTCCTTTGTGCGCTCCGCAAGATCAACAAGCAGTTCGCCCAGCGCGATCACATCATACATAATTTATTCCTCCTGTCAGTTTAAAAAAGCGGACTTCTGATTGCTCCAACGGAAACATATCCGTGCAGGACTGCATGGATGTCGCTGCCTTCTTTGCATCTGTCCGGGCCGGGATTCGTGACGCGGATGGAAAGTGCGTCGCCGGTGCGAACATAGTCATTGTCATAGAAGCTGCACGCTGCCGGCGTTCTGCCGTACAGTACGCCTTTGCACTGCGCCGCGGCGCAGTCCGGGAAATTGACGTTCCACACGCGCCCCGGCTCCGTCGGGCGTGCAAGCAGCGCTTCGAGCACGACGGGCAGATACGCCTCCGCCGCGCCGGGATTGCCGTTCTCGCGCGCGGAAAAGGCAATGGCGGGCACGCCGTTCATCACAGCCTCCAACGCAGCGCCGACCGTGCCGGAATACGCGATGTCGAAGCCCGCGTTATACCCCCGGTTGATTCCCGTCAGCACCACGTCCAGCCGCACGGGCAAAAGCGCCTTGATCGCAGCCTTGACGCAGTCCGCAGGCGTTCCGCCGACGGCCCACGCGGCCTCGACCGGAACGGGGAACGGCGCTTCCGTCACGGAAAGTTCGCCCCGGATGGTCAGTTTCTGCGACATGCCGCTGCATTGGGTGTCCGGCGCTGCGACAAAGACGCGGCCGAACGGCAGCGCCGACGCGGCCAGCCGCGCGATGCCCTCCGCGCCGATTCCATCGTCGTTTGCAATCAGGATCGTTCGTTTTTCCATATACCATGCACTCCCCTGTTTTTTTCTATCCGCATTCTACCATGAAACCAGCCCGGACTCAACCGCTGCGGGCGAAAAAATGCGCGCCGCGTTCCGCCTTTACATTTGCGCGCGTATGTGGTAAAATTCTCAAAAGTATGTGCAGCCGAGTTAAAGGAGGATGCGCTCATGCCGATGACAAACGCCGCTGAATATCTGGAGCGCACCGCCGCGCGCGTCCCGGACAAGATTGCCTTTTCCGACGCCTCCGGCAGTCTGACCTTCGGGCAGCTGCTGACGCGTGCACGGGCGCTGGGAACCGTGCTGGCCGGACTTCCGGGCTGCAAAAACGCGCCCGTGGCCGTGCTCACAGGCCGGACAGTACAGAGCGTTGCGGCCCTGCAAGGCGCTTTGCAGAGCGGGAATTATTATGTTCCCATCGACGAGCAGATGCCCGAAGCGCGCATGCGCCGCATTCTCACGCAGGTGCATGCCCGCGCGATCGTCTTTTCGGAATCGAGCCGCCCGCAGGCGGAGCGGCTTACGGACTGCGCGCCGCTTGTCTGCCTGGAGGAAGCGGAGAAAACCGCGCCGGACGATGCGCTCCTGCAAGCCCGGCGCGAGCAGATCATCGATCTGGATCCCGTGTACCTGCTCTTTACCTCCGGCTCGACCGGAACGCCGAAGGGCATCGTCATCTCCCACCGCGCCATTCTGGACTTTACCGACTGGCTGACGGACTTCTGCGGCTATACCGAGCACGAGGTCTTCGGCAATCAGTCGCCGTTTTACTTTGACACCTCCTGCAAGGATCTGTACCAGACGCTGAAACTCGGTGCAACTTGCGTGATTCTGGAGAAGAAATTTTTCGCACTGCCGCTGTTTTTACTGCAGGCACTCGACCAGCACGGCGTGACCGCCGTGAACTGGGCCACGTCCGCGTTCCATCTGGCGGCAAGTTCCGGCGCGCTGGAACGGTGCGTCCCGCATGCGCTGCGGAAGATCGTCGTCGGCGGCGAAGCGCTGCAGGCGCGGTATGTGAACATGTGGAAGCGCGCGATCCCGGAGGCAGACCTTTATAATATGTACGGCCCGACGGAAACGACCGTTGACTGCGCCGCACTCCATCTGACGCGCGCGTACCGCGACGACGAGCCGATCCCCATCGGAAAAGCCTGCCGCAATATGCAGCTGCTGCTGTTAAAGGACGATCTGACCGAGGCAGCCCCGGGTGAAACGGGCGAACTATGCGTGCGCGGCTCCGGGCTTGCGGCGGGATATTTTGCCGACGCGGAAAAGACCGATGCAGCCTTTATCCAGAACCCGCTCTGCCCCGATTACCGCGACATTCTCTACCGCACGGGCGATATGGCCGTGCAGCGCGAGGACGGAAATTTCTATTTTCTTGCCCGCCGCGACGGGCAGATTAAGCACATGGGCTACCGCATCGAACTGGGCGAAATTGAAACGGCGCTCTACAGTGTCGATGGCCTGCACGACGCCGTCTGCTTCTACGACGCAATGCGCGACAAGATCGTCTGCGTCTATGCGGGCAATCTGGACACCAATACACTTGCAAAGGCGCTGCGGACGGCGCTGCCGAAATATATGCTGCCGAACGTCTATGAAAAGCTGGAGGCGCTGCCGCACAACGCCAACGGCAAGCTTGACCGTGCGGCGCTGAAGGAACGGTTTTTGCATGCGCAGAGTTGAAAGCTATGCAGCGCTTACGCCGCTTCTGTCCGCACAGCTTCGGCGCGGTGTGGTGACCAACTGCTTTTTATCTCCGGCAGACTACCAGCGCGAAATCGATGCCGGGCTTTTTTACGAGGAAGGAGACGGCTTTTTGCTGCTGCTTCGGCAGCGGGCCGGATACCGGCTCCTGAACTTCTATCTGCACCCCGGTGCAAAGCTTTGCCTGCCGGAGCAGCCTTCCCCGCTCATCACAGAACTTGCCTGCCGCGAAAAGGACCAAGACGCCATGCGCCGGGCGCAGGACGCGCTGTGCGCGCTCGGCTTTACCGAGGTGTTTTGCCGTCTGCGGCGTACGCGGGCGGCAATTCCTGTCCAGAATACCGCTGAGACTCCGGCAGAGGCTTCATTTGAGGCTGTGCGGGCGTTTTTACTTGAACAGTTCGACCCGCTGACGGGCTGCATCCCGCCGGATGAAGAACTCCGGCAGGCAGTCGGAGCCGGGCAGGTGCTCTGCCTGACGGACGCGGACGGCATTTCCGGGCTTCTGCACTACGCGCCCGGACGGGCGCAGTGCGAAATCCGCCATCTGGCCGTCCGTGCAGACTGCCGGGGGCTTGGATGCGCCGGACGGCTGCTGCGGCTGCTGGAGATGAAGACCGGCGGGCAGAAATGTATCGTCTGGGCGCGGGTGGGGAATACCCCCGCTGAACATGTATACGAAAAAAATCAGTTTCAGCCGGACGGATGGCGTTCCGTCGTGCTGCGGCTGGGATAAAGGAGTTTTGACACTATGAGGAAGCAGATCATTGAGATCCTGACGGAGATTTGTCCGGGCATTGACTTTGAGAACGAAACGGCCCTCATCGACGACGGCCTGATCGACTCGCTGGATATCGTCGCGGTCGTGACGGAGCTGATGGAAGCGTTCGACGTGGAACTTGGCGTGGACGATCTGACGCCGGAGAACTTCAACAGCGTCGAGGCCATCGAGGACCTCATCGAGAGCCGGCAGAACTGATATGTCCTTTGCCTCCTTGCCCTTTGTGGGGCTCGTTGCGGCGGGCGTCATTCTGTATTATCTGGTTCCGAAGCAGGCGCAGTGGGTCGTGCTGCTGCTGGCGAGCATGGTCTTTTACCTGTCCGGCGGCGTTAAAAGCGCCGTCTGGCTCGTGCTGGTCGCGGGGTTGACGTGGCTGGCGGGACTGCTGCTCGAAAAGCAGAACGCACGCCCCGCGCCCGATAAGGCTGCGAAGACTGCCGTGCGCAGCGCGAAGAAGCGGATCTGTGCAGCGTGTCTCGTGCTCTGCTTCGGGCTTTTGTATCTCATGAAATACTGGAACTTCACGGCCTCCGCGCTGCCGTCTGCCCTCGGGGACAAGCTTCCCCGGTGGGATTTTGTTGTGCCGCTGGGACTATCGTATTTCATCTTTCAGAGCGTGGGCTATGTGATCGACGTCTATCGAGGAAAGCTGTCCGCGCAGAAAAACCCGCTGAAATACGGCCTGTTTGTTTCGTTCTTCCCGCAGATGGTGCAGGGTCCCATCAGCCGGTACGACCAGCTTGCCCCGCAGCTTTTATCGCAGCGCAGCCTTGACTGGCGCGATCTGAAGCTTGGCATTCAGCTGTGCCTCTGGGGCTACTTTAAAAAGCTTGTCATCGCCGACCGGGCCGCCGTGCTTGTAAACGCTGTCATCACGGAGAACTGCCCCTACGGCGGCGCGATCATTGCCAGCGGCATTCTGTTCTACTGCATTCAGCTTTACTGCGATTTTTCCGGCGGCATTGACATCACACGCGGCGTCGCGCGGATGTTCGGCATTGACATGGCCGAGAATTTCCGCCGCCCGATCTTCGCAATGTCCCTGACGGAATACTGGCGGCGCTGGCACATTACGCTCGGTGCGTGGATGCGCGACTATGTGTTTTATCCGCTGTCGCTGTCCAAGACCTTCGGGAAACTTTCCCGCTGGGCCCGCACGCATATCAAGGGCACAGGCGGCAAGATTTTTGCCACATCGCTTGCGACGTTCATCGTCTATCTGATCATCGGCATCTGGCACGGGGCGAACTTCCGCTATATTGCTTTCGGTCTGTGGAACGGCGTGCTCATTACGGCCTCCCTTCTGCTGGAACGGACGTTTTTGCGCTGGAAATCGGCGCTGCACATCAACGATAAATCCGCCGCATGGCGCGTGTTCATGACGCTGCGCACGATGCTGCTGGTGTTCATTGGGCGGTATTTCACGCGTTCGCCGCGCCTGAGCTGCGTGTTCCGGTTTTTGAAGACGACCGTGCTGCATCCGCAGCCGTCGCAGCTGTTCGACGGGACGCTTTTGTCGTTCGGCCTTGCAAAGACGGATTTTCTTGTGATCGCGCTGGGACTGGCCGTTTTGCTGACACTTGAGTGCTTTCAGGAGCGCGGCGTGCAGATCCGGGCTGCGCTGGAAAAGAAGTCTGGCTTTGTGCAGTGGCTTACCGTGACGGCGCTGCTGCTGGCTGTGCTGCTGCTCGGCGTGTTCCGGGCCGGGTATATCCCGTCGGGCTTTATCTATACGCAGTTCTGAGGCGGTGATCGAATGAGTTCAAAAAAATGGGTACTGGTCTTTCTTGCGACTGTCCTTGTACTGGCCGCGCTGCTGGCGGCGCTGAATCTTGCCGCCGATCCCTTCGGCGCGTTCGGAGACAGGCTGCTTTCCTGGTTCTCCTACGACGAGACGAACAACCCCCGCGTGGCGAAGTTTACCTATCTCGAGCAGCACCATGATGAATATGATTCCTATATTCTCGGCTGCTCATCGACCAGTTCGTTCCCGGTAGACGCGTTCAACGAGGCGTATGGCGCCAGCTTTTACAATCTCATCATGTACGGTGCGGATATGCGCGACTGCGAAAAGATCGCGCAATATCTGGTGGAGCATTACGAGGTCAAGAATCTCATTCTGAATGTCTATCTCGACAACGGTCTGACCTACGACGAGGAATCCGACCGGCTGACGAAGAACCTCCACTATAAGGAGGACCCCGACACGTCCGCACTCTCGTATTACACGCGCTATCTCTTCGCCGACCCGCGCTATGCGCTTGCCAAGCTGAAAGCGCTGCGCACGGACACCATTCTGCCGCAGACATTCGACGTGTTTGACGAGCGGACAGGCTGCTATGACAAGCGCGTGCGCGACGCAGAACCGATCGGCAGCGAGGAACGCTATCTCGAAAGCTACCCCGTCTTCGCCGACTATCCGCACCAGACGCTCTCGCTTCCGTACACGGAGCAGTGTATGCAGAGCGTCGCGGCGATCAAGACCCTGTGCGAGGAAGCGGGTGTGAACCTCACCGTCGTCGCCGGGCCGGTGTATGCAGAGTATCTGAAAAATTTTAAGACGGAAACCGTCGCGCAATTTTACCGTTCGCTGGCGCAAATCACGTCGTTCTGGGATTTTTCGTCCAGCAGCGTCAGCTGTGAGATGCGCTATTTCTATGACGGCACGCACTTCCGCAACAACGCCGGCGAAATGATCTGCGCCCGCATGACGGGCCGGACGGATCTCTGGATCCCGGACGATTTCGGAACCTATGTGACCGCCGACACCCCGGAGGATTATTTTTTGAACGTCCTGTCGCCGAAACCACTTTCACAGGACGAGATCAGCACGCAGGTGCCCATCCTCATGTACCACCATCTGTCCGAGGACGTCACGAACAGCGAAATGGTGTCCCCGGAGCAGTTTGAGGCGCAGATCCGGGCGCTGTCCGAGGCCGGGTACACCGGCGTTTCGTTTGACGAGCTGCGGGCGTATGTCCTGCGCGGCGAGCCGCTTCCCGAGAAGCCGGTCGTCATCACCTTTGACGACGGGTACAGGAGCAATTACACGCTGGCCTACCCGATTTTGCAGAAATACAATATGAAAGCGACGATCTTCGCCATCGGCGTTTCGTTCGGCAAGGATCATTACAAGGACACGGACTACGCCATCACGCCGCACTTCGGCGCGGCTGAGGCGGCGGAAATGACCGCGTCCGGCCTCATTTCCATCCAGAGCCATACCTACGACATGCACCAGTGGCCGCCGTATGAAACGGGCTCGGCCGTGCGGGAGAACATCCTCCAGCTGCCCGGCGAAAGCGAGGAATCCTATGTACAGGCGCTGACGGAGGACTTTACGCGCAGCCGTGCGCTCTTAGAGGACGCGACCGGTCAGCCGGTCGATGTGCTGGCATATCCCGCCGGACAGTATTCCACGCTGACGCAGGTCACGCTCCAGTCGCTCGGCGTGCATGTGACGCTCTCGACCAATCCGGGCGTCAACACCGTCGTCAAGGGGCTGCCGCAGACGCTTTACGCCATGCTCCGCTTCGGCATTACGGAGGATATCTCGCCGGAGGCGCTGCTGGACATGATTCAATAATAGCTGCAATAAAAAACAGGCTGTCCGTTCAATGTACGGGCAGCCTGTTTCTTAAACCAAATACATGAATTTCCACATAAGCAAGACTAGAATGCAAAGCTTCATAAAAAATTTTAGGTCAGCAAAAATTTTGTTTGACATCTGCTGTTCATGTGGTATGATGGTAACAGAAGACGTCTGCACGGCAGGCGCCGCAGATCAGAAAGAATAATAAATAAATGGGAGGTACCCTGCGTTTATGAATTATGATGCTATCAAAAAGGCTGCCGAAGGCTACAGAACCGACATGGCAAAGTTCCTCCGCGACATGATCGCAATTCCGTCCGAGTCCTGCGAGGAAGAGGGCGTCGTCAAGCGCATCGCTGCCGAGATGGAAAAGCTGGGCTATGACAAGGTCGAGTTCGATAAGCTCGGCAACGTCATCGGCTGGATGGGCACTGGCGACAAGATCATCGCCATCGACTCCCATATCGATACCGTCGGCATCGGCAACCGCGAAAACTGGACTGCTGATCCCTACACCGGCTATGAGACCGACGAGATCATCTACGGCCGCGGCGGCTCCGATCAAGAGGGTGGCATGGCTTCCGCTGCCTACGGTGCGAAGATCATGAAGGACCTGAACCTCATCCCCGAGGGCTACAAGATCATGGTCGTCGGCTCCGTGCAGGAAGAGGACTGCGACGGCATGTGCTGGCAGTCCATCGTCAACGAATACTTTAACGGCCCCGAGGACGCACGCAGCAAGATCGAGTTCGTCATCTCCACCGAGCCGACCGACGGCGGCATCTACCGCGGCCATCGCGGCAGAATGGAAATCCGCGTTGACATGCACGGCGTCTCCTGCCATGGCTCCGCTCCGGAGCGCGGCGACAACGCGATCCACAAGATGGCTGAGGTCATCCTGAACGTCCGTGATCTCAACGAGAACGACGCTTCCGACGACAAGGAGATCAAGGGTCTTGTCAAGATGCTCGACCCGAAGTACAACCCCGAGCATTACGAAGACGCCCGCTTCCTCGGCCGCGGCACCTGCACCACCAGCCAGATCTTCTATACCTCCCCCTCCCGCTGCGCTGTGGCCGATAGCTGCTCCATCTCCATCGACCGCCGCATGACCGCAGGCGAGACCTATCAGTCCTGCCTGAAGGAGATTGAGGATCTGCCCGCCTGCAAGAAGTATGCCAAGGACGTCAAGGTTTCCATGTACATGTACGACCGTCCCGCGTGGACCGGCCATGTCTATGAGACCGAGTGCTTCTTCCCGACCTGGATCAACAAGGCCTCCGCGCCGCACGTCCAGGCTCTGGTCGATGCGCACCATGCCCTGTGGGGCGAGAACCGTCTGTGGGCCGACGAGACTGCTAAGGCAAAGCGCGAAGGCCGTCCGCTGACCGACAAGTGGACCTTCTCCACCAACGGCGTGTCCATCCAGGGCCGCTACGGCATCCCCTGCGTGGGCTTTGGCCCCGGTGCCGAGTCTCAGGCACACGCCCCCAACGAGATCACATGGAAGCAGGATCTGGTCGTCTGCGCCGCGCTGTACGCCGCTGTTCCCATGCTGTACAAGCCCGAGAACAAGGACGGCTCCGCCACCAGCTTCCGCCAGGAGCTCACCGGCAACGACATCAAGTAAAAACATCCACCCAAATCAAAAATATATAAGGAGAAAAAATCACTATGAGCAAGACCATCGAGCTGGCACGCCATCTGGAGACTCTGCATATCAACGATATGTACAAGACCGACTTCTACTGGACCTGGGACAAGACCGACGACGAGATTGACGCCGTGTTCACCGTGGCCGACGCCCTGCGTGACCTGCGCGAGCGCAACAAGAGCACCCGGATCTTCGATTCCGGCCTGGGCATCTCCATCTTCCGCGACAACTCCACCCGCACCCGCTTCTCCTTCGCCTCCGCCTGCAACCTGCTGGGCCTGGAGGTCCAGGACCTGGACGAGAAGAAGTCCCAGATCGCCCACGGCGAGACCGTCCGCGAGACGGCCAACATGGTGTCCTTCATGGCCGACGTCATCGGCATCCGGGACGATATGTTCATCGGCGAGGGCCACAAGTATCAGACCACCTTCATGGACGCCGTGAAGGAAGGCTATCGCGACGGCATTCTGGAGCAGCAGCCCACCCTGGTGAACCTGCAGTGCGACGTGGATCACCCCACCCAGTGCATGGCCGACATGCTGCACGTCATCCACTACTTCGGCGGCGTGGAGAACCTGAAGGGCAAGAAGGTCGCCATGACCTGGGCCTATTCTCCCTCCTACGGCAAGCCCCTGTCCGTTCCCC
>OICN01000322.1_pt1 | contig 17391 bp, 18 predicted proteins | sample 1581301 | NCBI WGS metagenome assembly OICN01 (sample SAMEA3882557, study PRJEB24775) | human gut metagenome | biome: human-associated habitat; feature: intestine environment; material: feces | place: Netherlands | collected 2009/2010
GGCGACAGAAGAGGCATCTCCACTATGGAGGTGATGGCAGAAAAGGCCGAAAAGAGGCGAAAATGTACCCATTTTGCCAATCTCAGAGGTTTAATGCCATATTCTTATCAACTGATTATCAGGCAGTTACAAAGAATCTTCAAGTTTTTAGCGCACGAAATATAAGTCATTGATAATCAATGTGTTGAAATTCCTGCGTGGGAAAGTGATACGGAAATATTGACACCTTTTTGAAGTGCAAATTTTACGAAAACTCGCTTAACTATTTGATTATCAGCGAATTAAGAAAAGCGTCAAGTTTTTCGCGCAGACACCATAACTATTTGATATTCAATGAGTTATTAGGTTATGTATCGGGAAGTGATACGGAAATAGTGTTTTACCGAGGGACCGGCTCCGGACTTTTTGAAACAGTATCTCCGGAGGAACAGGCACTTCTCCTGCCCAATGGAGAGTTTGCGGTGAGAATGCAGTTTCCACTCTGGAAAAGAATGCTTTTCAGCTTGGCTGGTATGAAATACGACCGTATGGCCGCACGTAAAGGGCAGCACCATCACTTCATATTTGTGCATGAAAATGGTGAGGGTCGCCATGAGAGTCAAGAAGCTGCTCATGAAGAAAGGCCTGAACAAGAAATACTCCTTCAAGCAAGTGATGTCATACCTTGACTCCTACCAGATGGCAAGAACTTCCGTCAGCGGCAGCTGGCAGCCTGTCACGATGCTTTCATATATAAAGGAACTCGCCGATAAATTGGGTGTATAGGGTACAGAAATGGGCATTCTTTATTTAACATTAATCTTTTTTGAATTTGATGAGGCAGTCGTAATAAACCGACATCATGCCGCACCAGTAGTGCCAGTCCTCCGGGTAGTAGGTATGCTGGCCTTCGCGGACACGTGAGATAATTGTCAGAGTATACTCTTCGCCTTCGGCCGTCACGCCGGCAGGATTGGCGTCGTAATTCTCCGAGCCGTCGGGCTCTTCCACATCGATATACCACAACACGCGTTCCTTGAACGGACTGTCCATCCTGGCACGGTCGTCAAGGTAGTCCATCAACGTGAATCCGTTCTGGTAACCCGCCATGTGCTTGTTCGCCGCGTCAATCTTGCGGTTGATCGCTTCCAGGCTGTCGCCATCGGCAATCCTGAATTCCTTGTTTGAGCACATCCGGAACGCCTGGTTCAGAATACGGATGATGGATTCCCTGGTCCCGGCAAGAGCTACCTTGGTCTCGATAATCTTTTCACTCATCTCCCGTCCTCCTTTGAATAGTAAAGCAACAGTCCGACGACCGCCGCGGCAATCGAGGCACCGACGATGTAGAGGACACTCTCCCATACGGGCCCTCCTGTTCCGGTTATCAGGGTGTATGCCTTGTGGAAAACCAGCAGGGCGCTTCCGGCCATGATGGCAATAGACGCGATGATTTCACCCCGATTGCCCTTTGCCTTCCCGGGAGCCGGCGCCTTCCGAGGCATCTCTTCATACTCGCCGAAGACGGTGACATGGCACCCGACCACATCGTCATCATCGGCCTCAGTGAAGATGCCACCCCTGCTGTCGATGGCAAGGTACAGGCCTTCACCAGCAAGGTACACCCGGGCATCCTTCCCTTTACATTCCAGTGAGGAAATCACCTCCTCAATGGTCCAGAAGCCTTCCAGCACATCATCCACATCTTCAACTATAATCCGAAGGTCTCCGTCTTTGTCATTCCCCATGCCGACGACACCGAAAGTCCCCTCGTCATCCTTCAGCCAGGCGACTACGCAGTCGTCCCAATGATTCTTCTTATACTTCTTCAGTTCTCCGAAGAGTTCCCCCACGGTGGTCAATTTGATATTCTCTGTCGTTTTCATCTTTTTGTGAATTCTTTATTCCTACTTACAATACTGGAGAAACAGGATATCGTTACCCTGGAAGATGGTCTTTCACGCTGGCGTTTTGACGGAACTTCTCTTGTTGTTTTTCCGCCCAAGCAAGGCATTCTTCCCTGCTATATTCTACTTCCGGGTGCTCTCCATGGTACTTCTCCCACATGGGGACATATCTCGCGGGATACATATAAGCCAACGTCCTGAGGAAAATCGGGAACTCTTCTCCGTGTATTCCGGAATCAAGATGGATGCTGCGGAGTTCGCCGTCTGTCGCATCATCGATTGAAGCCGAAACAACGGCCACAAACCTGGCATCCCTATAAAACTCATCATCTAAAAACACGCAGCATTCATATTGGCGCGCAATATCGGGCCAGGATTTGGCGTCTTCGGAGAATTCATATTCATCATAGAAGCCATCAGAAAGGTAGAAAGTGAATTTAGCTACGAGTCCGGCGGCAGATTCCTCCACACGAACAAATTCAATGAATCTCAATTCTTGCAAACCATCTTCTTCCAAAAGATCAGAAAGACCAATATCCTCTCCGTCCCGACCGGAGAAGACTTCCAGCTTGCGGTTGATTGTTTCTATGTCATCGTCTTCCGCAATGGGTTCTTGAATTTCAAATTTCCGCAATGCCGCATTCATCATGCGGGCGATATTCTTGCGGGAGCCCTCCACCGCAACAAAATATACATCCTGTTCCATATTTTTCAATAAATTATTTGTTCAACTTGTTCCACATCTTCAAGAACTTCGTAAACTCATCGATTGTCATCAAGCGCTCCAATGCTGCGATGAAGCGGTCCATCCCGTCATCGTTGAAGGCGCCATTATCGGTGTAGTAGTCCTCAAGATTCACCCTCTCTCCGTCCTTCGTGACAGAGTTCATCTGCTGGATGTCATCCTCAATCCACTCAATGCCATCATACAGCATCATCCCATCAAAAAGGACCTCGCCTTCCACAATCTCCTCCGGCAGCTTTTCGACCACGGTCGCCGGCATCCCGCTGATGTTGGACAGGAAGATTTTGTCCTTGATCACGTCGTAAATCCGTCTGTTGAATTCTTCGTACATACTACAATAGTTATCTCATCTAACCATAATACTGCCAAGAGGAGGTATCGTTAGCTGCGGCACAGGAATTCCAGCCTGCCCCCTCCAAGTCTCACCTCGGATAATAAGGGAGTCCGTCAGGAATGTCCCTGACTTCGTCAGGAGATTTTATCCAGTGCCAGTCGTTGTTGGCCGAACGTCCTGATTCCATCCAGTCGACTAACTTCTCCATCGCTTGCTTCTGGGAATCGGCGTTGATGCGGTCTCTTTCAACGTGGTATCTCACACCACCACCCATTATACTGCTCTCCGTATATCTTTCAATCAAGCTCTGCCCGATGTAACGCTTGTTACCATTGACAAGGACCTCGAAATAGTATTCCTCAAAGATGACGCTGACGGAATCATCCATCTCCCAAACAGGGTTCCATGCTTTGAGGCTTCCGGGATACTCACGGGCTCCGAGAAGCGTTATTATCACTTCTTCTCCAGGACGGATCCTGCTCTGGAAGCTCTTCTTTCCGGAATAGCTCAGTGTAAGAGGCTGTATCTCTATGGGAGCCTGAACTTTTGCCATCTCCTCTCCCTCCGCAGCCGTGGGAATGACTTTGACATCCTTGCCAAGGCCGGTCTTGTCAAGCAGCCAGACATTCTTTATATAAACTTCCTTCAGGGAGGTGCAACCCTGAAATGCACCTTCCCAAATAAGTTCAACCGAATCGGGGATAGTGATGCTCGTCAGGCTTGAGCAACCAGAGAATGCATGGTAATCGATCTGTTTTACGGAGTCGGGAATCCTGATGGCGGCAAGGCTGGAACAGCCGCAGAATGCACTCCGTCCAATCCGACTGACGGAACTGCCGATCTGGACCTCGACAAGGCTGGTACATCCCTGAAAGGCGCCGTCACACCCATGCCCGATATTCTTCAGGCCATTTCCCAGGACTACTCTTTTGAGCCCGGTACAATCTCTGAAGGCCTCGTTACTGATACACTTCACAGAGTCCGGTATTATCAGCTCAGTGAGGCCCGTGCATCCCTTGAAAGCACTCCACTCAATGTCTGTAACCGAATCAGGAATTGAAATCCCGGTGAGCCCCGTACACCCCATGAATGCGTATTTGTCAATCAATACCACCGAAGCCGGGATTGTTATCCCATTAAGCCTTTCACAATTCGCAAACGCGGATTCCCCTATCGCCTTTACGGTATCAGGGATAACGCTCTTCTGATAGGCAAACATCAATGTGCTGTCCGCGGTCCTGATGATGGCGTCGCAGTCCTCGCGGCTGTCGTATTTGGGATTGCCATCACTGACCGCGATATGCCTCAGCGAGGTACAGCCTTTGAAGAAGTGGTCCTCAATTGCTTCGACAGAATCGGGTATGATGAGTTCGGTCAAGGCAGAACAATCGCTGAAAGCACCTCTCTCGATTTTAATCACCGAGTTCGGAATCGAGATGGTCTTCATCCCCGAACAGCCGTCGAAAGCATAGCTGCCGATAATCTCCAGTGAATCCGGCAACACAATCTCCTCCAGTCCTGTACAGCCGTCGAATGCGTGGCTGCCGATTTCCTTTATTGAGTCTGGAAGAACGATCCTTCTCAGGCTCTGGCAGTAAAAGAAAGCAAAATTCGGAATCTCCGCCAGTGATTTCGGCAGCCGGATGTCCGTGAGCTCCCTGCAGCTCCTGAATGCCGAGGTGTCGATACTTTCAACGGTGTCGGGAATGATGACGGATTTGAGAAGTGAACAAGACTGAAAAGCTGCGCTTCCTATCTTTTTCACCGAATCGGGGATACGGATCTTTTCAAGGTTCGAACATCCGAGGAATGCTTCAGAACCGATTACGGTTACAGATTCGGGAATCTCTATCTCCTTGAGACTCTTACAACCCCGAAACACCCCTTTGAGCTCTGTCAGGGCTATAGGAAGGGTGACATCAGCAAGATTCACACACTGGGAGAATGCTCCGTCTTCGATATCCGTAACGGAATCCGGAATGACTATGCTTGACAGTGCTTCGCACTTGCCAAAGGCGCTGTCTCCAATCTCTTTGACTGAAGAAGGGATACTTATCCCGGTCAGAACACTGTTCCCATAGAATGCGGAATCGCCGATCTTCGTAACAGTGTCAGGGATGACAGTCGATCGGCATCCCAGGACCAGACTGTTCCTTTTCGTCTCAATGACCGCGTTGCAGTCATTCCGGTTGTCAAACGTCCGGTTGTCTGGACTGACCTTGATGCTCCGGAGATTGTCGCACTGATAGAATGCGAATTCTTCCAGATAACTCAGGGATTCCGGCAGAAGTATCTCAGTCAGCGACTTACACCCGGTGAAGGCATACTTCTCAATGGTATACAGGGTGTCCGGTAGAACGACATGCTTCAGGCTCGAGCAGTTGCCAAAGGTATATTCCTCAATGCAACTGACGGAATCGGGAATGACAACCTCGGGAAGGGAGGTGCAGCCGTCGAAGGCCCTTCGTTTTATCGTGGTCACGCTGCCGGGAATGACAACGCGGCTCAAGTTGCGGCAATACGCGAATGCCATGTCGCCAATCGTGGTCACCGAATCGGGCAGGAGTATCACTCCGAGGTTCTCGTCGTGGCAGAAAGCCTCTTCCCTGACTTTCCTGGTCTTGCCGGACCAGCGAACCACATAAGGCGCTTCCGCCTTGCCTTCGTACTTCTTCACGGCCCTTGCCAGTTCCTTGCTGTTCGCCGCGAGGAAGACCGGCTTCCCGTCATACATTTCAAGTGATTCTGTCATAACCGCTTAGTTTTTCAACAGTTTTCTTAACCTGAGGTCCTCTGCCTTGACGTCGGGGTACTTGAAGGGCTCAAAGTCGTTCAGATAGGTATATATCTTCATCAATATTTCATATGACAGTTCCGTCCCCTGTTTTTGTATCCAGGGCCTCTCCTTAAAGAAATCAATGGCGTCGTAGAAGTATTCCCTGCATTTCTCGACTGTCTTGATATCCCCCGCGTCCATTGCCTTGTCCAACTTGTCTCCAACGGCCCTGTACTGTTCCAAGAACTCATTCTGTTCCTTGATCAGCTGCTGCCGGAAATCCTCTTTCTCCTCCGGAGTCAGGGGTGCATCAGTGTAGATCCTTCCTCCGACCTTGACGTGCTTCTTAATCTCGGTATACGTGAACATCTTCTTGTTGCCCTGGCAGATGAAGTTGCCGCCAACGACCTTCGGAGCTTCAGAAAGGGAGGTCAGTCTATTGTTTGAACAGTCGAAATCTCCCCCCACTTCCTCAGGACCGAAGAGAAGGCTCTTCAGGCCGCAGTCCCGGCATATGAAATTCCCGGAAATTTTCTTGAAGTCGTGCCTGAACTGACCGCGTGGAGCATCCCCTTTCGTGAGGGTGATGTCGCCATTGACGTTGACTGCAAGGCCAATGGTTCCCATCGTAATAGAATAATCCTCCACCCCGTGCCGCTGCATAAACTTGTCAATGACATCAGACTCGGTATCAAACATCTGTTCGATGTCCTTCTTGCTGAACAGGTTCTTCTGCATCTTGTTCAGGATATCCCTGCTGACCTCGTTGTATCTTTCGCCGACATCATACCGACCGGTCAGTTTCAGGGAATCCGCATACTCGACGAAGAGCTTCATCAGGTACGGACCGTACTTTTCAAGATACTTGGCATAGGCGGCTTCGTACTTTTTTGCTCCGGGAGCGTAACTGGCAAGGTGCCTATAGGCATCCCCGGCCTGGCCAGGTGCCAGATACTTGTCAATCTCGGCATCCAGGAGGCCATGGATGTGTTTGATCACATCGTATTCCTTGCCTGGAGCCCATTCCTTGCCGAAGTAGGCCGATATCTTTGCCATTGCGGCCTGAACGCTGTCTTTTACAGCATCAGAAGTATAATCCTTAGTTCTTTTCATATCGGTTTTCACTTTGTTTCCTACCCATAATACCATCCATTCGGATTATCGTTACCTTCAGTGAAAAAGAAATATCAGTCTTTGTCTGTCAGATACCGGCATATGCAGCTGTCCACCAGGGTCTCGACGCTCTCTCCCGGGTAAAGGTCTTCGTCAAGTTCGTTGAACACCGCTACGACATGACCGGAAGCGAAATGCAACTCTACAAGGTCCTCATCGGCAGATTCATCGCGGGTGTAGTATTCTACCGAGTTGCCGTCAAAAAAATACTCCTTATTCTTTGAGGAATCACATCCGATGAGTTCGCAAGGGTAATTCCTGACCAGGAGTTCAGGATTCTTTTTCAAAGCCATTTCACATTCGAGAAGGCTGTCGACGATTTCGCTGCTTTCACTTTCTTCGTCCGCATAGGCGAAAACGGTGACCGAACTTCCGGACTTGAAATAGAGATCTACGAGGAGTCTCTCCTCTTCATCGTCATAAATTGCATAGGATTCTACCCTGAATCCGTCGAACGTTATCTGCTCGCCTTCCAGGGTCTTTCCGTTGATAAAATTGATATTCTCCATACTTCTATGAATCAAATAGAAAGAAATGTATAGTTTTAGCGCCTATAAAGTTAACAATTTTTCTACAAGGACTTCAGCAAATCCTCTTTTTTCAGGAACAAATCTTTCCTCCGGAAGGAATCGATCCTTTTACCGTCAGCATCGCAGACGAAGTACCACTCCGATTCCACCACCGACACCAAGTCCACAGGGTCGATGAACTTGGTGTACCAAACCTTGCTCACCGTTCCTTTTACGATATGGTTGCGGTGAATCACCCATACTTCGGCCCCAAGGCCGATATCGAATGTCTTTTCCATGCTACAGTGTGTTTAAAAGTTCTTCTCTTGTCTTAAACAGTTTGCTCTCGGGGATCTCCCCGTTTCCGTAATGCAGCGAGTAGCTCACTTCGCAGAGGCCGTCTCCCTCGATAGAGACGATGACACTAGTCACATCAAGCCTGACCGCCCGGTTGTCGCGGAGGCACCAGACCCAGTCCCCGATGTCGTATTTTGTTGTTGCTTTCATATTATTACTGAGTTTTGATTTCAAAAGTAGAACTCATAATCTTTAATGTTGTCAGTCCCCTCGGGGATTACGCATTTGCCTTTGATGATTTCAAATCTTTTCATTTCGCTTTTTTGATTTGTTCTCTGATAGTATTACGGAGACTCAAAGCTATTGTTACCACGTTAACGAAAAAATAGTTAAATTTGCATATATAGATTGATGAGCCATGTCCACAATTAAAAAATACACTCCTTTCACCCTCGAGCATTTCATGCAGGCGCTCCAATCTCTAAATGATGAGATGCTTATGTATTATATAGACGAGGCCGTAGCAATTTACTGTAGGCTGCGGGGCTGGTCTGTCGGATCCCGGCCGGCAAGTTCCAAAAATTATTCGCGAGAATATGCCGATGCGTTCGAGGCCGCGAACTATGCCGTATTCATAGTGTCACAAAAAATCGGCTCCTACGACTCTGAGAAAGGCCCGTTCAGACCATATCTAGACAGGGCTTTGGAAAACGCCTTAAAGGATATCTTAAAGGCCGACGGCCACGGTGACTTTTTCGACCAGACATCGAAAAAGAAATTCAATGAGGATGAGCCAGAAAGACACCTCCGCGTGGAGGCAGACCGTTTCTGGGGCCTAGCGGAATCCGATTCCGAACCTGACAGCATTTCTTCTGACAGGGATGAGAGAATTAGGAAACACAAGGATGAAGCCCTGGAGACGATGATAAAATTCATCGATTCACTGCCTGAAATGAAAAGGGCCGCAATATACGCATCAGCTTTCGGTAAAGCCCTTAGACCCGACCTTGACAACTACGGCAGAGACTATGCTGACATACTGGCCGACAAATACGGCACGACAGCCTTGTATATCCGCAAACTGGCGGCCGAGGGAAAGAGGGCTGCTCTGAAGAAAGCAAGCCAGGCCGGGTTCAACGAAAACTCCATGGCCGAAGTCTCCATGGGATACATTCAGGCCCGGACATCTGCCAAAAGCCTCAATGACAAGGTGCTGGAAGCCGTTTCACAACTTGATGCCTACCAGCAGTTCCAGTTCCTGCAGCATCTTGCGGGAATTGTCGGAGAAACGAAATGTAACCAATTTAACAATAATAGCAATATGAGTATCTGGAGTGATATACAGGACAGAAGTATGGGTAAGACTGTAAGGGAAGAAGATAAAATCCTTACCAAAGAGCAACTTGTCGAGGCTCTTAAGAGAATTACCGATGAGACAGAGCAGCAAGAGAATTCCGATGTTCTGAGCGGCAATCTGATTAAAGTTATGAAAAAGATTGCCGACAAGAATGTTATCGAGCTGTTGAAAATTAAAGTTGTCACACAAAAAACAAATTAATCAATTGTATTATGAGTATTTGGTCAGATATAGAAGACAGAAGTATGGGTGATACTGTAAGGAAAGAGGACGAACTATTAACAAAGGAAGAGATTCTCTTTCTTCAAGCCTGCACACTACTGCCATTTAAAATCGGAAGCTTTTCGTCAATCGACGATCTGCTGAGCAAGCTCGGCGTCTGCATTCAAATTGCACCCGGCATCGAAAACCACGTAGTTCCAAGTGAGCTACTTAAAGAAAGGGATTACTGGGAAAAAGAACAGAAGAAATGGAAAGAAGACAGTCCAGAGTACAATGAGATTTGGGATATCCTGAAAAGGATAGGAGATGAGATCAGAGCCTGGCAGGCTTTCCCAATAAGGGGTGAATACCTCCGCGAAGATAAGATTATTAAACTGTATCCCGAAGAGATGCATATGGAGCGCGACAGAGATGGCAGAAAGACCCCTGGGCTTTCCATGTATTCCCTTTTGGTTTCCACATTGGCGCATGAGTCGATGCACGCCTATTTCGATCGTACAGTTCGCCATTCACTTCCCTATGTGGGTCGAGTCGAGGAGCCTCTGGCAGAATTCGGAATGCTGCTTTACCTTTATGAAACAAAACAGAAATACATCTTCAATTGGGCGCGAAACGACGTCAGGTCAAAACGGACTTACTACAGATACGGTGACGCACTTATGTCACTTCACCTGGCCACAGAGGACGCAGATGGATATTCTCTCACAAGAAGAGATCTGGAGATATACAAGCGCCCGGTATTTTAGGGATTGTCGTTTTTTGTTTTTGTTTTGACCGAAGCAGCCGACTGATCCCATCCGTTTCTGCTTTTAGTCCATCAAATTTATATTTTTAGGGACTGTCGGGAAATGTTAAATATTTCCCGACAGTCTCTATATTATAATCGGCGTAATAATGAAACCTGGTTCGGTCACACTCACGCTAGTCCTGAATCTACGAAAATTATCTTTAGCTTCACTATCCCTCAATTGTGTAGTGACATAATAATCTTTGCCTTTGTGGCTGAACGAATATGGTTTGGCATCTTTTCCGCTTCCGATACTAACACCTGTAGGATATATAGATATAAACTTTCCCTTAATGGGAGATATACCGTTGAAAGGGGTTCCCTTATCAAGTTTATACTTTATGAATTCTTCGATAACCTGTCCCATAGAGTACTCTCCCCTACCATTAATCTGATATAAACGCCTGACTCTCCCAGTCCTTTTAGCACCTGAAGAAGTTTTTCTTTTGGCTCTAATTGGCATAGATGCTGATATGAACGTTCCGCCGCCAATATAATCTCGATTCGCACTTATCCAGTCTGTCAGGTTCTGTTTATCAGGAGCCGCCATCACTTTCGAGTTGTCTCGAAGCGTGGAAGTATATCTATCATTGTAAATCGCCTTTACTTTAGCATCTGGGTCGTCGAGAAGATCAAGGATAGACTGCAATTCCTGGTGAAGTTTAGTCTTCTTGTCAGCAATCCACCCGGCATCAGAATCAAAGAAATTCAGATCATCCAGCGAGAACTTTGTCACTGGCGTGATTCCAGGGTCTTGAAGTTCACTCCAAATCCCGGAAAGCACTGGATTAGTAATTCTAATCTTGGAATATAGAAGATGAGAAATGTGCTTTAAAAACTGCTGAGCATAGCTACCATCCCTATCTGTGAGTTTTGAAAGCTGGCTAGGCAACCAGACAAGGTTAGGAATAAACGAGTTAGTGCGTTCCCATTCGCAGGCATGCTCGCTCCGGATCTGCATACTCATCCATACATGAGAAGCGACCCAGCCTGTCCCCAGAGTTTTCCCATTCATCTCTTTCCATGGGCTTATAATAGGCAAAGACTTTGGGATAGCCTTAATGCTCGAATTATCGTCCCGCATTAAACCTTTGCTGCTCGACTGCGCCCATGTATCTTTCTTTGGATCTTTATTCCTGCAACTACTATCTCTTATCACATAGGGCCGCAGGACGGGAATCTGTTCATACGCTTCCGGGCGGAACCAAACGCCGCCCCATAGCAAAAGCTGTTCAACCATGAACTTGACCTCTGCAGGAGGATTGTCAACATCAGCGACCTGGATAATCTTCTTTTGAATAATGTGGTATACAATATTCTGGCCGTCAATAGCGTCTGTTCTCTTTGTTTCTTTTTTCATATCTGTACTTTCTTTTTAGCGAATACTCTACATTCAATACAGCTAAAATGCAATATCGTTACCCAAACGAACAAAAAACTAGATCTTCCCCCTTACCGCCCTCAGAATCTCCACCATCGCCCAGGTGTCCTGCTGGCAGTAGCGGGAAAGGGCAGCGCGGCGATTAGCCTTGGTCTTCAGTATGCCGAATGTCGGGTCCGGGGAGTCGTAGTTGAGATAGGTAATGTATGCCTGTACGCCGTTGCCGACATCCATTCCCTTGTATGTGAGCGCCGGGACCAATAACGGAAGGGTCTTCTTGATGGAATAGCTGCCAGAAAGATCCCGATGGTAGTAGTTGATGGTTTTGGCACGTTCCTCACCAAAGGCGGGTTCGTAGAACTCCTTCTTCGTCTTCAGCAAATCAATCAGGTCTGCCGACTTGTCGCAAATTGCCAGTAGCTTATTAGCGTACTCCGGATAAATGACTGCAAGTTCCTTCAGCCTACCTCTCTCAAATGAGGTGTTCTGTGCGAGCATAGTGCCGTGAAGCGTGCCGTCCGCGTTGAATTCGAAATGGTCAACGATTGCTTTTACCAGGGCTTCGCGCTCGTCGTCAACGCACTCGGCATTGAGGAAGATGAAATTATCCTTTTGCTTGTCGCAGACACCCGGCGCTCGCTCGATATGCAGCGAAAACTCAAAGACAGACTGCCGATAAGGGGTCTCTCTTTTGAAACGAGGCAGAGGACAGGGGAACGTTTCGAAGTCAAAGTGATAGATGGGATACTCAATCTTATCAAGCCAAAAGCGCATCTTTTCCTTGTCGACATGCTCGATTCCATTGTCATAGCAGTCGCGCTGAATTTTGTGATTCTCATTCACAAGCCAGCCTGTCGGCACATCGTCGAACTTCCAGTAGCCCTGATTAACAAGCTCATATTTTCCTACAATGCCATAATCCTTAAAACTCTGGTGAGAATTCAGGTACTTATTCGCAGAATTATAGTCCGGCACATCGCGGAGTTCCTGGAAGCAGTGTTTCCAGAACATACATTCCGTGTTCTTGCCCCAGGCGCACCAATTGCCCACAGTGACCTTTGTGTTGACTGGGTTAGGCTTGGCAATATAGCTTTCAAGCATAGCTATCTCCTTGAGAATGAAAGGCTGGTATGCCAGAGTGGTCTCATTCATGTCCAGGAAGGTGATGAGTTCCTGGCCACCAATCTCATTATACACACAATCGCCGTTGGCGTCACGTGTTCCGTCAAATGCATACTCGCTGTTGAGTACTGCCAGGTAGAAGTTAACCGGGCGGTTGTCTCCGGCCTTTCGGAGGGCATGCTCAATCACATACCTCTGAAATGCCAAATCGTGAGGGTATTTTCCGTAATTGCTATAGCGGTCGAGTAGCAGACCTTTCTTTGCTTCGTAATTCTTTGCCGCATAATCCGTTTTCGTGCTGGCCAACGCGTTGAGACGCCAGATATTTCCTTCCTTTACAAACAGCGGATACTTGGTCCCGCCACGCTTATCCGAAAAGAAAAGGCCTGCTTTTGCATCGGTATACTTGCTATTGGTCGTGGCCTTCACCTCGATGATGTTGATCTCCTCTTCGTTCTCGTTGTAGATATCCACGTAGCAGCGGTAAGTGTGTCCGTGGAGTTCGTATTCGAAGAGTTTCTGTCCATGAACATCCTTTGAGTTAGCAATGAAAGTACCACGAAAATACTTCTTTGCCACCTTCAACGCTTCCTCCTCAACCTTGTTATAATAAGGAAGCAGGGCTTCCAGCTCCGGCCCAGGCTGGGCATCAAATTCCTCATCTTCAGCATCAAAGCCATCGGATGATTTCACGCCCTCCCGCAATTCAGCCAATCTCTCCTCCCGGCGCTCACGTTCATCGTCAATATCGGCCTTCCCCGTAGGATTAAACTTCAAATCCATTGGGAAATACATCGGACAACGCGTCCAATTGATGAATCTTGTTTTTGAAATGTTCATGTGACCTTACATTTATGAGATAAATATAGAAATTCTTTATTTCTCTACCAAATATACGTTTTAGTTTTAATATCGTTACCTACTCAAAATGGAATACTAAGATTTCCTGCAATTAATACCGGCCTTCATGGATATCGTTACCCACATTTTTGGAAAAAACGCCTGAACAGCGTTGAAATGAAGTGGGACCCGGGACAATCTGGAATGTCTCTGGATCTTTTCGTCAATGATGCTGCTTTGTACACCATTGAACTTGCGCGATAGGACCACGCAAAGGGACTTTTCAGGAACGAGAATGCAGATTCTTTCAGGAAATTCTTTTATGGGAGAATTTTAAAAGCATTCCATACGAAATTAGAAGATTTGGCCGGCGATCCCGGCAGGGCCGTCTTCGACGAGCGGCTCGGGAAGTATTACGAGGGCACGGCCGTAGAGTTCGGCCCCATGGATGACAACGACGAACCGTCCGTTCTGGAGGACTTGGACAAGGATACCCCTTCAGACACCTCTTCCAAAAGGCATCCAAAGAAAGCAAACGACGGTGTCATCCTCTATCACTACAGTGCCGAGAAAGCCAAGGCCCTGGAGGAAAGCCATGAGATAAAGATGACCTATGTCAGAAAGATCCGTGAAATCGTCGCCAGGATGTCCCCTAACGACCAGCGGCTTTTCAACCTGAAATTCCAGTTTGACTTCTCGGACCAGGATTACAGGATGTGGGAGACGATAAGTGCACAGAAGCATGTCAAGGATCCCTTCACTAAAATGGCTCACGACAAGTACGGATTCAGCGAAGGTTACGCCAAAAAGAGGATCTGCCTTATCAAGGCCGATATCGTAAAGAAACTAAGTGAGGCTGGGCACACACGGGAGAGTTATCGGCAGCAAACGTCATTGCCAAACACACTGGAATTCCTGCAAGCAAGAAAACCGGCCCCAGCGTTTGACCTCGATATCGAAGGTCTCTCTGAAGCCGATTGCAGGGATATTCTGATAGAACTGTTTGCCTGAATTAGACTACACCTCAATCATATCATAACCCAGAACATCAGCGAGCTTCCAAAAATCCTGGAAGCAGGAATCATATCTCCATTCGGTTGTCACCACGATTTTGTCTCCGTCAATGAGGCAAATCGGTTCCCCGACATGAAATCTAGGATTCGGACTTTTACCCGGTGTCAGTTTCAATGTGGCTACGTAGGCAGCAACACTTGACGCCCGCTCAATCATATTCTTTAGACCTGGTGGCATACTGGACAATTTCACATTTCGATTGAATATGACATCCAAATCATCATAAGTAATACCATAATTTCTGTCGCAGAAGTGATTTACGACAACCAATGGACACCGCCTCATACTTTCATGACGTGCAATATAAGTGCCTGTCTTTCTTTCTTGAATATCAAAAAAATGTCTGCTTCCCGGAACACTTGTTTTGCCACCCGCCGAGCCAGTCGGGGAAGCAATGGCCGGAGTGCTTGACGGAGCAACTGACGGGGACTTCTTACCAACGGCAGGTTGAATAGTATACATCGGATCCGGCTCCGGCCATTCGTGCTCCAAGATATACTTTACCCCTTCAATGCAGTCGGAGGCATTTGCTTCATCCGGATTATTCTTGTATTCCGCCATGCACTTGAAGTAATCCTTGGGAAATCCTTTGACGGTCGGATAGTCAATCCAGTTGGAAATATCCTTGTAGCGTTCTATCATACCAGGCTCTCCGCCTGACGTATCAGAGAACAGTTCAAAGCCGAATCCATATTCCCTCGGACCATAGTTAATCTTTGAGGAGACTGAGTCTTTGGCTTCTTCAAGGAACACCCCAGGGCCGATGGTCTTGTTTATGAATGTCAGCATCCCATACTCGGCGAAGGCTTCTTCGAGCGGTTCCTTTGCAGGGAATCCGGGGCTGTTGAACGCATCATAGTATGCATGCATCATTTCATGGATAAACACAAAACCAAAAACATGCTCCTCGCTGTACCCCTTCTTGCTTGCATAAGCCTCGATGTTGTCTGCAAACAAGTAAACCTTCGGCGCATCACCGTAAAACCAAAAAAGTTTCCGCGAGTATAGGCCCAGGATAAGTCGAGACTTTTCAGGGTTAAGGTGTTCCTCAATCCATCCTAGCCGATCTTCAATATCTTTCCATGCAAGATTGAGCATCCTGTTGTCCTTCTCTATCTCACACTTGGTATCAGATTTTGCTTTAGCCAGGATTTCACAAAGCCGCTGCCGGTCTGTGACCACAACCGAAAGGCCCGTAAGTATCCGGAGATCATTCAGAGACTTGATACCTTTAAAAGGCGAACCAATGTTTTCAATTGCTTCCAGGAATTTCGCTTGGGAATCACTGAGAGAAACTCCATTATCCGTTTTATATTCAAATGCCATATTATTACTACAAATCTAACAACTTCCCCGTCTTGTCTATATAACTATAACTCCATGTATCGACGATATCCGGGTCGACTGTAATCACCCGAGCCTTGCCTCCGCTAAAACCTTCAGCTCCGTAAAAAACAAAAGGAATCACGACTTTCCCAGTCTTGTCGATATATCCGCGTTTGCCTTCTTTTTCAACCCACGCCAAGCCCTCACTAAATACACCGGCGTCAAAATACTCACACGGAATTACCTCGCGTCCGGTTTTGTCTATAAAGCCGAAACAATTGTTCCTCATTACCCTTGCTAATCCTTCACTGTATGCAAATGCGTCTTCATATTGGCATGGTATAACTTCTTGACCGCTAATATCGATAAAGCCCCACCTATTACCTCTTCTCACAGCCAGAAGGCCTTCTCTAAAACCGCACAAAAAATCCATCCCAGAATAAACACATGGTGAAATCTCCTGTCCTGATTTGTCGTATAAACCAATTCTATCATTCAAACTGACACATATAAGACACCCACCTTTTAACTCCCCCACAAAATCATACTTGCACGGTATCACTTCCAACCCGGACCCGTCCTCGAAGCCATACTTGCCGTCACGATGTATTTCTTTTAATGACATGTTATTTGTACTCATAATGAACAACATTTTTTACTTAAGCCATATAAGTGTAAGAGGAAGTGCCTCCAATATATAGCTTCCTCATCTTGGCAACCTTAATTCCTTTTCCCCTACAGAGGCGCTCAAAATCGGCCCAGTACGAGCAGAGCCCATACTGTCTAAACTGTGTGTAAGTATGAATAGTCACGCCGTCGGTAGTCTGAATGTTGATATTCTTATACCGGCTTGACCCTTTCTCGTCAAGGACATACTTCCCCCAGTATGCCTTAAGTTGAGAATAGGTCTGAGGGTGTTTGATTGCATATTCTTTAATGGCTTTGGCTGCGGCCTCAGTCATAGACTTACATTCCACACCATTGACATAGAAATGGTCTGATGAGTTAAACTGAAGGACTTCAACAACGCCGCTTAAAGGGTCTATGAAAATCCCCGTAACACTGGATTTGCCATTAATCTTCTTGAGAATTGCATTTCCATAGCGAATGTACTTCTCACATGCCTTTTTCCCATTTTGTGTATCAGGGTAAAGAATAGCGACATACTGGACAGGAGACTGCAATCCCCACAACGCCATTCTGGAGAGGAGTTTCTGTGAAACCTGATCTGAACGGGTTGCGTCAATTTCAATAATCCAGTCGGAATTACCCTTCGCTTTGCCAAGGATATCAATAGAGTCTCGTTCTGAACGGCCTTTGGCCTTTTTCTCTATTTCCCACACGTAGCCACTGGACATACCGTTGAGGTTATCCTTGATACTCTCCTGAAACCTTTCTACAAGAGAGTGGTCTATCACCCGGCCAACTCTTGCATCTTTCAAAATAGGCATGCTGTTTTTTACAGCTTCACACAAAGATTCTATATTCATAATAGCAAAAGAATTAAAATACTCTACATTCAATACAGCTAAAATGCAATATCGTTACCCAAACGAACAAAA
>OICN01000336.1_pt1 | contig 16957 bp, 18 predicted proteins | sample 1581301 | NCBI WGS metagenome assembly OICN01 (sample SAMEA3882557, study PRJEB24775) | human gut metagenome | biome: human-associated habitat; feature: intestine environment; material: feces | place: Netherlands | collected 2009/2010
CCTACAAGTGGCAACGGCGCAGTTCAGACAGGCGTTGCAACAGCAGCAGCAGCTCTCGCAGTTGTTCTTATTGCAGGCGGTGCAGTTCTTTACACACGCAAGAGATTTGAATAATCTCACTTGAATAATTATATATAAATATAATTGCTTATGCCCTCCAATCGGAGGGCATTTTTGCTTTACTGTTTATTATTTGTTCTCTTATGTATGACTGAATAAGCGGAAATTACTGATGAAAATATGCCAAAATTCCGTAAAATGCAAATTTGGTGGAATTTAACACAAAAATTTGTCTGTTATTACATTGAGATTAAGACTCAAAATTCCCTGTAACACTTGATTTTTACTGTGTTTTATACTATAATAAGCATACAGATGCAAGTATGGTGTCGGAAATTCATAAGGAGGATATTTAAAATGTCCAAAAAAGTTATAAGTCTTTTATTGGCTGTTATGCTTACAATGGCAATGATTGCAGTTGCTGCAGTCAGCGTTTCTGCCGATACGGACGATGAAGGCAGATATGTTCCTTCTGAAGGCACGAAGACTTACCGTATATATTTCTATAAACCTGCTTACTGGGAAAACGAGTTAGCATCAGATACAGATATTTTTTGGCAGAGCGGTTCTGACAGCCCTTCTGCTTTCCCCGGTTACTGTGCTCAGAAAGCCGATGTCCCGAATGTATTCTATTGTGATGTTCCGACGGATGTTGACAATGTAATCTGGAATAACGTTATTGACGGAGCTGACGGCTCAAGCAATTCTGAGATTGCTCCTGCTTATAAGACAACCGATATAGCTTTGGTCGGTTATGATGCTGAAAAATCCGACTATTATCCTGAAGGTGTAAAAAACTTTGATAATATGATTTATGTCATCAATCCCGACAGCACATCTGTTGACGATGAGGGCAAATCAGTCTGTTCAGGTGAATGGTTCTACTACTACGGTAACGGCGAGTACGGTACTGTTCCTGTAAAGGAAAAGCTTAAGAGCGGTGATTATTACGGCGAAGACGGTGTGTTTCCCACAGAATACACTGCCTTGGAGGAAACAACAACTGCTCCTTCCGCAAAAGCTGCGACAGAACCGGAGGCTACAGAGTCTGCTGTCGAATCAACTGCTGCAACTTCGCCTTCCGAAGCTTCTTCGCTTGCACTCACAGTTAATGCAACATCAAATTATTTTCCGATGGCAACTGCACAGTACAACCCGACTACAAATCAGGTAACGGTTACATACAATTTAGAGTCCGCTGAGAATGTTCTTGACACGCAGTGGTACATTTCGTATGACACGGCAATTCTTTCCCTTTCAAAAGATAACAATGTAAAATCTGTTTGTCCTGTAATGAACGGCAAGGGCGCTTATGTCAACTTGTGTGATGGGGATGACGGCACAGGTTATGTTAGATTCTGTGCAAGCGACCTTTCGCTCTATAATTTCAGTGAAAAAACTCCTTTTGCAAGGATTGTTTTTGATGTAAAGGATATTTCAAAGGTCGCTCCGGTTTCTACAACTGTTGACCTTGTTGTTCAGGTACTTCGTGTTTCTGAGCTTGATCCTGACACCGAAATGACAGACAGTGACAAGGAAGTTGTTCTTGTTGATAAGGAAATTGTAAAAAAAGACCCTGTTGCCACTGCAAAGGTTGACCTTTCTACAATGCTTACACTTTCAACTTATGTTGAGCCTGCTACAACTACTGCTCCTACTACGGTTGAAACGACAGAGGCTCCGTCAACAGAATCTTCAACAGCGACTTCTCAAGCGGCTTCAACCGAGAAGCCAACGCAAATCCCTGCGCAGACTTCTGCGACAGAATTTGTAACAGAGAAAATCAATTCAACATCCGACACTCCCGATACACCCGACAGCAACGGCGGCAATGACGGCGTTGTCCAGACAGGTGAAGCTCCTCTGGCTGTTGTAATTCTTACACTTCTCATCGGCTCAACTTGTGTAATGTTCGTTCTTCGTAAGAAGGAAGAAATCCTTTAACGGCTGATAAAGACTAATAATTAAGAGGGCTGACCAAACAAAGGTCAGCCCTCTTTCTGTGCTGTGATTGAGGTTTAAAATCCTGATAAAAATACAAAAAAACAGCTCCACCGTTAATAGTGGAGCTGTTTCGTAATCTGTAAAATCAGTTAGCTCTGGTAACCTTACCTGAACGCAAACAACGGGTGCAAGCATATACACGCTTTGGTGAACCGTCAACAATAGCCTTAACACGCTGTACGTTGGGCTTCCATGTTCTGTTTGATCTTCTGTGTGAGTGAGATACCTTAATACCGAACTTTACATCCTTACCGCAGAATTCACATTTTGCCATGCGTCTGCACCTCCTTAAAGAAAACTAATTCTATTTCTAACTTTGTTATAATAACAGAAAATGAGAGAAAATGCAAGTGTTTTTTGAAAATTTCTTAACTTGTTTTTTGCTCTTGTAATTTTTGACGAATTATTATATAATGAGAAGTAAATATAGTTACACGATTGTTACCTAAAATTTTGAATTTCAGGAGGCTCTTATGCTCTCATTATTACTTAACGGAATCAGAAACGGCAATCTCGACTTCGGTGCCGTAATTGCCGAAATATTGGCTGTGCTTGTCATCATATTTTTAATTCTCCCGTTCCATGAATGGGCGCACGCTTTTACGGCGTCTCTTCTCGGCGACAAGGCTGTAAAGGGCAGAGGCAGACTTTCACTCAATCCGCTCAGCCACATTGACCCTATGGGTGCCTTGTGTATGCTTTTGTTCGGATTCGGTTGGGCAAAGCCTGTTCCGATTGATCCGAGAAATTTTAAAAATCCAAAGGTCGGTATGGCAATCACCGCAATTATGGGACCGATTGCAAATATCGTTGCCGCATTGGCAGGACTTCTCATTTATTATCCGATTATCCTTTTTACAGGCGCATTTCCGCTTTCGACAATCGGAGGATATGTTGTTCAATTCTTAAGCTTCTACATTTCGTGCAATGTCGGACTTGCTGTGTTCAACCTTATCCCGATTCCTCCGCTTGACGGTTCAAAGGTTCTCTTTGTATTTTTGCCCGACAAGGCTGTTGAGTTTTTTTACAGATATCAGATGTATTTCTTCATCGGTCTTTTTGTTCTCCTATATGTAGGAGTTCTCAACACACCGATTAACTGGGTGAGCAATCAGATTCTTGACTTCATCAGCTGGCTTGCAAGCCTGCCGTACATGCCGTTTGTCGGTTAATTTAATCATCCGCAACAAAAATTACAGCAAAGAAATTATCTATGGAAACACAACAACTTCAATATAAGCTGTCGGCATTTGAAGGTCCTCTTGACCTTTTGCTGACGCTGATTTCTAAAAACAAAATAGATATTTACGACATCAGCATTTCCGAATTGCTCGACCAGTACATGGAGCAGATTAATATGATGCAGGAAAATCAGATGGATATCGCGTCGGAATTTCTGACAATGGCATCAAGGCTTGTATATATCAAGTCTGTAATGCTCCTGCCAAAATATGAGGAAGAGGCTGAAGAGCTCAAGAAAGAACTTTCGGGACAGCTTCTTGAATATGCAGTCTGCCGTGAAATGGCGGCAAAGCTGGGCGATATTTATGACTTTGACAGCTTTTACAGAGAGGCTTCTCCCGTTGAATTTGACTTGACTTACAACCGTATTCATCCGAGTGAGGATATTGCAAAGGCATATGTTAGCGCAGTCGGACGAGGCAAGCGTAAGCTTCCGCCGTCAAAAGACGCATTTTCGGGTATTGTGTCGCATAAAATCGTGTCGGTAAACAGTAAGATTATTCATCTTATGAGAAGACTCTGGCACGGCAAAAGGCTTGAATATCACGAAATTTTTGAGGTGTGCGAGGGCAAAAGCGACCTTGTGGCAACATTTCTTGCAACGCTGGAGCTGGTAAAGGGCAAGCGTATCAGAATTGAGGGCAGTGGTGAAAATGCCGTTGTTCATATGATTGAGGATAAAAACGCAATGCCTTTGCCACAGGTTGGCGAGGACGAAAACAATGAAAATGAGGAGGTGCAGTAATGGCTGTTGAAAATATTCGTGGTGCGATTGAGGCGATTTTGTTCGCAAACGGTGCGTCGGTTGAATTTTCCCGAATAGCACAGGCACTTGAAATTTCCGAAAAAAAGGTTAAAGAGCATATTTCTGCACTGATTGATGATTATGAGGCAGCAGGACGGGGCATAACTATAATATTGCTTGACAATTCCTGTCAGATGGTTTCAAAAAAGGAATTTGCTCCGCAGATTCGTACCGTTATGGATTTGAGGAGGAACACTCCGCTTTCACAGGCGGCTCTTGAAGTCCTTGCGGTTGTTGCATACAATCAGCCTGTTACAAAGGCTTTTGTCGAGCAGGTGCGCGGTGTTGATTGCAGTGGTGTAATCGGCAGTTTGACAACAAAGGGACTTGTTGAAGAAAAGGGCAGACTTGAGCTTCCCGGCAGACCGTTGCTTTACGGCACAACCGAAAACTTTTTGCGTTGCTTTAACATTTCAAGTCTTGACGAGCTTCCTCCGCTTCCCGAAAGTGAAGAGGACAAGGAGTCCGAAGAAAACGGTGAAGAACAGGAAAAGGCTGAAAACGGCAACGAGCAGATGGATTTGTTTTCGATACAGCCTGATGACAAACAGTAAAAATTAGGGGGAATACCCTTGCTTTGGTTATATATTTTACTCGGAATTGCTCTGTTTGTTGCGCTTGTGATGTTTATTCCGATTACTTTGCGTGCATCATATAAAGAGGACTTTTGGTGTGCCGTGTATATCGGCTTTGTAAAGCTCCAGCTTGTGCCGGCAAAGCCTAAAAAAGAAAAGAAGAAGAAAGTTAAAAAACAAACTCCGAAAACCGAACAGCCTAAAAAAGCGACAGAAAAAAAGCCGAGCCTTATTAAAAAATACGGCATTGAGTGGCTTTTGAACCTGATAAAAAGAGTTGCAGAGCTTGTAGTATCGGCATTGCAGGATTTTTTCAGCCACATACTGGTTAAAAAATTGTCGCTGAGTATCAGCGTTGCAGGTGACGATGCGGCTGACACGGCTATAAAATACGGCAAATACTGTGCCGTTGTTTATCCGGCAGTAGGCACAATTGTCCGTGTTGTAAAATGCAAAGGCTACGGAGTTGACATAAATCCGAATTTTTCGGAAAAAGCAGAAACTGAAATTAACTTTGACTTTGTGGCAAGAGTATTTGTGTTCCGACTTATCGGTCTTGCTGTTAAGCACGGAATCAAGGGACTTAAGCTTCTTGCAGAAGTGAAAAACGAACTATAAATAACTGATGATTTATATAAATATAAAAAGGAGAATGGCTATGGAACATCCTATCGGTAATCTGATGAATACTACAATGGAAAAAATTAAGGAAATGATTGATGTCAATACTATCATCGGCGATCCAATTACCTCGCCTGACGGTACACTCATCATTCCTGTTTCAAAGGTAAGCTACGGCTTTGCGTCAGGCGGTTCTGACCTGCCAACAAAGAGCACAAAGGAAACTTTCGGCGGCGGTTCAGGCGGCGGAGTAACTATCCAGCCTATCGCATTTATCGCAGTTTATAAGGGCGAAGTAAAGCTTTTGCAGCTTTCAATGAACGCAACAAAGGAAAATGCCATAATCAATATGGTGCCTGAGGTCATTGACAAGATAACTGATTTTCTCGGCAAGAAGTCTGATGATGAGGACGCAGACGAGGAATAATTTTACTGAATTTTAAAAGCACAAGTGAGCAAACTAATCCTTGAAATTGATTTTAAGGGTGTGGTTTGATTGAAAAGCGTGGCGGTATTTATATGTACGGTCATGATGATGTGCTTTTGCTGCATGAATGTCAGTGCTGACGATCTCAGCGAGATATCGGCAAAAAGTGCCATTGTAATAGACGGCGAAACAGGTGACGTGCTTTTTGAAAAGAACGCCTATGAGCGGCTGCCTATGGCGAGCACAACAAAGATAAGGTAACTCTCCGTGACCTGTGCTGCGGAATGTTGCTGCCTAGCGGAAATGACGCCGCAAATGCTGCCGCTGTGAGGGTGGCAGGAAGTATCGGCAAGTTCGTTCAGCTTATGAACAAAAAGGCTGAGGAGCTTGGACTAGAGGATACCCACTTTGTCACGCCGTCAGGTCTTGATGATGATACTGACGAGCATTATTCCACTGCGGCGGATATGGCAAAGCTTGCAGCGGAGACAATGAAAAATGAAGATTTCAGGGCTATATGCTGTCTTGAAAAAGTAAAGCTGTGTTACGGCGATCCGCCTTATGACCGCTGGCTAATGAACACAAACAAGCTGCTCAAAAGCTGCGAGGGCGTTGTGGGCGTGAAAACCGGTTTTACCGATAAGGCAAGAAGATGCCTTGTTTCAGCCTGCGACAGAAAGGGCAAGGAGCTTATTTGCGTTACCCTCAACGCTCCTGATGATTGGAACGACCATTCAAAGCTTTATGACTATTGCTTTGGATTTGTGTCTGAACAGCGGCTGCCGCTTGATAAAGACCGCTTTGACGTTGCGACCGTGGGTGGAGTGAGCGACAGTGTGAAATGTAAGGCAGGGCAGGCAAGTGCAGTGCTTTTGAACGGAAGAGCGGCACAGGTCAAGTCAAAGGTCTATTTGCCACGATTTGTTTATGCACCTGTGAAAAGCGGCGACAAGATAGGGCAGGTCGTGTTTTATTATAAAGATGTGGAGATAGCACGAACTGATATCACGGCAACGGAAGATGTGGAGCTTGCTGAGCCAGAAAAGCCTGACATTTTTCACTACTATTTTAATAAGCTGAAAAAATTGTTTGCATAGCGGCTCGGTGTGAGCCGTACATAATAAGGAGAAATTATGGAAAAAATTCGTATTCAGAAAATAATGTCCGACAGCGGCGTTTGTTCAAGAAGAAAGGCTGAGGAGTATATCTCTGAGGGCAGAGTAAAGGTCAACGGCAGACCTTGCAAGCTTGGTGACAAAGCACTGGCAGGCAAGGATATAATCACTCTTGACGGCGAAAAAATATACGTTGCCAAGAAAAGACAGCTTTATTATATCATGCTCCATAAGCCAAGGGGATATGTTACAACAATGAGCGATGAACTTGACAGAAAATGCGTCACAGAGCTGCTCACGAAAGTTCCAGAGAGAGTTTACCCTATAGGCAGACTTGACAAGAACTCAGAGGGCTTGCTGCTTTTCACAAATGACGGCAATTTCGCAAATGATATCATGCACCCGTCAAGACACATCTCAAAGACCTATCGTGTTACCGTAAGACCTGATATAAATGACGAGCAGCTTATAAAGCTTGCCTCAGGCGTTGAGATAGACGGCAAAATGACGCAGGAGTGCTCAGTGGTAGTGCTTGACAAACAGCCGGGCAGAGTTGTGCTGCAAATGACTATTCATGAGGGCAGGAACCGTCAGATAAGAAAAATGTGCGAGGCTGTTGGACTTGAAGTTGCAAGACTGAAACGCACAGCTGTAGGCCCAGTAAAGCTTGGTATGCTCAAACCTGGCGAGTATAGAGAGCTGAAACCAGATGAATTGAGGGCACTCAGGAACGCTGTGACCAAGAAATAATCGAACTTTAAGGGTTTCTTTTGGTGAAGAAACCCTTTGTTTTGTGCAAAGTGCTTAATAATGTGACTGCGACTGTAGCGATTATGCTACTAAACGTAAAATATGACGAAATGGGCAAATTTACTCTTGTAAATTTGGCGGAAAAATAGTATAATATTAAGTGTATAAATATGATAAAATCCAGTAGTTTTGCGTTATTTTATCACAAAAATTATTTGAATGGAGGAAACTGTATGTCTGATTCAATTTCTACTCTTGCTGAGCTTAAAGCTGCGGCACAGGCTCCTACTGCTGCAAGAAACAGGCTGACATATTTGTTTGACGAAGGAAAATTTACAGAGCTTGACGCTTACGCTGCTGCGGGCGACTCCCTTGCTGGAGTTATCACTGCTTTTGGCTATGTTGAGGGTAACCCTGTATATGCTTTTTCTCAGGACGTGACTGTTAAGGACGGTGCTTTGACAGAGGCACAGGCAAAGAAGATCGCAAAGGTATATGACCTTGCTGCAAAGACAGGCGTTCCTGTTGTCGGAATATTTGATTCTTACGGTGCTGACGTGAGCGACGGCTCAAAGGCTCTCAACGCTTATGGCGAGCTGCTTATGTGGACTTCAAACCTTTCAGGCGTTGTTCCACAGATAGCTGTTGTTGCCGGCACTTGGCTGTGCAGCTATGCTGGCTGAGTCTGCTGACTTTACTGTTATCGCTAAGGACGCTGAGCTTTATGTTGCACCAAACGCAAATGTAAAGAACTCCGCTGAAAATGCTGCTGAAAACGGCACTGCTGCTGTTGTCTGTGAGGATGATAAGGCTGCTGTTGAGGCTGCAAAGAATATACTTACAAAACTTCCACAGAACAACCTTTCACCAGTTCCAATGTATGAATTTGCTGACCCTGCTGAGGCTGTCGGCGATGACGCAGAGGGCATTGCAAAGGCTGTTTGCGACGGCGACAGTGTAACTGAGCTGAACGCTGAGTACGGCAAGGCATCTTATACAGCTCTTGCAACTCTCGGTGGTGCTACAGTGGGCGTTGTTGCTACAAATAAGACTGACGACAAGCTTACAGCTGCCGATTGCTCAAAGATAGCAAGATTTGTTAGAACTTGCGACGCTTACGCTATCCCTGTTGTAACTTTTGTTGATACAGAGGGCTTTAAGGCTGATGATGATACTGAGGCTTACGGTGCTGTGAAGGATATGGCTAAGCTGTGCCACGCTTATGCTGAGGCAACAACTATCAAGCTTGCTGTAGTTACTGGCAAGGCTTACGGTCCTGCATTCATCGCTCTTGCCGGCAAGGGTTCAAATGCTGACCTTTCATTCGCACTTGATACAGCTGTTATCTCTGCACTTGCTCCTGTAACTGCTGTTGAGTTCCTCCAGCATGATGAGCTGAAGGGTGCTGCTGATCTTACTGCTGCAAGAAATGCTCTTGCTGATAAGTTTGCTAAGGAGAATGCCTCTGCTGCTGTTGCTGCAAAGAATGGCTGCGTTGACGGTATCATCGCTAAGAACGAGATCAGACAGACACTTATGGACTCTATCGAGGTAATGGCTGGAAAGAGAATTTCCAGACTGCCTAAGAAACACAGCAATATTCAGTTGTGATAAACATATCAAATTAAAAAGATTGGTGGTTTTTTAAGATGAAAAGATATAATATTACAGTAAACGGAAAAGCTTATGACGTTGCAGTTGAAGAAGTTGGCGGAAGTGCCGCAGCTGCTCCAGCAGCCGCAGCCCCTGTTGCTGCCGCTCCTGCTGCTCCAGCTCCAGCCGCTGCACCTGTTGCAGATGGCACAAAGGTAACAGCTCCAATGCCTGGTACTATCCTTGACATCAAGGTAGCTGTAGGCGACACTGTTAAGTCTGGTCAGGCTATCTGCGTACTCGAGGCTATGAAAATGGAAAATGACGTAAACGCTCCTTGCGACGGTAAGGTACTGAGCGTTAATACAACTAAGGGCTCTGCTGTTGAGACTGGTGCAGTTCTTGCTGTTATCGGCTAATAACATTCCTGAAAATAACGAAAGGATCGATTGAAAATGGCAAAGCTTAAAATAACTGAAACTGTCCTCCGTGACGCTCATCAGTCACTTCTCGCTACAAGAATGTCAATGGACGATATGCGTGAGATACTCCCTGAGATCGATAAGATCGGTTTCTATTCTGCTGAGTGTTGGGGCGGTGCTACATTTGACTCTTGTATCAGATTCCTGAATGAGGACCCATGGGAAAGACTTCGTATCCTCAGAAAAGAAATGCCTAACACAAAGCTCCAGATGCTTTTCAGAGGTCAGAATATGCTTGGTTATCGTCACTATGCTGATGACCTTGTTGAGTATTTCGTACAGAAGTCTATCGCAAACGGTATCGACATAATCAGAATTTTCGATGCACTGAACGATATCAGAAACCTTGAAACAGCTATCAAGGCTGCTAAGAAGGAAAACGGTCACGCTCAGGTCGCTATCTCATACACACTTGGCGAGGTATTCACTCACGAGTATTATATGAACTATGCAAAGCAGATCGAGAATGCAGGTGCTGACTCTATCTGTATCAAGGATATGGCAGCTCTTCTGACACCATATGAGGCTGAAACACTTGTTAAGGACCTCAAGTCAGCAGTTAAAATTCCTATCCAGCTGCATACACACTATACATCAGGTCTTGCATCTATGTGTATCCTCAAGGCAGTTGAGGCTGGCGTTGACGGCGTTGATACTGCAATGTCACCACTTGCTCTTGGTACATCTCATGCACCAACTGAGTCTATAGTTGCTACATTTAAGGGCACTGAGTATGACACAGGTCTTGACCTTGTTAAGCTCAACGTGATAAGAGATTACTTCATGAAACTCAGAAAGAAGTACATCGACAACGGTCTGCTTGACCCTTCAATGCTCGCTACAAATACAAACGCACTTCTGTATCAGGTTCCTGGCGGAATGCTTTCAAACCTCCTTTCACAGCTGAAACAGGCTGGCAAGGCAGATCAGCTTGACGACGTTCTCAAGGAAGTTCCAAAGGTTCGTAAGGACGCAGGTTACCCACCACTGGTTACACCTACATCACAGATCGTTGGTACACAGGCTGTGTTCAACGTAATCATGGGCGAGAGATACAAGACAGTTACTAAGGAGTTCAAGGGACTTGTTAAGGGCGAGTACGGTAAGACACCAGTTGCTATCGACCCTGAGTTCCAGAAGAAGATTCTTGGCGACGAAGAGCCTATCACTTGCCGTCCTGCTGACCTTCTCCAGCCAGAGTTTGAAACAATGAAGAAAGAGGCTGCTGAGTGGACAGAGCAGGAGGAAGATATCCTCACATATGCAATGTTCCCTAAGGTTGCACCTAAGTTCTTCAAGGACAGACGTGATAGAAAGTACGGCGTTGACGGTAAGCACTCAGACGCTGAGAATAAGGTTCACCCAGTTTAATAAAAATTATCCCACAGTTTCGGCTGTGGGATTTTTTTGTCTGTGGCTCTTGAAAAATCTGTACATTTGTGCTATAATTAATATACATTTTTTCGGGAGGACGCCAAGATGAACAAAAAGGAAATAAATGAAATAAAGAAGAATTTCAGCGATGACTGCGGCTTTTTCACCGTGAACCACGTTGTTACCGCATTCGTGGATTCTGAAAAGAATATAAAGTGCAAGACCAATCAGCTTTACAACACCATTCCGCAGGACGAGGCGGAGCTGATAATGATAAACCTGAAAAAGGTGCTCAGCGGCTCTATCGGTAAAAATCTGCTGGAATATTCGTTCCCTAAGGACGCCTACCTTGAGGGCGGTGCTCAGCCTTTTATGTACGAAACACTGCAAAGCAAGCTGCTTGATGAAGAAAAGGTGGACAACTTCCTGAACGCTATAATTGAAAAGGTTGAGTATGTGTCAACATTTACTATTTTTGCAGCACACTGTACATATTCGGTGCTGAGGAAGAACAAAATGGACGAGTTTGAGGAAGAGGCTGACACGGATTACAACTTCATCATCACGGCACTTTGCCCTGTAAACCTGCGTATTGACGGGCTTATATACAACGAGCAGGACAACTCCATTGCAAAGAAAGAGTCCTGCGATAGAATTGTTGAACTGCCGAGCGACGGGTTTTTGTTCCCGCTTTTCAATGACCGTGCACCTGATATCAACGGCGTGCTTTACTACACGAAGAATGCTAAAAAGCCGAATACTTCTGTTGTTGAGGAGCTTTTGGGCTGCGAGTTCTCAATGACCTGTCAGAATGAGAAGGAAACTTTTAAGGATATCCTGACAAATGTTGTGGGCGACGAGCTTGATTATGACCTTATCACTACGGTGAATGATAAGATCTCCACATTCGTTGACCAGAATGCACACGAAACTGAGATCCCGACCATTGACGAGCATAAACTTTCATCAATTCTGTGGGAGGCTGGTGTTAGTCAGGATAAGCTGGAAAATCTTCCAAAGGTATTCGACGCAGCCGCTGGCGGAAAGCCCCTCACAGCCGTGAACCTTGTGGAGAAGAGGACGGTCGTTTCCGCTCCGAGCATAACGGTGAATATCGGCAAGGACGCTGTTGACAAGGTAAAAACTCAGGTGATAGACGGCAGAAAGTGCCTTATAATCAATCTTGATGACCCTGAGATAGAGGTCAACGGACTTGAAACCACAATAAAATAAGCACAAAAAAGGCAGCCTTGAGCTGCCTTTTCTTTATGTGAGATCACCGAATGTGAACTTGCCGTTTTCCAGTATCAGATAGCTGTGTGCCGAATTTTCCTTCGGTATGGAAACCGAGCCTGGGTTTATGTAGGTGTAATCGCCGCAGTCTTTAATAACAGGCACATGGGTGTGACCGTGGAGCAGAATATCGCCCTTAGACAGCGGCGGCAGATTGTCGCAGTTGAATTTGTGACCATGTGTGGCGAATATTCTAAGCCCGTCACAGCAGATGTAAGCATACTCAGCCATAACAGGGAAGTTCAGCACCATTTGGTCTACCTCTGTGTCGCAGTTGCCACGAACGCACAGCAGCTTGTCTTTCAGCGGATTTAGCATTGCAATGACCTGTTTCGGAGCATATTCCTTAGGAAGATCGTTTCTTGGACCGTGATAAAGAATGTCGCCCAGCAAAACAAGCTTTTCTGCACCGCTTGCCTCAAAAGCCTCAAGCATTTTTTTGCACCAGTAAGCCGAACCGTGAATGTCCGACGCTATCATAAGTTTCATTTCTATTCTCCTTTATTCCTTGTTTTCAGCCGCAAGCTTGTGCAGCGAAACATATTCCGAGCGTATGGCATTATAAATGTCGCAGCCCTTTTCTTTCTTGAATTTCTTTACCATTTTGATGTAAAGCTGCTGCTTTGTGGCAGCCTCAGCAACTGCATTTCGGATAATATCAAGCTCATCAGTGCCGCATTTGTCCCCAAGCAGCTCGCTAAGCTTGACTGACAGAACGTCATGATAAATGACTTCTTCTTTTTCCTGAGCGTCCTGAACTTTCTCAGTTTGCACAGCCGTCTGCGGATTTTCATTGACATAAAGCCCCTTTAATCTGAGGTATTTTGGTCTGAGCAGCTTATAAAAATCTGTAGCCTGTTGTTTGTATATCTTTGCAAGTGCGTTGTGAAATTCCTCTTTGGTGTTGGATTCGCCAATGAGTTTGCCTATTTCTGCTATCTGCTCGTCACCGCAAAACTCAGAAAGAATGTTGTGCAGACTGCCGTTGAAGTCGGCTGCACGCTTTTTTCTGCCCCTTGGTTTTCTGACAGATGTGCTTTCAGGTGCGGTTTCGACCTGTTCAGTCTTGACCTCCACGATATCAGGTGCACAAGCCTCAGGCTCTTCTTCGGTGTCTGACTGCTGTTCGGCTGGATCGTTAAGCTCAACAGAGTAATTTATCGTTACAGGCTCTTCCGAAGGTTCAGTCGATTCATTGAGCACAATGCCGCTATCGACTGATGTTTCAGCGATTTCCTGAACATTTTCGCTGCTGTCAATTTCGTCAGTCTTTTCTACCTCATCATTTTTCTCAGCAAAAGTCGATTTATCACTGCTGAAATTGATAGCAGACTGGATAGTTCTTGTTCTATAGACCGTTGCATTTGGCGTGTCAACATATTTTCCGTGCCAGAAATCATGAAGAAAATCAAAACCCCTGTCGTTGCTGATGACGAAAATATTTGTATAAGTATCTTTGGCAACGAGATAGCCAAGCAGGGTAGAGAGCTGGAAATCAAGTGCATTTTTTCCGCCCACATTGACCTTGAAATATTCGATATCAGCCTTTGATGTAAGCACTTTTTGGTGCATTTCAAAGTTAATGGTGTCTGAGTTTTCGCTGTAAAAAATTATAACGGTGTCAGTTTCCGTGAGGTTGTCAACGCCCTGTAGTCCTTTGGATTTGACGTTTTCAAAGTCAACCAAGTAAATTTTCATTATGATTTATCCTTTCTTTCTGTGTCTTATCAAAGCCGCCGCAGCTATCACCACAACAAGTCCACCTGCCGCAGCACCCGTCATGAGTATTGCGTTTTTTCCCTTTTCGCCGCTCTCGCTGCTGTCAGGAACAGTTTCCCTGTAAACATATTTCTTTGTCCTTATCACCTTATCGATGCAGGCTGCAATAAGTGTGTGACCGTTTTTGTTAGGGTGGATATCAAAGTTATTTATGTTCGTAAGCTCTTTTCCATGGCCGTCAAACTGACTGAAAACGTCTGCCACTATGTATCTATCGTTACCATTTTCATCGACTGCGTGGTCTTTGATTATGGAGTTCAACTTTGATATCTTATCCTTTGATATGCTTTGAAAAGCCACCGCAGCCGTGAAGTTGTCAAGCGGGTCATAAAGGGTCTGCATAATTATCTCGCCGCTGCTTTTTGAATTTACGGCGTTGATGATATCGTCAAGAGTGCCCGAAAAATCTTTTAAAGCTTTGTCCATATCGTCTGACATATCCTTCATGTCCATTGCAATGCCAATTATATCCTTAGTTTTGTCCATGATGTCAGACATTGTGGATTCAGGGGTAATGCCAAGGTCATTCCTGAGAAAGTCAAGAAAAAGTCCTAGAATATCGTTGCCGCCTATGGAAATGATAACGGCGTCACTGTCCGCAAGGTCGGCGTCAAACTCGCCTGCGTTTATGTGGTCGAGGAGCTGTTGAGATGTATCTCCCACCACAGCGGAGTTCACAAGGGTGCAGCCGCCGTAGTCTTTAAGTTCAGCGTCATATTGGTCATGAAGAAGATTTGCATAAGATGCACAGGAATATCTGTCATCACTGTATCCCTCAAGACCATAACCGGCAGCGATAGAGTCGCCAAGCACAAGTATCTTAGGCGGAACGCTGACTTCATGTTCTATTACCTCGGCAGAGCAGGCAAGAGGTGCAGCACACATCATTACAGCCGCAGTGAGAAATGCCGTTAATCGCTTTAACATCTTATCATCTCCCATATGAATATATTGACTTTATTATATAATATATTGTACCACATTCAGGACGAGAGTACAACATATTTTTTGAAATTTCTTGACTTTTTTCGTTTGTTGTGATAATATATAATAAAAGAATATGAAATCAGTAATGTTAAAATAATCATATTTTCGGAAAGTGAGAATTATTATGACTGACTATTATTATCCTGTCCTAAGTGATGAAACTTGCCTGCCTTTGTATGTTCTTGGCATTGGAGCTAGGGACAGAGAGTTTCATTTTATAAGAGATGAGGGCTATCCTAATCATCAGATAATTTACTGCACCCGTGGTCAGGGTCACATTATATTTGAAGGTCACGAGTATGACATAAAACCTGGGGACGCTTTTTATCTGCCGCCGTCAGTGCCCCATGAGTATTATCCTGTTGGCGATATATGGGAAACTCATTGGATAACATTTGAGGGCAGAGAGGCTGTCGAGATACTTAAACATATCAAGCTTGGGAAAGCAAAGGTGTTCCATATAAATGATATCAACGCTGTTGACGCTATTTTCAAGAAGATACTTTATCTTATGAAAACCAATTATTACTACTGTGGTCATCAGTGTTCGGCGTATCTTTATCAGTTTCTCATTGAGCTGCATAGGGTAGTTAATTTGCAGAACGGCAGTCAGGACGGTCAGAAACTTAATCAGCTCCAGCCTGTTATTGATTATATTGACAAGAATTTCAGAAAAGAACTGACCCTTGTGGAGCTTGCCGACCTTATCGATCTTTCGCCGCAGTATCTTTGCAGACTGTTCAAAGAGTGTTTTAACCTCAGACCATTTGAGTATCTTGCCAGAAAGCGTATTCAGCAGGCAAAGCTCTTGCTGTTGGAGGATAAGCTCAATATCAACGAGATCGCCGCAGAAGTCGGCTATAATGATTGCAGCTATTTCTGTGCTGTGTTCAAAAAGCATGAAATGCTTTCACCTGCTGAGTTCCGCTCACTTCATAAAAAAGCTGGCAGCTAAAATATAAGACCCACAGGAAAAACCTGTGGGTCTTTTTTTTATAATATCGTGCCGCCGCCAATGACATATTCGCCGTTATAGAAAACCACAGCCTGTCCCTTTGAGATTGCCTTGTGAGGCTCTTTAAAGGTCACAAGCACCTTGCCGTCCTCCATAGGCGAAACGGTACACTCGGCGTCCTTCTGATGATAACGCGTCTGAGCAGTGCAGGTGATAGGCTCTTTCAGCTCGTCAAATGGGATAAAATTCACATCTCCAGCCACAAGACTGTTACTGTATACCTCGTCAGCCTTGCCCATAATGAGCCTGTTGTGCTCCATATCCTTTGCCACAACGAAAAGCGGCTCGCTGTATGAAACGCCAACGCCTTTACGCTGTCCGATAGTGTAGTGGATAAGACCTTTGTGTATGCCAAGCTTTGTGCCGTCAGAAAGAACGATATCACCCGACTGCTGTTCGCCGCAGCGTTTGGTGATAAAGCCTGCGTAATCACCATCAGGAATAAAGCAGATGTCCTGAGAGTCAGGCTTGTCTGCATTTATAAGCTTGTTTTCTTCTGCGATATCACGGATCTTGTCCTTGTGCATTTCGCCAACAGGAAAGAGGGTGTGTGCTAACTGCTCCTGCGTCATGCTGTAAAGCACATAGCTTTGATCCTTTGACCTGTCAGGTGAACGCTTGAGCAGCCACCTGCCTGACTTTTCGTCAAACTCTCTGGTAGCGTAATGCCCCGTAGCAATATGGTCAAAACCCAGCAGTTTTGCACGCTCATAGAATTTTGCGAATTTCAGATGCTTGTTGCACTCGATACACGGGTTAGGCGTGCCGCCAGTCAGGTATGTATCAACAAAATTGTCGATAACATAGTGCTTGAAATCATCAGAAAAATTGAATA
>OICN01000346.1_pt1 | contig 16811 bp, 14 predicted proteins | sample 1581301 | NCBI WGS metagenome assembly OICN01 (sample SAMEA3882557, study PRJEB24775) | human gut metagenome | biome: human-associated habitat; feature: intestine environment; material: feces | place: Netherlands | collected 2009/2010
ACGACCTATTAAATAACTCATAACTTTGTCTGTTGTATTTGATTTTTTTGGTAAAATGAGTCTTATATTTTGAACTTTTTTATGTTGTTGATATACAACAGGTGGTCTATCATTTGAGTATCCTAAAATAGTTTCTACTGCCTGAATAAAAGTATATTCTCTAACTTGAATTAAATATTCTAATGCAGTTTTTCCACCTATTCCTCTTGAAAACCAATACCACATACCATTACTTATCTTTAAACTATCGTGTGTTCTAGTCATATAAGTATCTCTACTAAAATGCACTAATTCATCTGGTTCATAGTTTTTCAAATAAGTATATAAGTCCATTTCTTTTGCAAAAACTAAAGCATCAACTGATTCTTCATCATCAGCCACCGATTCTTCTACAGACTCAGCAGACGCTGCAAATGAGGAAGCCAAGGCAAAAAGAGATGAGTTCCTTGAAAAGGCTCAGGGCGTTTCGTTTGACGATTTCGACAGCATTATAGACGAGTACAACGACTATGTTGCATCAAAGAAAGCCTCAGATTCAAGCTCCGCCGCTGACAGCGATTCATCAGCCGCAGACAGCAGCACGACTTCTGACGACACTTCTTCTGTAGCAGAGAGCGACACAAGCTCCACAGCAAGCGATGACACATCTTCAGTTTCTGACAGCACAGCAGATTCAAGCACAGCAGCGTCAGACACAGATTCTTCCGCAGACAGTTCTTCTTCTGCACCTGACCCGTATGCAAACGAAAAGATGATGAATTACGGCACAATGGACGATTCTCAGAAGGACACCACAAACGGAAAGATACTCAAGGAAGTAAGCGGCATGGACACAGACGTTGCAACAGCTTACGAGGACGACAACGCTTACTACATTCTTATCAAAGGCGACATCAAGGACAGAGATACAGAATATGCCAAGGATAATCACGAAGATCTTCTTAAAGAAATGAAGAGCGATGAGTTCCAGGAGAAATTGACAGGCTGGGTAGAAAAGCTTGATATCAAGGTAAACAACAAGGCGATAAAACGTTACACGCCGAAGGTGGTCTACGATAAGCAGACTAAGTATTACAGCAAGAAAAATAATTCATAGCAGATAAAATTACCGCCGCACAGAACCAAATCTGTGCGGCGGTCATTTTTGATATTAAATACTATAATATGCTCACTGATACCTTGGTCTGCTTTGTGCCAAGCTCAACTTGGTTATATCAACTTTTTCTGCGGTACTTATCATATATTATCAATACACCGCCGTGACCACCCCATGAACCTCGCAAATCGAAAACATCTTCATATACTTCTCAAGCTTTTCCTGATAGTCGCTTTTGCGGTTGTCAAGAAGTATTATCTCAGCTTTTGAAACATCAGCATTATCCAAAAGATATACATTATCAAATTTGTAAAGCGACGGTATTATATATGTGTCTGCATATATGCAGGCGGAGCTGTCTATGGTGTCGATAAATTCGTTGGTCTGTGTTATAAGTGCAGTGTTTTCATACCGCTCGGTGTATAACTGTATTTTATCACTGACCGCAACAGAGAAAAGTATGACCGCTGACATTGCAGATATAAGTAATACCTTTCGTTTCTGCTTTAATGTTGATACCTCTTTAACAAAAGCACAGAAAAGCATTGCTCCGCTTCCGAAAACGTATTGGTAATCTACATTATATTGATATGTGTAGTCTGTGCTGAGGTTAACGATTATCAGCGGAACGAGCAAAAACAGATCTGACGCTTTGTTTATTTTAAAGCAAACAAAAATAAAAGGCACTGTCATCAACAGCAGGAAAAGCAGTTTATCTACTGTTATCAGATTTGACACAAAATATGCCGGGTTCTTTATGACGTTTAAGATCACCGCAATAAGTCCGCTGTCGTTTTCGGCCAAGTAAATGTCATATCGGTTTACTTTTACACCCTCGCCCAAAATGTTTATGTATAAATTTGTGCCAATAAAGCCAAGTATGCCGATTATAGTGATAAGTAAACCGCTGGTCTTTTTCTTTTTGGAAAACAAGGAATACAGACCTAGGCAAATGATGTATACCCCTGCGTCCTCTTTGACTGAGAGTATAAGCAGACACGCTGCAACTTCACCAATGTGATTTTTCTTGCACATAAAATAATACAGCCACAATATAAATGCAGGCAAAAACATATTCTCGTGGATATCAAAAAACTGAGAACTGCAAAATGCAGGGTAGAAAAGATACATTATGCTGCACAAAACGGTGTCAGTTCTGCCGAGCTTGTAAAGCCTGCATATTTTTATCAGCGGCAATACTCCGCTTGCAATGATAAGCACTTGCAATATGACTAAAACAACCGAGTTTCTAAATATCATATATATTGGCAGCAGCAAATACCAGCAGGGTGAGAAATGCACATTGAAATGTGACATAAGCACATTTCGTTCGACCGTGGTGTATTGCTTGCCCGTTTTACTCATATATTCAAACATTTGCAGAAAAATTCCCATATCAAAGCACGATGATTCATAGCTTTTTAGTCTGCATACGGTGCCGATCATCAATATTGTTACTGATATCACCGTGAACAACAGAACTGAAATTATCTCCGTTTTTCGGCATTTTAATATTTCAGTTTCCTTTATATCAGCAAACCTAAATATTATTATAGCCAAAACAGCAATGCAGGCAAAGCCGAAATATGCTGTGGTATTGGTCATTTTCCATATTGATATCAACGAATAAGCAAATATCAATCCTGTCAAAAGCAAATTTAAATTAACTCTTTTGAAAACAGTTATAAGGCAAAGTGTTGCTGAAAATGCGATGGTGGGAATGACTAATTGCAGCAGCGAAAAGTTCGATACATAATACTTTGAGATAGGATCGGCGTCGCTGATAAGCATGGTATACAAACAGCCAAGAATATATCCGCATAAAATACACGAGAGGAGGTTTTGTTTGTTACTGAACATTGACGTCAAACTCCGAAAGGGTTATTTTATATGCAGAGTAATTTTTTAAATAAAAAGTGTGGTCGCCGTCTTTATTAGCGGTAAAATTTATCTCGTTGCCTGCAGTCTTGTCACAGAAAATTCTGTGTTCTGTTCCGTCCTGATAGTAGCCTAGTTCAATATACTCTCCGTCTTTGTCTGAATAATCAGAGGACAGGTCAAGTTCGATCTTTATAGTTATTTTTTGACCTTCATTCACGAAAACAGGCTCTTTTGTTACCATTTCACCATTGTTAAAGGTGTGGGTCGAACTTAGCTCGTCATCGATATTAATGTCAACAAAAGAGCAGAGGATAAGCGTGCTCAAAGTTATAGCAACAAGTATTATAATATTTGCATATGACTTCTTTTTCTTGGCAGTTATCTCGTTTATCCTAGTTTTCACCTTTTCTTTTTGTGAATACAAACACGCTGAAAATGCTGTATCTTGTTTACCATTTTCACATCTGTTTATCAGCATACCGCAGTAGTTATATTTCTCGGTATCATTCATCTCCTTGACAACTTTTTCGTCGCAAGCTATCTCAGACAGCAAATTCATACTGCGTGAAAGCTTGTATGCAAGCGGATCAAACCAATTGATTATACAAACGACCTGCATTACTATCCTTATGAATATATCGTGATTAAGATAGTGAAATTTTTCGTGCATACATACCACATCATAATTATCAGCTGCGATATTGTCAGGAAGAATTATTACAGGGGCGAACACGCCCATAAGCATAGGGCTTGAAATGCCTGGGCACTTTTTTACTTTCAGGCTTTTATTGCCGCATTTGTATACACCATTTTTTGTTGCCCAGCGGTCAACAAAGCGCTTTAAGGCAAGGTACTTGTAAATGCAAACAAAGCTGTTGAAAGCTACACCAATACACCAGACCGCAACAAGAAAAGGCATTATCTTCTTGACAGCTGGAATATGCTGCGTTTCTGTAAAAATGTATTTTTGTACGTAAATATTCTGAACTACGTCAGCGGTGACAGCCTGGTGAGGAATAAGAGTGGTCAGGTCTAAGGGGAATATTATCAGCAATGACAACGCTGAACAGAATGATAATTTTTGACGCTTTTTGCCTACAGCTAAAAATATTTTACAGCAAAGATACAGGCACACTATCAGTACATTGCTCCGTATAAAATATGTAAATAAATTATTTATCATTATTTCTGTCCTTTACTTCTTCAAGAAAACGTATCAGCTCATCGATATCCTGACTGCTTAGCTTATCAGTTTCGTATAGATTTGTAACAAGGCTTGAAAGTGAGTTGTTATGGACCGAGCCAAAGAAATTTTCTGTTTCAAATTTAAGATAATCCGATTGGGATACCAGCGAATAATACTGACGCTCCTTACCTGTTTTCTCCGTTCTTAAAAATCCTTTTTCAATAAGGCGTTTAAGAAATGATATGAGAGTTGGTAATTTCCAATTACGGTCGCTCATTTTTTCTGCTATCTGAGAACTTGTGACAGGTTCGCTCATACTCCAAATAGTTTTCATTATCTCAAATTCTGCGTCGGGGAGTTTTTTTATATTATTTATCATGATACACCTCCGTGTTAGACGTTTGTCTATAACGATATTATACATTCGTCTAAGATGCAAGTCAAGAAAACTTGAGGCGTTTTTACAATTATTTAATATTTGAAAAACTGTGGGGCAAGGATTTGAGGCACAATGCCGGTATGTCTGTTAAGTTATTTTATAAAACTATTGAAATACAACATATATTATGGTATAATACGGAAGTAACGAGCCAGTGTGGGGCGTTGCTAAAATGTACACACACCAAAGAGAAAACCATGCCGCATTAATAGTACAAGGAGTTTATAACATGAAAATATTATTGTATATCTTATCAATATTCTTTCTGCTATTGGGCGTGTACGGTATTATATGCAACTGGATAGGTTTTTGGCTTGCGTATGTAAAAAAGCAGCACATAGGCTCATTTGCGCCGCTGGTCGCCGGTGTTTTGGTTATGGTGGGACTGTTGCTTTTTCCAAATAACGATGTTAGAAAACTATGTTGGATAGGTTTTCTTATTGACTGGGGAAGTATCCCCGGAATATTTTGTTCAGTATGGCGGATACATAAGGACAAGCATAAGTAGTTTTTCACTATTATGTACTTATCAAAAAAGTTGGTGATAAAAATGAAAAAAAGCATTAGAGTGATTTTAATTGGAGTATTGTGTATATGTGCCATATTGGGCTTTTTTTTAATAGCAAAATTATCTCACCCGAAAACAATAGAGGATAAAATCATAGAAAAATGCAGCAACGCTGCCGATATCAATATAAGTATGTCAGATATTACTGATTTTGAATGGGATAAGTGTATAGTATATGGACCGTCAACGCAAACGAAGGATATATGTGATGTGTTCGATATAGATTATAACACATACCTTGACTTGAACTATGGTATCATTTTTTTGAATAAGAACAACGTTGTTTATGAAGAAACTTTCGACGTTTCAGATAATGATCTTGAAAATAAAATACCTGAATTTATTATTTATCCATATAGACAAAACGAAAGTACGCAAGTAAAATATGCAAGTTTTGAAAAAGATAAAGCCGAGTTTAAGTGTGTAAAGAAGGAGTCAGATAATGGCTGTTATTATAGATCATATCCTGTTTGAATCAATAATGAATGGATAAGGACTTAGAACATAAAAATTGGTATGACCTTGTACCCCAATACACGCAAAAAAGGCAACCGTATAAACGGCTGCCTTTTTCTATATCAAGTTCTTATTATTTACCAAGTGCTATCTTTCCCATTGCGTCTGCCTGCATGATAGCGTCATAAAGCTCGATAGGCTGTACGTCGCCTGCAAGGTTGTGGATGGTTTCGCCAGGGATACAAGCATTCTTTGCGATTGTTTCCACCTGCTCAGGGGTCGTTACGCCTATTTCCTCAAGTGTAACAGGAAGTCCGACTTCAAGACAGAAGTTCTGTACCTCTTCAAACTCTTCCTTTGGTGCACCCTCAAGTACAAGTTGTACCAGCGTTCCAAGTGCTACACAGCAGCCATGGTCTGCGTGCTTGATTCCCAGAGATGTCACACCGTTGTAGAATGAATGTGCAGCAGCACAGTTTACGTTGTCTGCACCAACGCCTGATAGATATACGTTAGCCTCGCAGATAGCCTCCAGTGCAGGTGTTACTGCGTGGACCTTACAAGCCTCAACAGCCTGCTTACCGTATGTTTTCAGTGTATCGTAGCAAAGTCTTGCAAGTGCCTGACCTGCTCTTGTGATACCTGTGCCCTCAAGGCTTGCAGACTCTGTTCTTATGGACGCTCTGCCCTCAAAATATGTGCCCAGTGCATCGCCCATGCCTGCAATAAGGAACTTCACAGGTGCGTTTGCGATAACTGTTGTGTCTACCATTACTGCGTCAGGATTGGTAGGGTAGAAAAGATATTTGTCAAAGCTGTGGTCATCATTGTATATTACTGACAGACCTGTGCAAGGTGCGTCAGTTGCCGCAACAGTCGGCACGATAACAATGTGCTTGCCAGTGTAAAAAGCCGTAGCCTTTGCAGTGTCTACCGCACTTCCGCCGCCAACTGCAACAACGGTGTCGATGTTGTCAGCCTTAACTATCTCTTCCATTTTGGCGATCTCGCCCTTGCTCGATATGCCGCCGAATATCTCGTAACGTCTGTAATCATCAAGGTCGCCAAAGCTCTTTTCTATTTTGTCATGACAGGCTTTATAACCGCTGTTTGAACATACAAACAGCCATCTTTTGCCCATATAGCCCATTTCCTCGTGGAATTTGAGTGTTGCATCTCTTCCCTGAACATATTTGAGCGGCTCACGCATTGCTCTGAGTCTTCCCATCATAATGAATTACCTCCAATTTGTTTAATATGTTTATTTTATACGGAACTCTCTCCGTATTTTCAACTAGATTATAGCACTTTGCACAAAAGAAACAAGAACTTTTCCATTAATGATATGTAAACAATTTGTTGTGCCATGCACTGAAACATACTAAAAAGCAGTTGATTATGGCAAATTTATGTAGTATAATATGAATTAGACGTAAGACCATGGGTCTATAATGGCTTTGTGCATAACTGACTGATGTCGCAGAATGTTTTTGTGCATATATACAAAAGCGTATTTCTTTGGTAACCAAATGAAAATAACTGCAACTAAGTATATGAAAGGGCAAAACGAGTTCAGGCAGGAGATACAAAATGATAAATGCAGAGCTAAACAAAATCATTTTCTCTGTTTTGCAGTCTATGAGCGAGGAAGTTCGGCAGACCGATAAAGAGGCGGAGAAACAGATGAAAAAAATTATTGACAAACTGGTCTTGGAGGGATATGTGAATGAACAAGAATGAATTGAGAGCCGTTGTAGAAAAGGCTCAAAAGGGTGAAAAAGCTGCTTTTGAGGAGCTGTACAGAGAGTTTCATGACAAGCTGTATTTCTTTGTGCTCAAAAACGTTGGTGATAAGCATATCGCAGAGGATATCACTGAGGACAGCTTTTTGGCGTCGATGCAGGGGATAACGGCTTTGAAAGAGGCTGAAAACTATGAAACATGGCTGCATTCCATTGCTTTCAACAAGTGCAGAATGTATTTCAGGCAAAAGGGCAGAGAGGATAACATAAGCCTTGATGACGAAAACGTCAGCGAAGATCTCCATACTGACGATACCGTCATGTTACCTGAGGATTATGCCGACAACAAGGAGTTAAAACGCAGCCTGAAAAAGGTCATAGAGGGGTTGAAACCTGAGCAGCGGTCTGCGGTGATACTTTATTATTATGACGGAATGCCGCTGAAAAAAGTTTCTGAGATACTGGAGATAAGCGAAAATGCCGCAAAGCAAAAGCTTTTCAAGGCAAGGGCGAAGATAAAGAAAGAGATAGAGCGTGTCTTTGAGGGCGGTGCACTTATGGCTGTGCCTGTGAGCATTATGATGAGAACGGCTCTGCCGAAAAAATATGCCATGACAGCGGCTGCACCTGTGACGGCTGTAAAGAGTTCAACGGCTGCTGTGAAGATAGTCGGCACGGCTGCGGCGGTGGTGGTTGCGGTGAGCATACCTTTAGCATTGCGTGGCGTGAATAACAACGGTTTTGGTGTTCATGATATAAGCAGCAGCGTTTCTGAAAGCGACTGCGACGATAGTGTGGGTATCCCTGACAGCAGCACGGCGGATACTTCATCAGAAAAGATACCAGACAGCAGTGCGGCACAGTCTGAAACTGACAGCATACCTGAACTCTCAAGCAAGCCTGAAAAGGTGACTGACGCCGCCGTAACAACTGCACCTGTTCCGCAGGATACTCCTGTTACAGATACTCAGAGCGACAATAACAACGCAGACGGAAATACAAGCACTGTCATGCCGGGGGCAGATTTTTCGGGAGAGCAGTTTTTCTCAAAAACTGTAGGCGAAATGCTCAAAATGTCTGACAATAACTACGAACTTGTTTACCCTACATTCGTGCAGAACGGCTACGATTCCATGTATAAGTGTGCGGCTTTTCCTCAGTATCACTTCGGCAGAGCGGCTTACGATACTCAAGCGGGAAAGGGCTATGCTGATGAAAGCGAGCCTGTCACAAGGGTAGAGCTTTACAATGGTGCATACGTCACAAAGGATATCTATGTGGGAATGACCTACAATGAGCTTTGCAATGTCCTAGGTGAAAAGCCCCTTATGTATCTTTCAAACACAGACAGAAACCGTATCGTATCTGCCAACATAAACGGCAGAACATGGTGGTTCGGCTTTGACCTCACTGACGAGCAGCTTGATGAAACATATAAAAGAATGCAGGCTCAGACCGACAGCGAAACTTTTGAACTTGATCCATATCAATACGGCGTTGATATCTCGGATATTGACCCTGTTATCAGCGTAGCGGTGTGTGATATGGGCGAAGAATAAAGGCAACAGCAAAACGGATATAGATAAAGCAGTCCGCAGGGAGCACTTCCTGCGGAATGTTTTTCTATAGTTTTAAACTATAGCAAACGCAATGGTTTTTGTATTTTACAAATTCCCAGTAAAGCACTATAATAATAGCATAAGCTTATGAATTTAAACGGTGAAAGGAATTTGATATATGAAAACAACTATTGTGGGCTATCCGAGGATCGGCTCTCTCCGTGAGTTGAAATTTGCAGAAGAAAAGTATTTCAGAAAAGAGATATCCGCCGCAGAACTTGAGGCTACAGCTGAAAAGCTCCGCCTTGAAAATCTTGACGTTCAGAAAGCGAGCGGTCTTGACCTTATCCCTTCAAACGATTTTTCTTACTATGACGGTATGCTTGATACAGCAGTTCTGCTGGGTGCTGTTCCTGCAAGATACAAAGGCCTTGGCCTTTCTTCTCTTGACACATATTTCGCTATGGCAAGAGGATATCAGGGCAGCGAGGGCGACGTAAAAGCTCTTGCTATGAAAAAGTGGTTCAACACAAATTATCACTACATGGTGCCTGAGGTAGACGACGAAACAGAGATTAAGCTTTCCGACAGCAAGCCTTTTGACCTTTTCAGCGAGGCTCTTGAAAAGGGAGTAAAGACAAAGCCTGTCGTTATCGGAGCTTACACTTTCTTAAAGCTTGCAAGATTTACAGGAAAGAAAACTGCTAAGGATATCGCACAGGACGTTGTGAACGTGTACGCTGAGGTTATCGCAAAGCTTGCAGAGCTGGGAGCAGAGTGGATTCAGCTTGACGAACCTTGCCTTGTAAAGGATATGACAGCTGAGGATATCGCTTTCTTTAAGGATATTTACAAGAACATTCTTGACAAAAAGGGCAGTGTAAAGATACTTCTTCAGACATATTTCGGCGACATTCGTGACTGCTATGAAGATATCTGTGCACTTGATTTTGACGGTATCGGCCTTGACTTTATCGAGGGCATAAGAACAGCTGAACTTGTGAAAAAGAACGGTTTTCCTAAAGACAAAGTGCTTTTCGCAGGCGTTGTGAACGGCAAGAACATTTGGAAAAATCACTATGCAAAAACTCTTGCTGTCCTTGATGAGATAAAGGACAAGTGCGGCGAGATAGTGCTTGATACTTCCTGCTCACTTCTTCACGTTCCTTATACTCTTAAAAACGAGAGCAAGCTTTCTGACGAATATAAGAAATATTTTGCATATGCAGAAGAAAAGCTTTCTGAACTTGCAGAACTCAAAGCTATCACAGAGGGCGAGTGTGCAGACAAGCTTGAGGCTAACAAAACTCTGTTCTCACAGCCAAGGAGCGGTGCGGATAAGGCAGTAACTGAGCGTGTTGCAAAGCTTACAGATAAGGATTTTGTCAGACTTCCTGAGTTTGTAGAGCGTGAAAAGATACAGAAAAAGGAGTTTGACCTGCCGCTGCTGCCGACAACGACTATAGGTTCATTCCCACAGACTGTAGAGGTCAGAAAGAACCGTGCGGCATTTCGTAAGGGCGAGCTTGCTGAGGCTGACTATGATAAGTTCATCAGCCAGAAGATAACAGACTGCATAAGACTGCAGGAGAAGATAGGTCTTGACATTCTCGTTCACGGTGAGTTTGAAAGAAACGACATGGTAGAGTATTTCGGCGAGTGCCTTGATGGATATATCTTCACAGAGAAAGCATGGGTGCAGTCCTATGGCACAAGATGTGTAAAGCCGCCTGTTGTATGGGGTGATATCTCAAGAGCAAAGCCTATGACGGTCAAGTGGTCAAAATTTGCTCAGAGCCTTACTGACAAGCCTGTTAAGGGAATGCTCACAGGCCCTGTAACTATCCTTAACTGGTCTTTCCCAAGAGAGGATATCTCTTTTAAAGAATCAGCAATGCAGATAGCACTTGCTATCCGTGACGAAGTTCTTGACCTTGAGGCAAACGGCATAAAGATAATTCAGGTGGATGAGGCGGCTCTTCGTGAGAAACTCCCACTGAGGAAATCTGACTGGCACAGCGAGTATCTCGATTGGGCTATCCCTGCATTCAGACTTGTTCACAGTGGTGCAAAGGCTGACACACAGATACACACTCATATGTGCTACAGCGAATTTGCTGATATCATCAATGATATCGACGATATGGACGCTGACGTTATAACCTTTGAGGCGTCACGTTCAGACCTGACCATACTTGACGTTCTCAAGGAGAATAATTTCAGAACAGAAGTTGGCCCAGGCGTTTATGATATCCATTCGCCAAGAGTGCCTTCTGAAAAGGAGATCGAGAACGCTCTGCACAAGATGCTTGACAGGATACCGGCAGAGAAACTGTGGGTGAATCCTGACTGTGGCCTTAAAACAAGAGGCGAGACCGAAACAGTTTCAAGCCTTGAAAATCTCGTGGCTGCGGCAAAGAACGTAAGAAATTCCCTTTAAATTAAACATACCATTATAAAAGGCGGACGCTCCGAAGAAGAGCAGTCCACCTTTTTTTATATGTTGAGCATTACAGATGCGTAGAACATTCTGCCGTCATACTCGAATTTTGCAATGCCGTCGTATTTCTCGGCTATGCTTTTTACTGAGTCTATGCCTATGCCCTTTCCCCCATGTTTTGTGGAAATAAAGCTGCCGTCAGCATCGGTAACGGGAGTGCCGGTGAAAGTGTTGTCAACGGCAATGCAAAGCGAATAGCTGTCCGCCTTGGCATTTATCTCGATCTTCTTGTGCTCTGACTTGTCATCTATGCAGCCGTGAAGAGCATTTTCTATAAGGTTTCCAAAGAGAACCGAAAGGTCGGTGATGTCAGCCTTTATGTCCTCAGGTATGTCAGCGTTCACAACGTATTCAATGCCGCTGTTTTCAGCCTGCTGAGCAAAATATGCAAGCAGTGCACTCACCGAAGTATTCTTGCAGTAAATGCGGTCGGAAACGTCGGGCAATGCGTTTTGATATGAACCGAGATATGCTGACAGCTTGCTGTATTCGCCCTTCTTCAAAAGTTCCTGCATAAGAGCGAGATGATGTCGGGCGTCATGCTTTGAACGCCTTGCCTCAGCTATCTTATCCTGCAAATAGCCGTATTGCAGACTTTGCATTGCAAGAAGATGATTTTTTTCATGAAGTCTGAGGTTTTTCTGCTGCTCTATCAAAAGTTTCGCCACTATGTAGTAAACAAGGAAAGCTCCTGCATTTATGAAGAAAAGTGCAGCGGTGTTCTTTGGCTCAAGGGCAAGTTCAAGACTGGTCTTGGAAGAATTGCCATAGAGGGTGTAATACCATATAAGATAGAACGTGGCAGGTATCAGCCATAGGTATCTCCACTCGATTCCTGAAGGCTCTTTTTCCACAGCTGGGGTGTAGACTTTTTTCATGTAGAAGAAAAGGGGAGTCCATATGAACGCCTCTATGAGGAACATACAAAGTGAAAACGACCAGCGGTATGACTGATGTGCAAGGGCAGGGAACAGCTGACCTTCAAGGCATTTTGACGACATCACGATAAAGCTTGCGTTGTTTGACAGCAAAAGAAGTGTGAACACCGTTTTGCCCATATTCACTTTTACGGCGAGAAAATAGAACGCCGCATAAAGCAGTGTGCTCACCGCACTGAGCAGACCTGCGTTGCTGCTGGAAAATGCAGCCTGCCAGCCGAGAAATATCTGCAACACAGACAGCACCACCACAAGTACTGCGGTGACGGCTTTTGAAAAACGCAGCCTGTGCCTGAACGGATAAAGTGCAAGCACCATAAGCGGCAGGAAGTTCAGCAGGGAATAGACCCCTACCTCCGCCAGTCTGTATACCGGAGGCATTATCGCTCACCGCCTTTTCTCAAGTTGTCAAAGCGAAATCTTGCAAAAGCCTCTAGTGTCTCTTTGGATTTTCGGCGGCTTATTGGTATGCGTGTGCCGTCGCTCATGACGAAAAGGTCATTCTTTTGCAGGGTGACTTCATAGAAGTTTACGATAACGCCTTTTGTGGAGGTGTAAAAGTACGAATGGTCACGGAAAACCAGTTCTGCATCGGTAAAGGAAGTCCTTGAAATTATGTTTTCGCCGCCTTTGCAGTGGATAGTTACGGAATGTGAGCCGCAGTCTATGTAAATGACGTTTCGCAGTATCACCGACTGTCCGTCAGAGAGTTTGACTGACCGCACAAGTTCCATTTCATCGGTGTTTATCCTGTCAAGCATAGCCTTTATCTTGTCTGCCTGAAATGGCTTGCAAAGATAGTAGCAGGCGTTGAGGTCATAGCTTTCGCTTGCGAACTCGTTGCTGGACGTGCCGAATGCGATATGCACGTTTTTGTCCGTTTCACGAAGCTTTCTTGCGACCTCTATGCCCGTCATTTCTCCCATGAAGATATCCAGCACCACAAGGTCATAGCTGCTTTTTTCCCACAAAGCAAGAAAGCTTTCTCCGCTTGAAAACGTATCTATCTGACAGCTGTGAGCGGTTTGTTCGGAAATATATTCATGAAGAAGTGCAAGGTCGTTTTTATTATCGTCTACCAATGCCACTCTCATACTGTAAAAATCCTTTCTTATACATGATTTATTAATATATAATAACACACATCAAAGCAAAATTCAAGCATTATTCATTGATTTTGTTACCGCTTGTGCAGATTTTTGACCGTTTGTGCTAAATTTGTTGACAAAGTGTGTAGTCTGTGTTAAAATAGTTGTGTAAAATTATGTTCTGAGTAAAAAAGAAATATCAACCCAGAAAAATATTATGGAGGAATTAGAATGAAAAAGAAAATTTTAAGTCTTTTGGTGACGGGCTGTCTTTTGTTTGTGCCGACAACGGCATTTGCAGACGACAATAAGACGGTAATAAAAACTGTTGACGACCTGTTGGCGTTTTCAAAAGCGGTAAACAACGGAGATTATGACAAGAATAAGGACGCAGTTGTTGTTCTTGAAAATGACCTTGACTTGACGGGTGTTGTATGGACACCTATCGGAAGTGTTTTCAATGAAAAAGGCAATCTCGAACATTATTTCAGTGGCAAATTCTACGGAAATGGTCATACTATTTCAAACATTGATTTTACGTCTATTTATGGTAAAGACTTGTTGGTCGGTTTCTTTGGCGATATCGAAGGAGCAGAGGTATCAGGTCTGACTATAGAGGGAAGTATTGATGTGATAAATGCTGATAACGACTATACTTATTATGGCACTATTGCAGGATTTGCAGGTAATTGTACTATTTCTGATTGTGTGTCAAACGTATCGTTCAACAATAACGGCAAATATGTTTATGGCTTAATGGGCATGGTAGGTCAGGCAGACGGCACAACTTTTGAGTATTGTGAGAACACAGCAGACATAACTATCTCAGGCGACAGCAGCAGCCTTTATGTAGGCGGTATAGTTGGATATGCACAAAATGGAACAGAAGTCCGTTATTGCTCAAACACAGGCGATATGGTATATGCTGCCGCTACTGCTGGCGGAATCGCAGGACGTTTGATTGAAAATGCTAAGGTCGTAAACAGTTTTGTAACAGGAAAACTCGCTCCGCTTGGCAATGGTACTACAGATGTAGGCGGTATTGTTGGCTCAGTAACTGGTGGTTCTGTAAGTGATTGCTATTTTGCAGGAGAAATTGACCTTTCACAGTATTCAGCCAGAAAGCCATATACACGTTTCGGTGGAATAGTGGGAAAAGATTCCTCGTCTACACCTAACTTTAAAAACAACTATTTCACAGAAACAGAAGATGTTGAAGCTTGCGGAAAGGGAATAAATGCGGGCATATCAAAGTCATATGATCATATGACAACAAAAGAATTTTATGACGAGCTGACAGCCAACGGTGCAAAGTATCAGTATGTTGAGGGAAAAACACCTATCCTGCCAACTAAGGAATATGCGGTTGATTTTGGTGTAACACCTGCTGACCTGAAAAATGTTGTAATAAAGGTAGACGGAAAAGAGATAACAAGCAATACTGCAATGCTTACAGCAGGCACTTACACAGTAGAGGTAACTGCTGACGATTGCGAGCCTCTCAGCAAGAAAATAACTATTTCAGCAGATATCGCAACACATACACAGGCTTTAGAACTTGTTTACAAGTCAGCAGACTATACAGAGGTAGACAAGGCAGAGAAAGCCGCTAAGGCTCTTAACAAGGACGATTATAAGGACTTCTCAGCTGTTGAAAAGGCTCTTGCCGCTATAGACAGAACTAAGAACATCACTGAGCAGGCTGACGTTGACGCAATGGCAAAGGCTATAAATGACGCAGTTGCAGGTCTTGAAAAGAAGGAAACTCCTACACCGTCACAGCCTGATAACACCACAAGCTCCGAGGGCTCTTCTTCCGCACCTGAAAACAATTCAGGCGACAAGAGCAGCTCCAACACTGACATTTCAACGTCTTCTGCTGACAGCTCAAAGACTGACAACGCAGCAAACAGCAGTTCAAAGGCTGCCTCAAACGCATCTACCACAAATCCTTCAACAGGCGTTGCAGGCGGTGCGTGTGCACTGGCTCTCCTGAGCGGTGCGGCTGTGGTCATGGCTAAGAGGAAAAAGTAAGATTTCTCCCTATTGTTGATATTTTCTTGGAAGAAGGCAGCTTTTAGGCTGCCTTTTTTCTTTGCAGGAAAAATTTATACGCCTGTATAAATGCCTAGATATTTTTGCATAAAAGTATGAAAATGCAATTTTGACTTGACGGTACTGCAAAACGATCTTTTAAGTTATAACTAACTTTTGATAATAGTCAATATCTTTTATTATCTATTTTGTGCCACATATTTACATTTATTCATAAAATATCATCATAGATTTAAACGAAAAGTAAAAAATCAGCTCACAAAATCTGTGTTTTCGCTTGCAATTCAGAAAAAGATGTGGTATAATTATATTGCTGTAATAGGAGCACAGCATGAAACGCTGACGTTGTGTTTTCAATGGGCAGATGAAAGTCTGCAAAGCTTATGCTTTATAATTAAGGAAAGAAAATGAATGTGCCGGCGTGTGCTGTTTCATTTATAGCACCTATTAACGATAATTTTTTTGAAAAGGAGTTATTGCAACATGTCAAAGATCGATTTGAGCAAGTACGGTATTACCGGAACTACAGAAGTTGTTTACAACCCTTCTTACGAGCAGCTGTTCGAGGAAGAAACAAAGCCAACTCTCGAAGGCTATGAAAAGGGTCAGGAAAGTGAGCTTGGTGCAGTAAACGTAATGACAGGCGTTTACACAGGCCGTTCACCTAAAGATAAGTTCATCGTTATGGACGAGAACTCAAAGGACACTGTTTGGTGGACTTCTGACGAGTACAAGAACGACAACCACCCTGCTACTCAGGAGGCTTGGAAGTCTGTTAAGGAACTCGCTATCAAGGAGCTTTCAAATAAAAGACTTTTCGTAGTTGACGCATTCTGCGGAGCTAACAAGAATACAAGAATGGCTATCCGTTTCATCGTTGAGGTTGCTTGGCAGGCTCACTTTGTAACAAATATGTTCATCAAGCCAACAGCTGAAGAGCTTGAGAACTTTGAGCCTGACTTCGTTGTATACAACGCTTCAAAGGCTAAGGTAGAGAACTATAAGGAGCTTGGTCTTAACTCTGAGACAGCTGTTATGTTCAACATCACAAGCCGTGAGCAGGTAATCATCAACACATGGTACGGCGGAGAGATGAAGAAGGGTATGTTCTCAATGATGAACTACTTCCTTCCACTCAAGGGCATGGCATCAATGCACTGCTCAGCTAACACAGACAAGAACGGCGAGAACACAGCTATCTTCTTTGGCCTTTCCGGTACAGGTAAGACAACACTTTCTACAGACCCTAAGAGACTTCTTATCGGTGACGACGAGCACGGTTGGGACGACAACGGAGTATTCA
>OICN01000354.1_pt1 | contig 16534 bp, 14 predicted proteins | sample 1581301 | NCBI WGS metagenome assembly OICN01 (sample SAMEA3882557, study PRJEB24775) | human gut metagenome | biome: human-associated habitat; feature: intestine environment; material: feces | place: Netherlands | collected 2009/2010
CCGCCGATGAGGCCGGGAATGTTCGTGTTCGGAATGGGCTCACCGCTGCGGATCACGCGGCCCAACGTGTGTCCGCGCATCGTCTCAATGACCGCGTGGCAGTCGCGCCCGGCGCAGAAGCCGGGGCCGACACCGATGACCAGCGGTGCATCCGTAATCGCCGTGCCAAGGTTTTTCTTTGCCAGAATCGCGTCAACCAGCACATCCGGCCTCAGCCATGCGCGGCACTGTGCCTGCGGGTCCGCCAGAACCGGAATATTGCCGTCAGCCAGAATATGGCGCACATCTGCCTCCGTCGCGGCAAGTTCCGCCGTCACGTCCTCTACCTGATAGCTTCCGTATAAGATCGCCTGCGAAAAGCAGACCGTTCGGCGAATGGCCGTCGGCTGCGGCAGGTCGGTCATAACCACACACAGATGCGACCGGAAAAGCCGGAGCGCGATGCCCGTAGCCAGATCACCCGCGCCGCGAATTAACACAAGCATGCAATCCACCCCTTCTGCAGCGCCGCCATGCACACCGGGCAGTGAAGTCCGGCAGCCAGCGCCTTTGCTGCCTGCTGCTCCGGCTCATTCTCGGTCTGATTGACCAGAACGCGCGTATGCAGCGCCTCCAAATTCAAAAATTTTGCCCACAATTCCGGCGTTACGGTGGTATCCTCGCTTACGTCGAGCGCCTGCGCGGCGATCGGCGCGCGGTGAACGCTTTCGCGCATCGGTCTTCCGAAGCCGGACGCGCCCACAACCAGAATGGTCTGATTCGCCTCCGGGGGAATGACCGGCTCATGCGCCGCATGGGCCTTGAGCGGCAGGCGCTTGGAGCCGTCTGCCTCGACGATGACATAGTCGGCCAGTGCGCAGAGCGTGCGGAACGTCAGTTCCGGCGCAGAGAATTTCCCACTTTCTGAAGCAGAACCCACACAGACGCAGTGCGTGCGCGCTAATTCTGCCTCTACCTCCGCCTCAGACGGCGAAACGAGGCAGGGCATATTCTGTTCGGGATAGATATGCGTCGTCGTACACACGATCACACGTGCCTGCGCGGACAGTTCTTCCGCGAGGCATTCCATAAGCGTCGTCTTTCCGCCGCCGCCGATGATCGCAGTCACGCCGGGCTGGATCTCCAGCGCCTTTTGCAGCTTCACAGAGCATACCTCCCTTTAGCGTCAGCTGACACTGTTATATAAGCATAGCATTCGCGCGCTTCCGCGTCAAGAATATCGGAATATTATTGACAATGACGAATACGGCGTGGTAAGATTCTGATATGGAACAAACTTTCAGACCCGTCCTGACCATTCGGATTTTCGGCGAGGAAAAGTGCTTCGGCCCCGGCGTGGCAGTCCTGCTGCGCAAGGTGCGTGAACTGCATTCCCTGCGCGCAGCGGCCATGTCCATCGGCATGGCATACTCGAAGGCATGGACGATTCTTAAAAACGCGCAGCAGTCACTGGGCTTCAAGCTGCTCGATTCCACAACCGGCGGAAAACACGGAGGAGGTGCCCGTCTCACGCCGGAGGGCGAAACTCTGCTTGACGCTTACGACCGCTACTGTGCAGCGCTCCGCGCTCACGCGCAGACGCTGTTCAACGAAACCTTTGCCGGCATTCTGCCGCTCTGACTTTTTTGATTGGGAGGTCATCTTTTGAACATTCAATATATCCATCCGGCCGACCAGCTTGTCATGTTCATGCAGCGCATCTATGACAAGGGCCTGACCACCATGTCCGGCGGCAATCTTTCTATCCGCGACACACAGGGCAACATCTGGATCACCCCGGCCGGCATCGACAAAGGGACGCTCACCCGCAAGGACATCATCTGCGTCCACCCGGACGGAAGCTGCGAAGGCCCGCACAAGCCCTCGTCCGAGTTGCCGTTCCACGAATCGGTCTACCGTATGCGCCCGGACCTGAATGCCGTGCTGCATGCGCACCCGCCCGCGCTTGTGGCGTTCTCCATCGTCCGCAAGCTGCCGGATCTCGATTTGATCCCGTCCGTGCGCCATATCTGCGAACAGATGAAGATTGCAAAATACGCCATTCCCGGCAGCGAGGCGCTTGGCGCGGAGATCGGCAAGGTCTTTGCGCAGGGCTGCGACGCGGCACTGCTGGAAAACCACGGCGTCTGCATCGGCGCGCCGGATATGTTCACGGCATTCCAGCGCTTTGAAACGCTCAATTATACCGCGACACTTGAGGTGCTGGCAAGCAAGCTTGGGAAGATTCATTCTCTGCCGGAGAATGCCTATCATATGAGCGAGACAAACGCGCATACCAAGCTGGACGATTTCATTCCCCGTTCGCACACCTCGGAGGAGTTGGCTGCCCGCCGCGACATGATCACGCTCATTCACCGCTCGTACAAAATGGGGCTGTTTACCGCCACGCACGGCACCTATTCCGTCCGCTTGTCTGACGGCAGCTTCCTCATTACGCCATTTGGCTTTGACCGCGCGTATCTGGAAGAGGACGACCTTGTCCGCGTCAAGGGCGGCATGAAGGAACTCGGCAAGACGCCGTCCCGCGCCGTGCTGCTGCACCAGAAAATCTATGAGCAGCATCCCGATGTCGGCGCGATCCTGCTGGCCCATCCGGTCCACGCCATGGCTTTTGCCGTGACCGATGCAGCGTTCGATGCACGCACCATCCCGGAAAGCTATATCCTCCTCCGCGACGTCAAAACGCTGCCGTATGAGGAGATCTACCGGGAGCCGGATAAAATGGCGGCGGAGTTTGACGTATCTCACCCGGTCGCCATCGTGGAAAACGATTGCGTAATCGTCACCGGCAACTCGCTCCTGCAGGCCTTCGACCGGCTTGAGGTCATGGAGTTGACAGCCAATTCTATCCTCGATTCCCAGAGCCTCGGCAGCATCGTCCACATCAGCGACAGCGAGATCGCCGATCTCAAAACTGCATTCCATCTGGAAGATTGACATCGCTTCCATCGCACATATATGCACAGACTCAGACGCCCGGCTGATTTACAGCCGGGCGTCTGGGCACTATCAGGAATGGCAGCGGCGGAAGATCACCAGCAGCTTGCTTTACAGGTGCTGCTGACCCACCAGTAAGGGGAATTGATCCAGTACTGGAACCTGCTGTTGCTTGACAGCCATGTGGTCATCGAATTATACGATACCGTGATCTGATAGTTCGTATTTCTGTCCAGGTTCAGTTTGATTGACGAACTTGACCAGTTCTTTGTCGTTACCCGGTTGGTATCCATGTTTTTAATTTTAATTGTGTAGTTCGGATACATACTGGCCGTTTTGGTGACCCAGCGGAACCAACTCATCTTCTGATAGGAATACTTACATTTGTTCTGCCGCAGCGTGATGGATTCAGAGCCCGGGCGGCTCCAGTTTGCCGTTGTCCTGACATAGATCGTTCTCGAATTCGTGCTGCCGGAGGTCGCAGCACTGGTCGTTACGCTCATCATGGAAATGCAGGTGACCAGAATCAGGAATACTACGATTGCACGTTTTAAATTGTTCTGTTTTTTCATTGTTTCATTCATTCTTTCTTTTTCCGTGAAGTCCATTGTTTTTCGCTATACGCGTTTGTATGCAATGTGTATCTGCATCCGCCTCCCTTCGTCTGTCCGCTGCAGGCTTACCGCAGCGCGCTGTAGATCGTCCAGAAGTTTGTGCTGGCGGAATACTGCTCGATTGCTCTGGCAGAGTTTGCTGCTGCCGCGCTGTTTTCTGCGGTCCGCTCGGAGGCGTCTGCCGAGCGTTCTGCTGCGGCTGCCGTGCGTTCGGCGGCGCTGGCGGAGCGTTCCGACGCGCTGGCGGCTCTTGTGGCCTGATACTCCAGACGGCAGCGATGCAGATACTGGTCGTATTCACGCAGCGCCTCTTTCATGCTGTCAGCCTGTCCGTTCCGGATGTAATACTGGAACATGGCGACAGCCTCCGGATAGAAGTAATCCTCAGGAATGTGGTTCTTCGCGTAGATGCCGCGGTCAGATTCCAGAACCGCTGTGATCTGACGGAAGTCTGCCTGGATTCTGCTGTCCAGCAGATCCGCATCGCGCATAAAGTCCGCCTGCTCCTGCGCCCGCGCTTCCTTGACGACCCGTGACCGGATCAGAAGGATGCTGACAAACGGGACAGTCGGAACAAGAATAAACGTCAAATAAATGGTGCCCGGGTCCGTTACTCTGAATATCGACAAAACAACCGGCGCGCCAAACAGGCCAAAGACAAGCAGCGAGAGGACGGAAAGCATCGTCAGCATTGTCGCCTTTCCCGGAATGACTGTGGAAATCTTTTTCCGCAGCTGTTCGCTCTCGGCCTTCATCCGGTCGATCTCCTCTATTTTGCCAAACACGCTGTCAACGACAGCCTTGCTCTTTGCCAGACTGTCCAGAAGCTGCGCTCTAATATCAGCGGCGCCTGCCTGTGTACGAACCGCATTCTCATAAGCATTCACGTTTGTCAGTGTCGTTTCCATGTTTTTTCTCTCCCTCGTTTTTTGTTTCCCTTGGTGTGTTTATACTCTAACACAGAAACCCAAGTTTGAACGAAAACGCCGACGAACGACACACTTGCCGCGACGAACGGTATCCGCCGCCCACAAACATCTCGCATGGGCCGGATAAACTGCGTACAGCGCAGAAAAAACGGCATGACCGGAGGATAGCAGCGCATAAGACAGGTTTCACATTTTAAGAGAGAACAGCGTGGCGAAAGTCACGCTGTTCTGCTTTTTGCTGCGTGGTTGACCATCTCGGAAAGAATGCTTTTGGACAGAAAACCGATACAGGCAAGGCTGATATTCACATCCTGCATTCGATGTCCGCTGCTCTTGTCGGGAGCGCAGACATACATCTTGTTCACAAACTCATGCAGCACGGCGGGCGTCAGTTCCCGCAAGTCTGGATATTTCTTTGCCCGGGGAATGAACTGCTCAATGCTGTCAGCCTCGTCTTCCTGCCGGGCAATCTCCTGCTCCAAGAACTGCATTTTCTCCGCCAGTTCGGCCTGTTCATTCTCATAATTGGCGGACAGCTTTTCAAACCGGCTGTCATTGATTTTGCCGGAGATGTTATCCTCATAGAGCCGCTTGAACAGCCGTTCTAGTTCTTCCATCCTGCACTGTGCCTGCGTGCGTTATCTGCGTTTTGCGGCAAGTTCTTTCTTGAAATCCTCCCTGCGTTTTGCTCCCAGCTTATCACGGAACAGGTCTTCACAATCGGAGATATGCCAAAGCAGGATTTGCAGAAGCTTCCATACACCCTTTTCCAAAATACCCGCAAGGATGAAGTGCGTTTCGCACATGTCTTTTCCCTTCTTGCGGGAGGTGGAGCAGGAAAAATGATCCTGCCATTCTTCAAAGTTCTGCATGGTGCAGTAGTACAGCTTTTCTCCGCAGTCAGCACAACAGGCGACGCCGGAAAAGAGATTGTTCGTGCTGGTTGGCACTGGGCAATATGCCGGGATTCATAGGCAGATTACGGGCAGTTCGCCGGGTGGCACAGCCGTCCGTGCAGGGCTTCTGTTCATGCGGCATTCGGAAGACATCACTTCGTCAGCGGCTCCACAGCACAGCTACATTATTTACTTGATGGCAGCCTATCAGAAACATACGTTCGAGTCAATAACAAGCAAATCTGGTGCATACCCACACCGGAAAACAGAGCGTTTCGACTGTCTGCCGAAACGCTCTGTTTTCATTTTTGGGATAGTCCCAAACCCTTATCATCAAAGATTCAAACATACGAAAATCATTCTAATGGCGTTTCTACCGCACTGTATTTCTGTACTCATTTACTGTCTGTCCCGTCCAAACCGTGAACGCTCGCAGGAACGACCCACTCTCCTGATACCCCAGCAGGAACGCAATGTCCTCGGTGGTCATATCGGTGTTGGCAAGGTAAGTTCTTGCCAGCAGTTCCCGTGTATGGCTGAGCTGCTTCTGGAAGTTGGTATCTTCCTCCTGCAGCTTGCGCTGTAACGAGCGCTTGCTGTAGCCCAGCTTCTTTGCCACATCGTCGATGGTGCATTCTCCGCTGGGCAGCAACTCCATCAAAGCGCTGCGGACACGGGCGGCGCAGCTATCATCCGTCTCCATCATCGACAGGCGGCGCTTCAACTCCGGCTCAAAGAACTCCCACATGGACTCGTTGCGGCTGATGAACGGCACAAGCGCATTGCGGCTGCAATATGCCGCAAAAATGGGCGGTGAAAATGCTTCGATACCTTCCGCCGCCGCCAAACGAATCAGCGTCTGCTCGTCCGGTGAAAGAGCATCAATAGCCCCCATAAAGCGGAAGTATTCCTCCGCCGTCAGACTGGGCGTCTGCCGTGCAAACAGGTCCTCCGGCAGCATCGCTTTTTTCATCACTTCATCCATCGAAAAGCCCATTCCTGAAAGATAAGTGCCATAGTTTTTGTCAATCAAAAAGTGCTTCAAAATACCACTCCGTCAGCTAAAGTTTTTGATGCCCCAATCAAACACCCGGTCTCCAAAAATCTTGTGTGTCCAGACCATCGGCTTTGCGCCAAAACCGATCAGATAACGGGTACGGGGGCGGCGCTTGGTCACCGCTTTACGGATAGTCTTTGCAATCAGTTCCGGCTTGGACAGCATATTGCCGCCGTAATTTTTAATCATACCGTCAGCAGCTTTGTTCGCCATTTCTGCATACGCGCCGCCTGCCGAAGTTTTTTTCAGATTCTCGGCAGCGATGATGCCCCAATCGGTCTTGATGCCGCCCGGCTCCACCACGATCACGTCAATGCCGAAGGGTCACACCAAAACAAATATCATAGAACGCCATCATTCCAGCAATTCACGCCATCCTCATTATATCGGAAAATGCGGACAATTCAAGGAGTACGGCAACAAAAGCGGCATCTCGGCAAAAAGGTAAAGAATGGACATATATTTGCCAAATACGGTGAGTTCAATATCACGCAGGAAAGTACACGCCTGATCCGCTTTGTGCCGCCTCTAGACGGAACAATCCTTCATTTTCTGTCCTAAATCGTACACAAATCCATCCTATCCATCTGCAAAGCCAAACGCAAAAGGAAAAGGGTATGTACCATTAAGGCACATACCCTTTTTGTCAGCAACCCTTGTCCGGCAACTGCCATAGTATTTGTTTCTCAACACCTGTTTTATGGACAGCTGCCCGAGTCACTCTATTTTTTATGAACAGGTCACTTCATCTGCGCAATATCACAGACAATTTCGACACATTTGTCAACGCCGAGCGTGCCGCTGTCGAGGCAGACGTCGTAATTTTCGGCCTCGCCCCAGTTGCGGTTGGTGTAGTGCTTGTAATAGACCTTGCGCTTGCTGTCCTTCTCCTGCAGGCGTTTTTCCATGGGTTTGCTCGTCTCGCCGTAGCGCTCGCGCACGCGGGCAGCACGGTGGGCCATGTCGGAGTGGACGAAAATGTGCAGGCAGTCCGGCTGATCCTTCAGGATGAAGTCCGCGCAGCGGCCAACGATGACGCACGGGCCCTTGCTGGCAAGATCACGGATGACGTTCGTCTGGCAGACGTAGAGTTTATCCGACACGGACATGGTATCGACCAGACCCATCGGGTGCGAGGAGACGGCAATATTAAACAGGAAGCTGCTGGTAACAGAGGCGTATTCACCGATCTCCTCGATGAACTCATGCGAGAAGCCGCTTTCCTTGGCGACCTTATCGACCAGTTCCTTGTCATAATAGGGGATGCCGAGCCTCTCGGCCACCGCCTTACCGATGCTTCGTCCGCCGCTACCAAACTGGCGGCTGATGGTGATGACCTTATTTGTCATAAGAACTCCCCCTTTATTTTGATAACTCCATTATACACCAAAACGGGCGCGTTGACAAATATAAATTTTTATGTACATCAACAGTTTTCGCGGCATGCGGTGTTTTTACAGTCATTCACGGTGAATCCAGCGAAGCAGTTTGACTTACCTCCGGGATACAGCTTTTCAGGGTGCGACATCTGACATATCGTAGAGCGAGGTCTTTCCGTCGCGGGCGCGCTGGACAGCTGCGAGTGCGTAGAATGCCTGCGTGGTGGCAAGCAGATTGCCGCCGTCGCCCTGCGTATGCACGAAGCTGCCGTCGTTCTGCGCAAAGCGCAGCAGTACCTCTTCCAGCGTCTGCCCGTTCTTCACAAACCGTGCATCATCCGGTGAAAGGCCCAGCGCTGTCAGCGCTACGAGCACCTGACTGACCGATTCGCTGCTCTCCGCTCCCCAAGAGAGGAACGCACCGTCTTCCTGCTGCATCTGCGCCAGGCATGAGAGTCCAGCATCTGCCGACGCAGACACGTCCGTGCGGCTGCGGTACCCGGCAAGTGCCTGCAAGGCCATTGCGGTCAGGTCAGGATCCGATGCTCCCCCGCCGAGGCTCCAGCCGCCGTCCGGGTTCTGCTGGGCAAGAATCACATCAACATAGCCGTCGCGTGTTGCCTGCACCGCCGCCTCCGGATCCAGCGGAATTTCATACCCGCCGCAGTCCAGCGCCAGCAGCGCGAATGCCGCGCCGTTGACGCCCTGCGCTGTCGTTTTTTTGAGATCTGCCAGCGGCAGGAGCAGATCATAGCCGCCGACATTTCGCGGGTCGCGCCCGATCGCCGTCAGCGCAAGAATCAGCCGGGAATACTCGGTATACCGGTTCTCGTCGAGTTTTCCGTCTGCCGCCTGTACTGCGGCTTCGACTGCGCTGTAATACCGTTCAAAATAGTCATCTGACAGATCTGCCCCGGCCCGCGCCAAACCGAATACAATCCAGTCGCCGTCCAGCGAGCCGAAGTCCGGCTCCGGCACTGCTGTTTTCAGATACTCTGCTGTCCGCTCAAGCGGCGTCTGTGTGCTGCCGCAGCCAGTCAGCAGCAGGCACAGCACCAGAAGCAGCGCAAAAATCCGTGTCTTTCGCATCCGCTCACCCCTTTACTGTCATGGCCTTGCAGACCGGCTGATTGGTTTTATCCAGCAGGAACAGGCGGATTCGCGCGCCATTTTCGACCAGCGCAAGCGTCTGCACCTGCGTCAGCAGCTTTACCTGCGCCAGGTGCCCATTCTGATCATAATAGGCTACGGCCAGCTTCTGCCCGTCTTCAAATTCGCCGCTGATTGTGAGCGTTCCGCTTTCAATATCGTAGGCCCATGTCAGCGTGCCGATCCGGCCGCTTTCTGCCGTTCCGGGCTCAACTGTCAGCTGGACGGATGCGACCGGCGTCTGTGTCTTGACGTTTGTCAGGCGGCCGGACTCCTCGCTGTCCTGATCGTGATACAGGGCATAAGGGAAACGGATATCGATCGCTGCATCGTCCTCCGTGAGTGGATCTTCCGACCATTGGACATACTTTGTCACATCCCGCCGCATGCCGTTCGCATAGACAAGATCGACCTGCATGCCGGTAGGATCAAACGCCTCTCCGGCTTTATACTGCGTCTTGTTTGGCTTCCGGGTGATTTCCAGCGTGGCCGACGGCCCGACGGCCATAAGCTTCGCGCTGTCGTTTTTGAAATACATCACGCCGTAGGAATCCACGATCGGGGAGCAGATCGCATACTGTGCGTCCTTCCCGCTCGGCGTAAAGAGAACGTAGGGTGTATCCACGCCGGATTCCTTCGTCACATACTCCACACACGTCTGTCCCGGTTTGTCCCGCAGGACGCGGATCTTGCCAGGTGTATAATTATCGACGAAATAGACATAGACATAGCCGCTCTGGGCCTCATAGGCCGTCGTGAGAATGCCGGATGTCTGCGGATAGCCCTGTGTCAGCGCACGGTAGGCGATCTTGTGCGAGGCGAGATCCACAACGGTGAGGCTGTGGCCGCTGTACTCGTTGAACTGTGCCGTACCTCTGACGCCAATATAGGCGCGGCCATTGTACACCACCGGTGTCGAGGTGCTCATGGCCTGCACGGTGCTCGATCCATTCTCCAGCTTCAGCGTCCATTTGCTGCTTGCCCGCAGCCGCCAGCCGTCGGACGTTTTCTCGGTCTGCACGCCGCAGAACCAGCCGCCCTTCGTGGTAAAATAGAATGCTTTGGTTGCCGTATCGTAGCAGATTGTGCTGCGCACATCGCCGTAGAGGCTGTCCCATTTGTCAAGCAGTCTGCCGGTCTTTGCGTCGAGCAGCAGAAGGCTGCCGGTCATGGAGGTGCTTTCATCCGCTCCATCATCTGTACCGACCAGCACATAGTCCTCGCAGGCATACGCGCCTGCCCAGTAATAGCCGCCCGGATTCGTCCAATACCAGCAGGCGGTCTTTTCTTCGTCTGTCCTCGTCGGGTCCTCGTCTGTGATGGACAGGCAGACAAAGTTTGCAGGGAATTCCTCACTGCGCCAGAAGCCGGTGTAGAGATAGTCACCGCAGATGGTGATTGGGCTGTTCGGCTGGCCCTCAAGTGGGTCATGGTAGATCCAAAGCGATTGCAGCGTTTTGGCATCGAACGCCTGAATCGTACCGTCGGAAAGCCCGACAAACACCATACCCTTGGCATATGCCGGGGGTGTGATGGAAAAGCTTGATGCGTGATCCATCTTGGCCTGCGTCAGAATTTCGCCGGAAACCGGGTCGATCCGGTAGAGCGTATCCCCTGCGTAAACAATCAGAACACCGTCTACCAGCAGCGGGCAGCCGGTCGAACGGCTGCCAGTGCCGCTGCCAAGCGCATTCGACCAGTACAGCGTGGACGCATCGGCATCTATCGGCGTCTGGATGGACACAACGGCATTGTTGCTGCCCGCGCTGCCGCCGCGTGTGCCGCTGGCATCATAACTTGTTCCGCGGAAATCAGCCCACTCGGCAGGCAGGGACTGGATCGTTTCGTTTTTCTGCGCCGCGCGGAGTGTCATCCCGGCGCGCGCCGCGCCGTCTGTAACGGCGACAGTGTCCTCATCGATTTTCAGAACCAGCGCGCCGGATGCGCTGTGTGCCGGATCAATGGTTCCGCTCCGACCCGCATAGCCGGGGCAGGTCAGCAGATATCGGTAGGTAAAGCCGTCAAACAGTTCATATGCACCGCTCGCATCCGGCCAGACGCGCGTTCCGGAAAGCATATCACAGACAAACAGCAGCGCGTCCGAAGGCGTCAGCTGCGGCGTAAAGAGAACCGGCTGGGCCTTGCGCACCTGAATCCGGTATTCTGAATCCGCCGCTTCGCCTGCAAATTCGTTTTTCAGCGTCAGCGTGACCGTTTCCGGATCTGCTGTCCCGTTCAGCGGCACATCGGCAGCCACGCTGGGCGTCAGTTCGCGCCCGTCCAGCCAGACATGATAGCCGGTGTTCCCGCCGTCGCGGTAACAGGCATCCGAGGCATAAATGTCCGCGCAAACAGACAGCGTCTGCGCTGCCGCAGGCACGGTGACGATATAGTCCCAGATTGAGGAGGTATAGCCTGTGCCGCCGCTGTATGTAAGCGTCTGCGCCTGCCCGGCACAGGTGAGCGAGAGGCTGCGCAGCGAAAGCGTGCGGCGGAGCATGACGATATAATCCTGATAGTATGTAACGCTTCCGACACTGCGCTGGCAGCGGATCGTAAGCGTATTGCCGCGTCCGTTCTGATTCAGAAGCAGATTCCGCAGGAATATAGGCTTTCCAAGCTGGTCAGAGGTGATTGTCTTCTCCAGCAGCTGATCGTCCTGCGCCGTGGAGGTGATGGTACGGTATTGCGCAAGGAATTTTGTGCTTGCCGTCTGCACATCGCCGTCGATGCAAAGATAGACTGCGGCGGGCGTATCGGGCACAGCCGCCGTATAGGCGTGGACTTTCGGGTCAAAGGTCTGGTCAAGCGCAATGCTGCCCTTGCTGGCTGCCAGACTGTCCTTGCCAAGCGCCAGTTCTGTCAGCCATGTGCCGGTCTGCACACTGACGCGGGGCAGCGTTTTTTCTGCGGCGACAAAGCTTTCTGTCACATGATAGTAAGTGTCCTTCGTCGCCGTATAGGTATAGCGCCTGCCGGGGATCAGCGTAAAACGGTACTGCTTTGCAGCCGCATAGAAGGTGCCGCTGACACTCTTCCCGTTCTCGTCGCAGACTGTCATCTCCATATCCGCAGAATCAACCGGAATACGCACCATGCAGCTATCCGTGCGGCGCAGCAGAAGCGTATACTGCGTCGTCTCGCCGCCGGCCTTCAGTTCGACCGTTACGGTCTTCTCTGTCTCCTCTAGCAAAACCGTGCAGCTGCCTGTCTCCGTGACGTTTTCGCCATCGACATAGAGTTCATACCCTTCCGTTTCCGTGGGGATCAGCGTCAGCGTGACCTGCTGGCCGAGCACCAGCCATGTATAGCTTTTTGTGCTCTCGTCAAACTTCTCCAGCGCAGCGGCAGAGCCGTTTTCCTCCGTCACGCGCAGTTCCTTCAGCGTTGGCGCACGCCGGATGGTGAGCGTATAGTCCTGATACTGCGTCATACCCTGCGCGTCCTGCGTGCTGGCGCGGTACACGACGGTATTGCCCTGCATACCGACGGCAAGCACGCCGTCCACGCCGCTGGTTCTGGATTTCAGCGCCTGTTCGGCCTGCTGCGGCTCCGTGCCGCCCGCCGGGGTATAGATTGCGGTCAGCTTCAGCTTGCTTGCATCCGGAAACACACTCGTGTCATACGGCCAGAGCGCGTAGAGCGTTCCGGTAAAGCTGTCGTCCAGAACGGCGGTCAATTCACGCGCCGTCTTCTTCTCCACGGGAAGCTTGCTGCCGTCAAACTCCGTTTTGGACGCGGATGAAAGCTTGAAGCCGTCCGCTTTGAGCCAGTCGGTCCTGTCAAGCACGGCAGTCACGGAGGTCTGCTCCGGGACCGTGATACTGCCCGTCACGCCGCCGGACTGCGCCTGCATGGTAAAGGTATAGCTTCCGGCGGGCAGCGAGAGCATTCCGCTGCCGTTCTCGTCCTGATAGACGCGGCCATACTGGTTCTCGGCATACAGCGTATCGCCGGAACTCCATACGCTGTTCCGGTCCGAGAAGGTAACATTGTATTTCTGGCCGTCCAGTGTCTGCTTGTACTGCTCGACCGCGTTATGAAGCGCCGTGTACAGGCTTTGCGCCGCATTATCGTCCGCCGTGACGTATCCGGCGCAGGCGGCCTCATAAGCCTCCTTTGCGGCCAGCTGCACGTCCGGCTCCTCCAGCCTGTAATCGGCCATGGCCGCGATCAGGCTCTTTCTGGCATCCGACGGCTGCGCCGTCAGCCTGTCTGTGAAGCAGAGATACCGGATCCCGGCCTGCGCGGCGTTTCGCGTCAGGTCGTGGCTCCCGGTTTCATCACTGCGGATGAAATTGCCCGTTTTGCCGTCGATCTTCGTCACGCTCTCCGCATCCGGGCCAAAGCTGTGACCGCTGGCGTTCAGCGCTTCAAAAATCGTCTGATCCGCCGTATAGGAGACGCGCTCCGGCGCAATCAGCAGCGTTCCGTTCCAGTCGGCGGCGAGGTAAAACCAGCCGCCCTCCGCTGCCAGCGCCTGCACCGGCAGGCAGCCCAGCAGCATGACGGCCGCAAGCAGCAGCCCGAGCAACCGAACCTTTTTTTGTTTCATATCTGTCCTCCCCTATCAGTACAGGCAGCGAATCCATTTCAGCCACGCGCGGCGCGGCAGTGGTACATTCTTTTGCAGGCGGTCTACCGTCTGTTTCCAAACCCGGCGGGCGCGCTTCGCCTGCTCGCGCGTCATGGCGTGGCTGCTGAAGCGGGCCTCGCCGTTGAGCGCTGCAATCTCGCAAACCGCGCCTGCGTATTCGGCGTCCGTTTCCCGGAGTGATTCGCCGAACGCGAAGACCGAGCCGCCGTCGTAGCCAAGGCCCATCGCGGGCCAGAGCGCCGCAAGCGCTCCCGTCACCCAGGCAACGGACTGCGCGGGCGCGGTGTGCTCGAAGCGGTAACGCCATCTGCGGCGGATGAGCGCATAGCGCAGCGCGGCGGCAGCCAGCAGGAAAAGCAGAAGTCCGACTATCAGTAAGCTCCAGAGCCAGAGCCGCATTTTGACTGTGGGCGCGCTCTGTGCGCCGCCCTCCGGCTGCTCCTGCTGCGTGTCCTCTGTTTCGTCCGACTCATTTTCTATCGTCTCCGCCTGCGCGATAGAACCGTTGTCCGTGTGCGTGTCGCCGGTCTGGCTGGCGGCTTCGGACTGGTGCGGGGAAAGAATGTCGGTTAGCTCGCCGTAGCCCGGCGTGAGGGCCAGCGGCATCCAGCCGACGCCGTCCTGATAGACCTCAGCCCAGCCCTGCGCGTCCGCCGCAGTCAGGGTAATTGCAGAACCGGCCTGCGCACGCGCGGCAGTCTCCTGCGTGAGGACAAAGCCCTCGGCGTAGCGCGCCGGGATGCCGTAATAGCGAAGGGCCAGAACGGTCAGGGTCGCGGTCTGATACGTCGTGCCCTTTATCGATTCATCCAGCGGCAGCGGCGTTCCGGCCTCGCGGAGCGCGTCCAGCTGTTCGAGAAAACGCGCCGTGCAGAGCTGCGCCTGCTCCGGCGTCAGAGAACCTGCGGAACCGTATTCCCGGCAGAGCTCATCCAGAATCGGAGCAAGCTGCGCGCGCGCCTGCTCAGGAAGCTTCACGTCCTGCTCCTGCACGAATGCGCGGTAGCTGCCCTCCGCGCTGAGGTAGGCGTCCGCCGTCTCCGGCTGCTCCCGCAGTGTGTCCAGAAGCTCTGCTGTTGTCTGTTCCGGCGCAAGGGGCATGGTGAAGCGGTACTGCCGCGCTCCGCGCAGGCCGCTTGTCGGGATCTGGGTGCTTTCCAGACTGTCTGTGCGCAGTGCACCTTCCTGCGGGAGCGCGGAGAGCGCGTAGGGCGCGTATACATAGGCGCTGCAAGCGCCGGTATTTTCAATCAGGACTGTCTGCGCCTGCTCCTGCCGCTGCAGGCCGCGCGACGCGGCGGCAAGCTGCGTCTGCGGGTAGAAGCCCTCCTTGTGCAGCCAGTACAGCAGATCGGTCTGTTCGGCAAGCGTCTGCGTATCAAGCGCCTGCCATGCCGTGCCGGTAAAGGTATCGCCGGTAAAGCCGCGCAGATAGAGCGCCGTCGGCTGCTCCATCGTGACGGTCAGGCACGGCGTCTGCTCAGAAGCGGCGGAAAACCCGGAAAATTCCCCCTCCGGCAGCACTGCCTGTCCGGCTCCGTACCGGAGTTCATGCAGCGCCGCGCGAGAGGCCGCGCCCCACTCGGAAAACAGCGCACCGCTTCGCAGACCCGGTACAGCCAGAAGCACGGCGGCAAGCACGCCCGCCAGCGCCAGAAGCGTACTATATCCCAAAAGCAGCGGAACGGATTCTTTGTGGTCTGCCGCGCCGCCTGCCAGCAGCAGCGCCGCGCACACCACGCGGGCGGCAAAGGCTGCCCAGCCCTCCAGCAGAAGAGAGCCAAGCTCGAAGCCAAGGTTACGGATCGAGAAAATCATGGAAGACCTCCTGTGTTTTTTCACAACGCATATTATGATAGCATACTCTGCCGCCCGGGGCAAGGAAAGAAAAGTGAAAACACACTTTGATAAAAAATGCGCAAACTTTTCGAAAAGGGGACTTGACAGCGCCGCAGTACCGCGCTATACTCTAGGCCAGAAAGTTCGTTTCAGGGCGGGGTGCAATTCCCCACTGGCGGTAAAGTCCGCGACCACCCACAAGGGTGCTGACCCGGTGCAACTCCGGGACCAACGGTATAGTCCGGATGCAAGAAACGGCAGGCAAATTGCGTCTGTGCGCCCTGTTGCAGTTTTTTGGTTGCAGCAGGGCGCTTTTTGGTTTGTCTTTCCGGTTCGATCCAGCGCGAAAAGGGCTTTCCGAACAAATTTGAACGGGGCGTACACCCCGGGGAGGACAACTACCATGAAAAAGAATACCACCCACAACCTGACCGTTGCCGCCATGCTCAGCGCGGTCGCCTTTATCCTGATGTTCATCGAGTTCCCGATCCCCGCGCTCATCCCCGCGTTCGTCAAGCTCGATATCTCTGACCTTCCAGAGCTTCTGGCGGCGTTCTCGCTCGGCCCCATCTACGGCGTGATCGTCACGCTGCTCAAGAACGTGCTGTTCTCCGTGCTGCACGGCACGTCGTCCGCGTACGTCGGCGAGCTTTTCAACTTCATCATGGGCAGCGTGTTTTCCTTCACTGCGGGCTTCATCTATCAGCGCAGGAAGTCCCGCAAGAGCGCCCTCACCGGCGCGCTCGTCGGCGCGCTGCTGATGGCGGTGCTGTCTGTGCCCCTCAACTACTTTGTGGTCTACCCCGCCTACGTTGTATGCTATCACCTGCCGCTTGAAGCCATCATCGGCATGTATCAGGCCATCCTGCCCTCTGCCGACAGCCTGATCAAGTGCCTTGTGATCTTTAACATGCCCTTCACGCTGGTCAAGGGCTTGTTGGATGCGGTGCTCTGCATGGTGATCTATAAGCCGCTGTCGCCCATCCTGCACGGCCGCAAGTAATCGAGAAATGAAAAATCTCCGGGAAGCGTTGCTTCCCGGAGATTTTTTCAGCTTAGAGCTCCTTTTTCCTGCCACTTTCCGCGGGCGAGGCGGACAAGGAAGAGCAGCCCGCGGATACACAGCTCACAGTACAT
>OICN01000355.1_pt1 | contig 16529 bp, 12 predicted proteins | sample 1581301 | NCBI WGS metagenome assembly OICN01 (sample SAMEA3882557, study PRJEB24775) | human gut metagenome | biome: human-associated habitat; feature: intestine environment; material: feces | place: Netherlands | collected 2009/2010
TGTTTGAACATCGTGTTCAAACATGGCTAATATTATTACAGAACATTAAGAACTTCTAATATTCAAACATATCGTATATGTTCATGAAACAAACTGGAAATATATAATTCACTTTATCTTTTTGTTCGCAATTGCCTCTATAATTATCTTTTTATAATCCATACTATGCCACTTTCTTTAAGATGACTGCGGCATAGCTGCCACCGATGGCACAGCTTGTTGCGAGTACATACTTGTATGCGGATGTGTCGACAACTTCCTTCGTTACCTCTTCGGTTGTTACATAGTAAGCATTCTGTCTTGTGGCAAGATCTCCGGACAGTGTAAGTGCAGCATGTGCAACAGACAGTGCGGAGCTTGCAGCTCTGCCTTCACCTGTATAATCTCTGACCTGATGTACAGGAACCTTTCCTGCGAAAATTTCTTCGTACACATGGCGCTCCAATGTGTCGACTTCGTCGGCACCATTTGCGAATCCGTAAACGGCATCAATCTGATCCAATGTGATGCCTGCCATAGCGGCTGCATCTACGATGGCGTTCATCAGTCCCTTTTCGGTACCTGCGACATCACCGTAAGCAACGCCTTCGTGTGTCATGGCGTAACCACATACCTCTGCGTACTTCTTCGCATTGTGGCTTGCTGCGTATGTCTCGTTCTCAAGTGCGATACTCGTACTACCATCGGCAAGCACGAATCCGTCACCGCCAGCGTATGCCTGCTTCACATCTCCGGCTACCTTGCCAAGCTTCGCATAGAGCTTCTCCATAACCTCGCTGTTCTCATCGGTACCAGTTGCAAGCATTGCCTTGCCGCGGTTCTGCTTGATCTCGTTATATGCATAGCACAAGCTGCTCATACCAGACTGTGCGCCGTTTGTCACTGTTACGTTATAGCCACGCATACCTGTCTTGATCGAGAGGTATCCACCTGCTGCATTGTAAACGGTGTTCGGGAAGTTGAAGGCAGAACCTGCTGTTGTTCCATTCTCAGAAATGTGCTCCTGGAACTCATATACGGTTGTAAGTGGGCCATCACCGGTTCCGACGATCATACCAAGCTCTTCTGCATTCTCCTCTGTTACCTTGATGCCTGCTTCCTGCAGTGCCTCAAGACCAGAGATGACCTGCATCAGACTGAACTTGTCGAGCTTTCTGTAGAATGCCATCTTCAAACCATATTTATCGTAATCTTCTTTTCCAACATTTGCATGTACAGACGCTGCTTCCGGCTTTGTCTGTGCATTGACCTTATCGATATAGTTGGCAACGCCATTTCCAAGTGGGCTGACGATACCAAGACCTGTGATATAAACCTTCTCATCGTTCTCAGTTTCCTTCACATTGCCCGGCTCCTTCGAGAAGATGATACTTGCATTGCTTCCGCCAAATGCAAAGGAGTTAGACATTACATAGTGCAAATCCTTTTCCTTCATTGTATTCGGCATGAAATCGAATGTGCCTGCCTTCTCACCGAGCGCCTCGATATCCTCCTCAGAATATCCGATCGTTGGTGGAATCTTGTTCTCTGTCAGAGCCTTGATTGCGAAAACTGCCTCGATCGCACCGGCTGCACCTAAGCAGTGGCCAACCATTGCCTTTGTAGAGCTGACGCTTAAGTCTGGATTTGTCTCATCAAAGATTGTATGTAAGGAGAGGAATTCTGCCTCGTCGTTCTTGGCGGTTCCTGTTCCGTGTGCATTTACATATGCAACATCCTTTGGCTCGATGCCTGACTTCTCAATTGCCTCGCGAATCGCATACATCTGTCCAAGTCCGTCCGGACGTGGTGCTGTGATATGATGGGCATCACTGCTGATTCCTGCTGAAAGCACGTCACAGTAGATCTTCGCATTTCTCTTCTTTGCATGCTCATAGCTCTCCACGATGATCGCACCAGAACCTTCACCAAGTGTGATACCGTTGCTGTGGTTAAATGGCGAACATGCCTGCTCAGAAAGCGCATGAAGAGCTAAGAAGCCTGAAAATGGAACAGATGCAAATGCATCGGCACCACCAACGATAAACGCATCTGCCACACCGGCACGGATCAACTCACACGCATAAGCAATACTGATCGTACTTGCTGCGCAGGCATTACCAACGTTTGTGACAACACCCTTTGCGCCTGCCATATTTGCTACATGGTTTGCAATCGAGGCAATCGTCATCTTGTTGATATCCTCTGCATGCTCACCCTTTGTTACATAATTTTCTACACTGACAACACCACCGACGCAGCTTCCCATGACAACACCGACACGACCGGCATTACTCTCATCGATCACAAGACCTGCATCATCGAGTGCTTCCTTGGAAGCCTTCAGGCAGAGCTTGCTGACACGGTCAACATCCTTTGCCTCATCGATCTCATCCAGTGTATCGCAGTGTACTTCTGCACCAAGGTTTGCATAGCAGTCGGTTGTATCAACAGATGCTACCTTATCAATTCCTGTTTTTCCAGCCAGTGCATTTGCGAAGCACTCATCTACGTTATTTCCGATTGCGCTGATCATGCCAAGTCCGGTTACAACGCAACGTGTATTTGTAATCTTATCCATTTTTATCTCCTTTATATGCCACCACGCATTCGCGCGTTTCCTATCTACCTGTTCAGAATACACAGGGCTGCCCCAAAGTTTCCTTTCGGGACAGCCCTCTTTGTATGACTTGCTATTACATATTTGCTACAACGTACTTTGTAAGGCTCTCGATGTTGTAGAAGTGCTCCTTTGCAACACCTGTCATAGCTACGCCGTAAGCAGAATCGATACAAGCGATAATCTCCAGGGAATCAACAGAATCAAGTCCAATTCCATCACCAAACAATGGAACTTCATAATCTAATTCTTCCTCAGGGATTCTAAGATTCTTTGAAAGCATTCCTTTAATGTTCTCAGCGATTTCTAACTCTTTTTCGTTCATTCTATGTATCCTTCCTTTTCTTATATTTTACCCCGAATCAACGGGTATATTTTAAGAGTGTTTCCACTCCAAATATCATGATTGTTTCTTCACACCGTAGGTATCACGCAACTCATAGATCCTGTCTCTGCAGACGCCTGCATATTTTTTGAGGACAACCGATGGTCTGCCTTCTTCGTTTAAATCCATCTCGACCGGCTTGCCGACGATAATGTGCATGCGATGGAAGACCTTAAATTCGCCGTCGATCACAACTGGTACAACCTGCGCCTGTGCCTGTCTCGCAAGCATCAGAAATCCTAGCTTGAATTCATCCATCACTCCGGTATGGCTCGTATGTCCTTCCGGGAATATGTAGATCGGGCAGCCCTCATTCATCTTCTCCAATCCCATCGACAGCCAGCTTGTATCCATCTCCTGACGGTTCATTGGGATATATGGAAGATTGCGGAACAACCAGTTAATCTTCTTCTTATCATACCAGTCCCGCGCAACAAAGGTATGTACCCTATATTTACCAAACAGTCGTGTCATATAGAACCCATCCACATGACTTGTGTGATTGGAATAAACAACACAGTTGCCTTTTTTCAACGCATCTTTCGTTGCCTTTTTGTCTTCCCACGTTACCTTGGGCGGGTACAGGATACGGATTACGCCATTCGCGATCGCAAAGGCAAGCTTCGCTGCAAATCTCTTTAGTATCTCCACGTTCTACACCAGCTTTCCGTAAGGTCCAACCTCCGGGTTGTCCCAGTTCATATTGATTGCCATCTCGAATGTACTGTGTCCAAGCAACGGTCGCTGCAGCTTGTTCCACGTACGTTCCGATAAACAGCCTTCCCTTGCATATTCGTGACCAGCCTCTTTGAATTTCTCCAGATAGCGTGCCACCTTCTCTGCAAACCCCTGCTCTGAGAGTGGACCCCCCTGCGGTGCCAGCACCGTTGTGTATTTTCCCTCGCCGCAGATCCGGTCAAACTCTGCAAACACGGCATCGTAACAGTTGTCTGTCACCTCATAGCCGCATGTGGATACTAAAATCAGTTTCTTCTTTTCGAGCTCCGGATACCGCATGTTATGCAGGAACCGATGATTCTCCTCATCGCCCGGATTCCCGCGATACTCCTGTACATAGCAGATCATACGATCCGTAAATGCCTTCAGCTTTGAAGGCAGTCCAAAGAAATAAAGCGGAAAGCTCTCAACAATGATATCGCTGTCCATCACCATCTGCCGCAGCTCATCCATATCATCGTGGATACAGCACTGCCCCGGTGTCGTCTTCCAACAGACAAAGCACCCATGACAATGGTCAATCCTTTTGTCCTTCAATGCTACCTCACAGACTTCCGTGTCCGCTCCATATTCTTCCACCATGCCTTTGACAAATGCATGGGCAACTTTGAGGGAGGAGCTATACTCTCCACGCAAGCTTCCGTTAATCAAAAGTATCTTCATCTTCGCTCACACTTTATCTTCTAATTTTGTTGTGTTCTCCCTGCATACATCTAATTAACATTGGTATACGCGTAGAAAAGCACTGTGTTATTTTCGCATATATTCCAAGTTCCTACAAGTGTCAAAAAACGGAATGTGTATATTTTTTACACATTCCGCCTAATTTGCACAACTTTTTTTAATTGTTCTTATTCACCAAATACCCGCTTCATCACCGGATCTTCGCGAAGCACCTGTTTCGCCTTCTCCCGGTACTTTGCTTCATGCAGATATGTGTAACGATTCGGCTTGATCTGCGGTGCCATATCGATTGCCGACTCGTAGTCTGCGCGATTCAAGCCAAGTGTCGATACGAAATCCCAGAATCCGGTATCCTCGAAGATCTTATTGACACGCACATACCGGTGATCCTGTACAACCGCCATCACATAGGTGGCGATTCCAACCTGCACACCGTGGAGCTGTGGCACCTCCAGCAGCTTATCCAGCGCATGGGAGATCAGATGCTCACTACCGCTCGTCGGCGCACTGCCACCTGCGATCTCATTTGCAATTCCGCTCATCGCCAGCGAATCAACCAGCTCCTTCAGGAAGAGGTTATCCTGAATACTCTCAAATGGTGTCCGCACGAAGCTGTTGACCGCCTTCTTCGCAATCATTACCGCGAAATCATTCACCTCGGACACGCCATGCTCCGCCTCAAAAATCCAGTCGTACAGTGCTGTGATCTTCGATACCATATCACCGATACCGGAATATAAGAACTTCGTCGGTGCGGACTTCAATACATCCGTATCCACCACGATTCCATATGCCATGCGTGCTGGCACAGACGTACGCTTGCCATTTACCAGAAGTGATGCACTTGCCGAAGAAAATCCATCACTCGATGCCGATGTCGGCATGCTGATAAACGGAAGCTTCCGCAGATAAGCGGCATATTTTCCGGCATCAATGACCTTGCCGCCGCCGATGCCTAAGATCACCTGTGTCTTCGCGTCGATTGTAAATGCCAGATCGATGATATCCTTGATATCCGTTGTGTCAAGCTCACAATACGAAAGCACCTCGATATCCGCCTCGGAAAGGGAATCCATTACCGTCTTTCCGAACATCTCCACAAGTCCATTTCCAAAGAATACAACCGCTTTCTTAAATCCGCTTGACTGCAGATATTTTCCTACGTTTCCAAGTGTTCCGCTCCCAATCTTCAAGATTGTCGGGATTGCAATATGAGATCCTGCCATGTATATACCCTCCTGATTCTTCTCTGCTTATTTATTATTATAATTCTTGTTCAAATTATTCAACAGCACCTGTCCGACGCCGTCCACCGCGGCTATCGCTTTCTCCATCAGTGCGACCGGATCCTGTTCCACACGCCCGCGTATCCATTCAACTGCATTTTCCGAAAGCATCTTCGCGAGTATATAAGATGTATCCTTGATTGCCTGTTCCTTGTATGTGATGTCCGGATTTTGCACCATCTCTTTTTCTGCGTACGCCTGCACGCTCCGGTAAATGGAGCCATAGCTGATTTCTAACAGCTGGTCACCAAACGAGTCCCGTCCCATTGACTGGTAGAGGTTTCTTATAAAGTTTTCGTTCTTCTTTCCATACTGTCCCATGAAACGCAGGTTACTCTTCCACGAGTTCTCCAGATTGTCCTCATCTAAGACAAATAATTTCTTCGCCTTTGTAACAACAATCTCCTCCAACAGTGCATAGATATCCTGATAGTGATAGTAAAATGTATTCCGTGTAATTCCGATATAATCGGTTACTTTTTTTACAGTGATCTTATCGATCGGCATCTGCTTGGACAATTCAATAAATCCATCCATGATCGCCTGCTTTGTGAATTTAGACATGCCATCTTCCTTCCTGTATAAAAACCAGATCTTACAATTCCTAAATCATTGTTTCTTCGTACCCGTTATACCTGCCGCATTTCTCCCAGATACTCCTCACACTGTTTCCGGGCAAATGCCTGCAATTCTTCTCCGTATTCCAACCGCAGTCTGCACAATGCGCGCTTTGCCTCCTGCACATAGGCAATGTACGCTTCCCGGTCTGCGAACTTCCGCTTGCCAAAAAGCACTGCCTGCATGTAGCCCGCAACATCGTCTTCCTTCAAAAAGGCACGCAGGGCAAAATCCCAACGCTCATACCATGCGTCCGTCCCGATCTCGCCGCCTGTCAACAGATCCTCCGCTTTCAGGAACCGTGGTACAGCTGCAAGCAGCCTTGCAATTTTCGCTTCCCGGTCACCGTCGAGTGCTAAAATCTCCAGGCTTCCACAATCATCAAACACGCCATTGCCAAGACGCAGGTCAGCAAATCCATCGATGCCCTCTGCCACAACCTCTGTCAGATGTTCACAGCGTGCAAACGCATAGTCATCCAGAAATCGAAAATTTTTTCCAAGGCGCACCTGCTTTAAATTTTTCTTCTCATAACACGCCTTTTTCCCAAGCTCGGAAACTGGAAGGATGCGCGTGTAGCTTCTTCCCTGTATATCAAACAGCGTAACCGGAAGCTCATCCGGGATGGTCAGAACTTCCATATCGCTGTCGATATGCTCGATTCGGATGCGGTCACCATCCAGCATCGCCAGCCCCTTTTTTATAATACATGTAAATGAATTCTCCTCATAGAGGCAGCTAAATTCATCCTGTGTCATACGTTATCCCTCGCTCAAAAGCTTTTTATCTTCCATACAGAGTCTGCAGGTGATCTGCATGGTATCCCCGGCATCCACATACCGAATTGTACCACCATTTTCATCGACGATCCGCTGGATGATCTGTGTTCCATACCCATGCGAGCCGCGATCCTCTTTTGTCGTCTGATATCCTATTCCTGCTTCATTCGCATGCAGCTTCTGACTGCTGTTCTTTGAGTTCTGTAATTTCAATTCCAGCATCTGCGCCGCAGGATCTTCTGCGATCACAACCTGAATCTGTCTGGTCTCCGTCTGCACACATGCTTCGATCGCATTGTCCAGCAGATTCATCACGAGGCTGACCAGCGACATCTCGTCCATACGCAGATTTCCATTTAAGGTTCCCTGCACATCACAAGTGATCTGTTTATGCTCTGCTTCCTGTATTTTCTTCTGCAATACAAGCTCCAGCAACTGTCCATGCGTGACCGTTCCCATATTCTCACGCATAACCTGTACAAGCCACTGATACTTTTTTAATTCATGATTCATCTGGCGATATGACTGGTTCTGTTTTACCACATCGACATATTGCTTCTGCATCTGCCCGATGCTTTGCTCCAGCCGTTCACACTCTGCCTTTGCCCGCTGCCGCTCCCGGTAATAATGCACCTGCACAAAGGCAACGCCCACAACCAGCAAGGCAAACAGTCCAATCCCCACTGTTTTTTCCATTTGCATTTCTCCCTGTATCTGTATTACACATGCTGTTCTACCATACGCATGTACTGTTCATGAAATGATGTCCGGTATGTCCGTCCAATCGGAATCTCCGTACCATTTGACAAAATCACGCTTTCCCGCATCACAGTATCAATATAATTATAATTCACAACATATCCGCCATGACAGCGCAGGAAATTTCTTCCGAGAAGTTTCATAATCTTCGTCAATGACTGATAACATTGGTACGTTCCCTGTGCTGTGTGAATCTGCACAATCCGATCCTGTCTCTCGGCATATATAATATCTGCCTGCCGGATATACATCATCTTTCCATGATTTCTAAGTTCAATAATTTCATGGTCTTCCTGATCACAATAAATCTGTATCGCCTTTTCCATCGCACGCGGCAACATCTTCTCCTCGTTTTGCTTTAACACAAAATAGCAGTGGATCGTATCATACACTTCCGGTGCAAATTCCAATACCCATGTCAGATAGATGATCTGGCACAGCGGCAGCTTTTTATTTAACTCTTTGCTTAATGTAATCCCGTTGAACTGCCGGTTTTCATACTCGATATCCATAATCGCAATATCACATTTTATATCCTGCACCTCCAGTCCCAGATGCATCTCCTGTGGTGTAAGAATCGTAATGTCTTCCTCCTGAACACATTTGCAGGAAAGTAATATTATTTTCGCGCGCTCGGCATCCATTCGTTCATCATCACATATAATAATCTTCATCGTAATAATCGTTCCGTTCCTTCGTATTTCTCTTTCAGCGGCGAACCGTAGACTGCGGAAGCAACACACAGATCTGCCGTTCTCTTCCCTTTTTCCGCAGTTGTTTACTGCCATCATATTTGCCGATCAGTGCATCCGCAAGTGCCTGTTCCTTTTTGTGCGGTACTCGTTTTCCCGTCACATAGTCAACATCCAGAAACAAACTGCCCTTCCGCTCACTCACTGTAAGCTGTACAAATGCGTCCGCCTCTTCAACAACTCCTGCAAATGCCGTCTCCAGCATCGCATCCACAATTACCGTTACATCCAGTTCCGCCTTATCCGTACATTGCAGCGGTTCCACGACTGCCTCAAACAGCAGCGCACGTGCCTGTGCACGCTTCGCATAATCCGCCACGACTGCATCTAGTGTAACATTTCCACTCAGGTTCTGTCCATAGACAAATGGCTGTTTTGCAAGTGCTGCATAATGCATCTGACTTTCCGCCTGTAATTTTTGCAGCGTTTCCTGCTCCCGTTTTCGCCATACGATATCAAGTTTATTATACACATATGGCACATAATTACAAACCATAATCAAAGATACAACCCACACGATACCCAGTGCCAGTACCTCGTACCCTGCAATTGTATTTTTCCGCAACTGATCGATCAGCTTCCAGCGGGATGCCAGAGACACATACGAGATAAACGTGTAGCCAAATACAATCCGTTTGTAGATATACCCGCTTCCCTCATACTCCTGCTTGAACATTTTCTTTAAGAAGAGTGCTGAGAGAATAAATGCCAGTGACATCACTCCAAACACCAGAATGCATGCCCGAACCGGTGCAACCGGTGTAAAGCTTACTAATTTTGTCAGATCTTCATTCAAATCTGGAGATGCGTAACCGAAAATGGAAAATAACAGACTGGTCATGCCCTGTTCCAAAATCAAGATACAGTAATTGCGCCAGAAGCATCCTTCGTTATTGATTACAATTAACAATGCCAGCATCAGGATTTCTGTCAGTCCGCTATAAAGCCAAAGCTTCTCTCCATGATAAAACATCAAAACTTCGTAGATTTCAAAATACCCGACAATCATAAACAGAGACAGCAGACGCATCCATATGCTCCGCCGTCTCCGCTTAATCAAAACCATGCACGTTATAAACAACCACACGGAAATCTCTAGCCCCAGTGCCAACACAGAAAATAATTCTTCTACCATAGTACCCCCACAATTTATCCCTTTGTTTCTTCCTTCTGTACCTGATTTGGAAGCAGCACACAAATCTGCCGTTCTTTTCCTTTTCTTCTGATCTGTTTACTGCCCTCATATTTTCTGATCAGGGCTTCTGCAAGCGTCTGTTCCTTCTTGCGCAGGATTCGTTTTCCTGTCATATAATCGACATCCAGAAACAAACTGCCCTTTCTCTGTCGCACGGTAAACTGTACAAACGCATCAGCACCTGTCGAGACATGTGTAAATGCCGTTTCTAACATCGCATCGGCGATTACCGTCACATCCAGCTCTGCCATATCCGATATATGTACCGGCTCTACGACAGCATCAAACAAAAGCGTTCGTTCCTGCGCACGCTTCGTATAATCTGCCACCACTGCATCCAGCGTCACATTTCCACTCAGTGTCTGTCCATAGACAAACGGTGCTTCTACCAGCCGCTCATAGTGGCGTTCACTCTCTGCCAGCATCTGTGCCAGCATCTGCTGTTCTTTTTTCTGCCATCTGGCTTCTGACCGGTTATAGACATACGGAACATAATTGCATAAAATCACAATTCCTATGATCCACACCACATACAAAACAACAAAATTACTGATTTCCACATCGCCCTGTCGTATCCGGTCAATCAGCTTCCAGCGCGAAGCAAGGGATACGTACGCGATCAGAATATACCCGATCATGATATTCCGGTACAGACGTCCATCCCCGGTATATTCCTTCCGGAAAATGAATTTCAGAATAAGTGTTGCAATGACACAGCACACATTCATCAACCCCAAAATCAAAAAGTTCGTAACAGATATTGGAAGTGGCTGGAATCCGATAATACTCAGCTGGTACTCCTGCAGCTTCGGAAATGGCAGCGCCGCCATTGTAAAAAACAGACTTCCAACACCCTGTTGTAACACAACGATGCAGAAGTTTCTCCATAGATTTCCCTCGTTATTCACGGCAACAACCGTCATCATGACTGCAATCTCCACGAGTCCTGCCGGAAACCACGCTACCTCACCGTGATAACTCATCAAAAACTCATACAGTATAAAATATACCATCAACACAGCCCACATGCCTGCATGAAACAGAAACGATCTCGGTTTCCGTTTCAGCAGGAACATGGAGCTTAAAAACAGCCACGATCCAGTTACAAGCCCTAACATAACAAGCTTATAAACATTCTCTGTCATACCAACAACCTGTTACAGCGCCTTCATCCGGTCGATTGCCTTAACCGTATTCTCATAGGTTCCAAATGCAGTCAGACGGAAATATCCTTCGCCGCTTGGTCCAAATCCCGAACCCGGTGTACCAACGACATTTGCCTTCTCTAACAGATAGTCAAAGAACTCCCAGGAACTCATACCGTCTGGTGTCTTCAGCCAAATATAAGGGGCATTGACTCCCCCGGATACCGAATATCCGGCATTTTTCAATCCATCAAAAATATATTTCGCATTCTTCATATAGTATGCGATCTGCTCGCCGGTCTGCTTCTTTCCTGCCTCAGAGTACACTGCTTCTCCGGCCGCCTGCACAATATACGGAGCACCGTTGTATTTTGTTCCATGGCGTCTTGCCCAAAGTGGATTCAGGGCAACACCATCTGCGGATTTTAACTCCTTTGGAATCACTGTAAATCCAAGTCTTGTTCCGGTAAATCCGGCATTCTTCGAGAAGCTTCGAAGCTCGATTGCACATGTCTTTGCACCGTCACACTCATAGATGGTATGTGGTACATCCGGCTCACTGATATATGCCTCATATGCAGCATCGTAGATGATCACTGCATGCTTTTCGTTTGCGTAATCTACCCATTTCTGCAACTGATCCTTCGTGATCGTTGCACCGGTCGGGTTGTTCGGGAAACACAGATAGATGATATCCGGTGTCTCCTCTGGAAGTTCTGGTGCGAATCCATTTTCTTCCTTACATGGCATGTAGATCACACCGTCAAAGTTCTCACGCTCTTTGTTATAAAGACCTGTACGTCCGGCCATAACGTTGGTATCTACGTATACAGGATAAACCGGGTCACAAACTGCAACCTTGTTATCCAGTCCGAATATCTCCTGGATGTTTCCGGAATCACTCTTAGCTCCGTCGGAAACAAAAATCTCATCTGCGCTGATGTCGCATCCTCTGGACTGATAATCATTTTTTGCAATGGCACTTCTTAAGAACTCATATCCAAGATCCGGTGCATATCCATGGAAAGTCTCCGCATGAGCCATCTCATCTACAGATTTATGAAGGGCATCGATGATCGCCGGTGCAAGCGGCTGTGTCACATCGCCGATTCCAAGGCTGATCACGGAATCTTTGAATTCCGGATTGGCCTCCTTGTATGCTTTTACCTTCTTCGCGATATTGGAAAACAGATAGCTTCCCGGAAGTTTTAAATAATTCTTATTTACTGTAACCATAATGCTTTTATCTCCTTCTCTCAATTTCCTCTGCCAGTGCTTTTCTGACGCTGTCAGGATTTGCCTTGCCTTTCAATTCTCTCATCAGCTGTCCTACGAAAAATCCCATAACCTTATCCTTGCCGCCCAGAAGCTCTGCCAGCGGTCCGGGGTTTGCATCTACGATCTTTTTCACAGTTTCGGTGAGAAGGCCTGTATCTTCTACGATCTTAAGGCCATTCTCTTCTATATATACAACCGGATCAATATCCTCGTCAAATACTTTTTCAAACACTTTTTTGGCATTCTGTGCGCTGACCTCTTTTTTCTCCACCATGGAAAGAAGATCTGCCAGATGCTTCGGTGTAAAGTTTACTTTTTCCGGATCAAGACCTTTGTCCTTTGTCAGGCGTAGAACTTCCACCTTAAACCAGTTGGCTGCTTTTTTCGGATTTCCCAGAAGAACGGCTGTCTCCTCAAAAAGTCCTGCCAGATGTCTGGATTCCGTAAGGATTCCCGCATCGTAAGCCGGAAGCTCGTACTCTTTCTGATAACGTTCCATCTTGGCTTCACGCAGCTCCGGAATGGAAGCACGCAGCTCCTCGATCCATGCATCGGAGATATGGATCGGCGGAAGATCCGGGTCCGGGAAATAACGGTAATCCTTGGCATCCTCTTTGGAACGCATAGCGTGGGAGGATTCTTTGTTATCGTCCCATCTTCTTGTCTCCTGAACAACAGCTCTGCCTTCCTCCAAGAGCTCGATCTGACGCTCTCTCTCACCCTCGATGGCTCTTGCAATAGCTTTAAAGGAGTTCAGGTTCTTCATCTCGGTTCTTGTTCCGAAGGTCTCGCTTCCCACCTCACGGACAGAAAGGTTGACGTCGGCACGCATAGAACCTTCCTGAAGTTTGCAGTCAGAAACTCCAAGATACTGCATGGTGCAGCGGAGCTTTTCCAGATATGCGATAACCTCCTCGGAGCTTCTCATATCCGGCTCGGATACGATCTCGATCAGCGGTACCCCGCTTCGGTTGTAGTCAACCAAGGAGCAGTCTTCCCACTCATCATGGATCAGCTTACCGGCATCCTCCTCCATATGCATCTCATGGATACGTACAGTCTTTTTGCCTGCGGAAGTCTCGATCTCAACAGCTCCGTCATAGCAAATCGGCAGATACAGCTGAGAGATCTGGTAGTTCTGGGGGTTATCCGGGTAAAAATAGTTCTTACGGTCAAACTTGCAGTACTGATGGATATGGCAGTTTGCCGCAAGACCTGCCTTGATGGCAAACTCTACCACTTTTTTATTGAGGACCGGAAGAGATCCCGGCATACCGGTGCAGACCGGGCAGGTATGTGTATTTGGTGCACCTCCGAATTCTGTGGAGCATCCGCAGAAGATCTTTGTTTTTGTGGCAAGCTCCACATGCACCTCAAGTCCTATGACTGTCTCATACTGTTTCATGCCTTTTCTCCCCCTTCCATTGCTGTTCCGAAATCGCCGCGTTTTTTCTCATATGCGTGTGCCGCACGGAACAGATTGTTTTCTTTGAAGCAGTCACCGATCATCTGGATTCCGATGGGAAGTCCGGCTGCGTCTTTTCCACATGGAACTGTGATTCCGGGAAGTCCGCACAGGTTTACTGCTACCGTGTAAATATCGCCAAGATACATGGCAAGCGGGTCTTTCAGGCTCTCTCCAAGCTTCGGCGCGGTAAACGGAGATGCCGGAGCAAGAAGGACATCATATTCGGAAAAGGCCTGGTCGAATTCTTTTTTGATGATGGCTTTTGTGCGGAGTGCTTTCAGGTAGTAAGCATCGTAATAACCGGAGCTTAATACGAAAGATCCCAGCATGATACGACGTTTTACTTCCTCGCCGAAACCTTCGGTTCTTGTCTTTTTGTACATATCATGAAGTCCCTCGTACTCTTTTGCACGGAAACCGTACTTCACGCCATCAAAACGTTCCAGGTTGGAGCTGGCCTCTGCGCTGGCGATGATATAGTAAGCAGGGATCATATATTCTGTTGTCTTCATGGAGAAAAATTCTACCACTGCGCCCATCTCGGTAAGGCTCTTCAGCGTATTCATAAAGGCCTCTTTTACCTCCGGGTTCAGTCCCTCTGAGAGATATTCCTTCGGCACGCCGAATTTCATTCCCACGATCTTATCTGTCATGGAAGAGGAGAAATCAAGATCCTCTCTCTTCATGGAAGTGCTGTCCTTTGTATCGTGACCGGCAATGATTTCAAGAAGTGCCGCACAGTCCGCAACGTCTTTTCCAACCGGTCCGATCTGATCCAGAGAGGATGCGTAGGCAACCAGTCCGTAACGGGATACTGTACCGTAGGTCGGTTTGATTCCGGTAACACCACAGTAGGAACTTGGCTGACGGATAGAACCGCCGGTATCGGAACCAAGTGCCAGGTAAGTTTCCCCTGCTGCCACTGCCGCACAGGAACCACCGGAAGATCCTCCCGGAACATGCTCCAGATCCCAGGGGTTTCTGGTAACACCATAGGCTGATGTCTCCGTGGTACTTCCCATGGCAAACTCATCCATGTTTGTTTTTCCGATGATCACAAGGCCTGCTTTTTCCAGGCGGTCAATGACCTCGGCATTGTACTGGGGAACAAAATTCTCAAGGATCTTTGACGCACAGGTAGTTGTTTTTCCCTTGATGCAGATATTATCCTTGATAGCGATGGGTACACCGGCAAGAGGTCCGGTATAAGTTCCGTCCTCAATGCCTTTCTGTACTTCTTTTGCTCTTGCATAGGCTTCTTTTTTATAGGTGTCAAGATAAGCGTGGACTTTGTCCTCTTTTGCCTCGATCTGATCAAATACGTATTTCACACCGTCCAGGACGCTTATCTGATGCTGTTTGATCTTTTCCGCAAGCTGTAATGCGGTTAATTTTCCCAAATCCATGTCCTGTCTCCTGTCTTATCCAATTGTTTTCGGAACCTGATACTGATCTTCTTTCTGCTTCGGCGCATTGGCTAGCATTGCCTCATGGTTGTCGCCGTTTGTCACAACGTCTTCACGGAATACGTTTTCGTCCTCAAAAATATGGGACATGGGCTCTACGGAAGAAGTGTCAAGCTCGTCTAACTTATCTACATAGTCCAGCATCTTCTGCATATCCTCTTTTGCTTTTTCCTTCTCATCCTCTGTCAGGGAAAGCTTCGCCAGGATGCAGACATTTTCCATTGTTTCATCATCGATTATCTTTGCCATCTTTTTTCTCCTTATTACGGCTCAAGTCTGTTCATATCACGTGGGAACAGGCAGGTCTCACGAACGTTTTCCTCTCCCAGGATCTGCATGGTAAGACGTTCCAGTCCGATTCCAAGTCCTCCGTGAGGCGGCATTCCATGTTTGAACGTATCCAGGTACTGTTCCATACCTTCCTCGTCCATGCCACGGGCTGCGATCTTGTCTTTCAGCATCTGATAATCATGGATACGCTGTCCGCCTGTGGTGACCTCAAGTCCTTTGAACAGAAGGTCAAAACTTAATGTAAATTTCTCATCTGCCGGATCATCCATTGCGTAGAACGGACGCTTCTTGGACGGATAATGTGTGACAAAAACGAAATCCGCATCGTACTCTTCTTTGAAATATCTTCCGATCAGTGCCTCTTCTTCCGGCTCCAGATCGTATGGGTTACGGATCTTACGTTTATATCTCTCAGCTACCAGCTCTTTTGCTTTGTCAAAACGTACGGCCGGGATCTTGTCTACTTTCGGAAGTTCCACTTTCAGAATGGAAAGCTCATGGGCGTAATCTTTCTTCAGAAGCTCGACTGCATACTGGAGAAATCCGGTTTCCATCTCCATGATATCCTCAAATCCGTTGATATAGCCCATCTCAAAATCAAGGCTTGTATATTCGTTCAGATGACGTTTGGTGTTGTGTTTCTCTGCACGGAAAACCGGTCCGACTTCAAAGACACGGTCAAACACGCCAACCATCATCTGTTTGTAAAACTGCGGGCTCTGTGCCAGGACGGCCGGTTTGTGGAAGTAGCTCAGCTTGAACAGGTTTGCACCACCCTCTGCGCCTCTGGCTCCGATCTTCGGTGTGTGGATCTCGGTAAATCCTTTTTCGTAGAGATAATCACGGAATGCACGCACCAGAGCTTCCTGGATCTTGAATTTTGCACGCTCCTGCACGTTACGCAGGGCGATAGGACGATAGTTCAGTTTTGCCTCCAGGGAAGTGTTCAGTTTCCATTTGTCGATTGCCAGAGGAAGGGGTTCTGCCGGTGAGGAAAGGATCTCCACATGGCTGATGCGAAGCTCTCTTCCGTGAGGAGCTCTTTCTTCCTCATGAAGAGTTCCTGTGAGGCGGACACACATTGCC
>OICN01000359.1_pt1 | contig 16437 bp, 14 predicted proteins | sample 1581301 | NCBI WGS metagenome assembly OICN01 (sample SAMEA3882557, study PRJEB24775) | human gut metagenome | biome: human-associated habitat; feature: intestine environment; material: feces | place: Netherlands | collected 2009/2010
TCGCATAAGGCAACTTACATTTAATAAAAGGAATATACGACAAACAGAAGCTATAAGAGCAGTCGTAAAAAAGGATATCCGGTCACAATATTCGGATATCCTTTTTTCATTTTCCTGCATTTTTTTGTGTAAAATAATAATCTCTTATCTGTTTTATATATTTTAAACGCACGGAGGCAAGTGTGCGTAAAACTCTTATTGACGTAGCCGGGAAACCATCATAAAATAAGTGCAGTTTCCAGTATAGTAGTAGTGTACTGCCACATAATATCAACAGTCTATTCTATAAGAAACAAATATAAAGAATGGTTTGGGAAATACAAATGAACTTATTAACTATGAAAAATATCCACAAGGCGTATACAGATAAAGTGCTTTTCAAGGGAGCTGATTTCTCCGTCAACAGTGGTGATAAGATCGGTGTAATCGGAATCAACGGAACCGGAAAATCAACCTTATTGAAAATGATCGCAGGCTTAGATACCTGTGACGCAGGGCTTGTAGTGCGTGGGAACAACATTGTTGTCAATTATCTTCCACAGAGCCCGACATTTGACGACAATGAAACAATATACGAACATGTTATAACCGCCAACAGCACGGAAGAAAATAAATGGAGCATTGAAGGTGATGCCAGAGCAATTCTTGATCAGCTCGGCTTTAACGATACCGGTATTCCGGTTTCCACCCTCTCCGGCGGTCAGAAGAAAAAAGTTGCACTTGCTGCCGCTCTGCTGTCCAACTGTGATATTCTGGTCTTAGACGAACCAACGAACCATCTGGACAACGATATGACGGAATACCTGGAAGAATATCTGAACAATTATAAAGGTGCGCTGGTCATGGTCACTCATGACAGATATTTCCTTGACCGTGTAACAAACCGGATCGCAGAGATCGATAAAGGATACATCTATCGTTATGAAACAAACTATGAAGGCTTCCTTGCCCTTAAGGCAGAACGGGAAAATATCGCTCTGGCCACTCAGAGAAAACACCAGACAATCCTTCGTAAAGAGCTTGCATGGATCCAACGCGGCGCAAGAGCCAGAGGCACCAAACAAAAAGCACATATTAAGCGATTTGAAGTTCTATCCGCCGAGAAACCGATCGAGATGGATAAATCCGTAACCTTAAATTCGATCACGACCCGGCTAGGGAATAAAACGATCGAGCTGCACGACATATCAAAGAGTTTTCCGGGAATGTCTCATCCGTTGATTGAGCATTTTTCATATAACTTTTTTAGAACCGACAGGATCGGTATTACAGGTCCAAATGGCTGCGGCAAATCCACACTAATGAAACTGATCACGGGTATTCTGGAACCGGACAGTGGCTATATCGAGGTTGGAGAAACGGTAAATATCGGTTATTTCTCTCAGGAGAATGAACCTTTAGATGATAATAAATGTGTATTGGAATATGTAAAGGAAAAGGCAGAATTCATCCGAACAATTGACGGATATATGCCTGCTTCTACCCTATGCGAAGAATTTTTATTTGACTCGACCCTTCAGTATCAGAAGATCGGTAAATTATCCGGTGGTGAAAAAAGAAGGTTAAATCTTCTCCGCGTGCTGATGGAGGCGCCAAACGTACTTATTCTTGACGAGCCGACGGCTGTTCTTACTCCGCAGGAAACAAAAAAGCTTTTCAATATTCTGAGGAAAATGAAGGCTCAGGGCTGTGCAATAATAATCATCACCCACAAGCTTGGCGAGGTAATGGACATATCCGACAGAGTAACTATCCTGCGAAAGGGCAAGAGCATTGAAACTGTAAACACTGCCGAGAGCAGCGAAAAGCAGCTCACCGAGCTTATGGTGGGCAAGGCTGTGGAACTTTCCATAGAAAGACCTGAGCCTGAAAACGTTACGCCTATACTGAACGTCGTTGACCTGACTGTAAAGAACTCTGAGGGCAGCATTGCTCTTGACGACGTAAGCTTTGTTATAAACAGAGGCGAGATACTGGGCGTTGCAGGTATTGCAGGCAGCGGTCAAAAGGAGCTTTGCGAAACTATCGCAGGACTTCAGAAGATAGAAAAGGGTGCAGTGCTTTACAACAAGGAAAATATCATAGGCAAAACGCCTAAGGAGATAATAGGGCTTGGCATAAGCATGAGCTTTATTCCTGAGGACAGACTTGGAATGGGTCTTATCGCCTCAGTGGGAATGACAGACAATATGCTGCTCAAGACCTACAAGCAGGGCAAGCTGTGCTTTGTTGACAGAAAACCTGCTAGGGCACTTTCAAAAGAGCTTATCGAACAGCTTGAGATAAAGACCCCGTCAACGGAACTGCCTGTTAGAATGCTTTCAGGCGGAAACGTACAAAAGGTACTCCTTGGACGAGAGATACACAGCGAGCCTGACCTGCTCATAACCGCATATCCTGTTCGTGGACTTGATATCAACTCATCATACCTTATCTACTCACTGCTCAACGAGCAGAAGAAAAAGAACACCGCCGTGCTCTTCATTGGCGAAGATCTTGACGTTCTGCTGGAGCTTTGCGACAGGATAATGGTGCTTTGTCATGGAAAGATAACAGGTATCTGTGATGCAAAGACGGTCACAAAAGAACAGGTGGGCATGATGATGACAGGCAAGACTATGGAGGAGGTGCTGGGCATTGGCTGATACAGTAAAAAAAGAACCCCTTATAAGAATAGCAAAACGTGCCGAACGCTCCAATAAGCAAAAGCTTATCATAAGACTGCTGTCAGTGCTCCTTGCTATCTGTGCAGGCGGAATATTCATTCTCATTCTTGGCAAGAACCCGTTTTCATACTATGCAAGAATGGTAAAGGGTGCGTTTATAGGCAAAAATGCGGCAAGCCCGTTCATGCCTTTCCGTGAAACGGTGAAGATAATGATACCGCTGCTCATATCGTCCCTTGGTATAACACTGGCGTTCAAAATGAAGTTTTGGAATATCGGTGCAGAGGGTCAGATAATAATGGGCGGAATCTTCGCATCGTACTTTGCACTTTATCATTATGATATGCCGCACTATCTGCTTTTCATTGTAATGTTTATTGCCGCAATGATAGGCGGAGGACTTTACGGCGTTATCCCTGCATTTTTCAAGGCAAAGTTCGACACAAACGAAACTCTGCTCACTCTTATGCTCAACTATATCGCACTTTATGTTATCGACTGGCTCACAAAGGGTGCATGGCAGGATCCTGAGTCAAAGGGCTATCCAAAGATAGCAAGATTTGACCTTAACGCATGGCTCGATTCGCTTGGAAATGTACAGATAGGCTGGGTGATAGGTCTGGTACTTGTGGTACTGGTATTTATCTACCTTAAATTCACAAAGCAGGGCTATGAGATAACAGTAGTATCAGACAGCCATGCGACTGCAAGATACGCAGGCATGAGCCCTAGCAAGATAATGATAAGAACGATGTTTTTGAGCGGTGCTATCTGCGGTATCGCAGGCATGGTTCAGGCTTGCGGAACAGAACACACTCTTTCCACATCAGTGGCAGGCGGCGTTGGCTTTACGGCTATCATAGTGGCATGGCTTGCAAACCTCAATCCATTTGGAATACTCGTGGTATCGTTCCTGTTCGCAGTCCTTGAAAAGGGCAGCACGGTTGTATCGTCAGAATTTATGCTTTCCCCTTACTGTTCAGACGTTTTGCAGGGAATAATCCTGTTCTTCGTGCTGGGCTGTGAGTTCTTCATCAGATACAGATTTGTAACAAGAGGAGGCAAGAACAATGGATAGACTTATTTCATTCCTTGCCCATGCGGTATATATGGGTACTCCTCTGCTGTTCGGCACAGTGGGAGAGATACAGAACGAAAAATCAGGACACCTGAACCTTGGTGTTGAGGGAACAATGGCAATGGGTGCTTGTGCAGGCTTTATGACTGCTTACAAAACAGGCAGCCTGTGGCTTTCCATACTGGCGGCGTTCCTTATGGGTGCACTTGTTTCCCTTATCTACGCTTTTCTCACCATAACGATGATGGCGAACCAGAACGTAACAGGTCTTACCCTGACCATTTTCGGCACAGGACTTTCAAACTTCATAGGCGAGCAGATGATAACAGCCTCACCTACAGGCAACCTCAAGCTGCCTGACGGAGTGATGAGCAGTCTGAAAAACATTGACATACCACTACTCAGCAAGATACCGGTGCTGGGAAAGGTGCTTTTCTCACAGAACATTTTCACCTACCTGAGCATTGTTATCGCAGTGGTAATGTTTATCTATCTGAAAAAGACAAAGATAGGTCTTAACCTTAGGACAATCGGTGAGAACCCTGCCGTTGCTGACGCTGTGGGAATAAACGTTGTGAAATACAAATACATAAACGTTCTTATCGGCGGCGGAATATGCGGCATTGGCGGAGCGTTCTGCTCAATGGTAATAAACGGCGGCGTTTGGATGGCAAACAGCGTAAACGGTCTTGGCTGGATAGCTGTGGCACTTGTTATCTTCGCTGTATGGAATCCTGCAAGGGCTATTTACGGAGCGTATATTTTCGGTGCGTTCATGGTGCTGAAATACTACTTCCCTAAGAACCTTGGCTTTACAGTTCCTGAGTCATTCTTTGATATGCTCCCATATCTTGTAACGGCTCTTGTTCTTATCATCACCTCAGTGAAAAAATCAAGAGAGCGTTCACAGCCTCAGTCCTGCGGTATAAATTATTTCCGTGAGGAAAGATAAAACGTGACGTAACGGGCGAACAGTTCGCCCCGAGAATGTTGAAAAAGTAACATATTTAAAAGCTCTGCTTTTGCAGGGCTTTTATTTTTGCCCTAGTAACAAAATGCAAAAGATGTGATATAATCAGACAAAAAGGGGTGAGAGAATGTTCAACATATACGAAAAATGCAAACAGCCGAAATGATAGCACGGCATTTTCACTACAACGCCGAGTATCTTTCACTTATCTTCAAAAGGGAAACAGGCTGCACACTGATAAAATATCTCAGCCGCACCAGAATAGATATTGCCAAAAGACTTCTTGAAACGGGCGGCACAGAGCCGTCCGTTCAATTTGTTGAGATGTCGCCGAGTAACGGGCGAACGCTGTTCGCCCCTACATATCACATGGGCTTATTGTTTGTAGATTTGAATATTTGCGAAATGGCATAAAAGTGGGTGATGTGGAAGGGCGAAAAAAAGCGGGCGACCAAAGGTCGTCCGCTTTGCTTTGTTACGTTATGGTAAATCGTTTTTTACTTCACCTTTGCTGACGCAACAAAAGCTTTAATCTCCTCCTCAGGCATATAACCCACTGTAGACGCTGCCACCTTGCCGTTCTTTACAACGAAAAGTGCTGGTATGCTTGAGATACCGAAAGCCGCTGCAAGCTCGTTTTCCTCGTCAACATTGACCTTGCCCACCTTCACAGAACTGTCCTCTTCCGAATACTTATCCACCAGCGGTGAAAGCATTTTGCATGGGCCGCACCATGCTGCCCAGAAGTCCAGCAGAACAGGTTTGTCGGAATGCATTACTTCGTTTTCAAAATTATCCTTTGTTATAACCTTTACAGCCATTTTTCACAGCTCCTTTTCTAGTCCTTGCTTTTGTAATAGAGCATACAATGGCAGAATCCCTCAAAATCAGGGTCAGCTATCTGCTCACGGAACTCTTTGCACATACACTTGTTTTCATCAGTATGCTGTATCCTGCACGGACAGTATCCGCCTGTGCGTTTAAGTCCCTCTTTTATGCTCCTTACCATTTCTTTATCATCATTAAGACGTACCATTACTACCTATCCTTTGCATTTACGCTCAGATTATTCTTTGACAAATGCCTTTACTATCTCTCCGATATACTGATAGTGATAGTCCTTGTCAGAATACCACTTCCCATCATTCTCAGTATCAACAAAGCACTCAGGTCTCATCTCCTGAACATAAGCCTTTTTGCATACGAGCACCATATCAGCCTCAGCAAAAGCTGTTACCTCAACGCCGTTTTCAGACACGAATACAGGGGTCAGACCTGTTTCCTTAGCCTTGTCGCAGTCACGTCCGCTGTGAGAGCCGCAGAATGAAAGTGCCTTTTTATAGTCCTCTTTGAAAAAGCTAATGGTGAAATATTCAGCCTTATCGATAAATTCTTTGGTGTATCTCTGAGGTCTTATAACGGTGGTGAAAGTGTTCTTTCCCCACATAACGCCTGCAAAGCCCCATGAGGCTGTCATGGTGTTCCAGCCGCTCTCGTCGCCTGCTGTAACAAGGAACCACTCCTTGCCTATCTTTTTGTATGGATTGAAGTCAAGGGTATCAAGCTTATCTGCCGCTACCTCTTTGAAACCGTTAAAACTGCTCATTTTCATTACCGCCTTTCAGTATTATGTCAGACTTTCCACGTTTATCGTACACCAATATCGTATAGAAACCGTCTGACTATATTATATATCATTTTATATGAAATTGCAACCCCTCTTATTCCCTGAAATATTGTACAAAAATCGTTAAAACAGGGCTTTTTGTGTTGCTTTTTTTGAAGAATCGTGATATAATTAACATAGGTATTTGTAAAGCTGTTTTTGTGTTTTTGGTTAAGCTATTTTATTTTATGCCCCCTCATTCAAGGATATGTATATCTTTTGAAAATTATGCACTTATTTTTGTATAATCATAGATAATATACATTGATATCCCTGAAAATGTGTATAAATATAAAATTTTTATGCAAAAGCACTTGACAATGCTGTATAAAGGTGTATAATGTTTTTATCGGCAGCAGTCACCAATGTGTGACAGCCTCCGTGAAAATATTATACAAACATACTTATTACATACAAATGGAGGAATTTTGTTATGGCAAAAGAGATCAAAAAGGTTGTCCTTGCTTATTCCGGCGGACTTGACACATCTATCATCATTCCGTGGCTCAAGGAAAACTACAACAACTGCGAAGTTATCGCTGTTTCAGGAAACGTTGGTCAGGGCACAGAGCTTGACGGTCTTGAGGAAAAGGCTATCAAGACAGGTGCGTCAAAGCTTTATATCGAGGACCTTACAGAAGAATTTATCGAGGATTATGTATATCCTACAGTACAGGCTGGTGCTGTTTATGAGAACCAGTACCTCCTCGGCACATCATTTGCTCGTCCGATCATTGCAAAGAGAATAGCTGAGATCGCTATCAAAGAGGGTGCTGACGCTATATGCCACGGTTGCACAGGTAAGGGTAACGACCAGGTAAGATTTGAGCTTGCTATCAAGGCTTTCGCTCCTGACATGCAGATCATCGCTCCTTGGAGAATCTGGGATCTCAAGTCAAGAGAGCAGGAGATCGAGTATGCTGAGGCACACAACATTCCTCTGAAAATAAACAGAGAAACAAACTACTCAAAGGACAAGAACCTTTGGCACCTTTCACACGAAGGTCTGGATCTTGAAGATCCTGCAAACGAGCCACAGTATGAAAAGCCAGGTTTCCTTGAAATGGGCGTTTCACCTATCATGGCTCCTGACAAGCCAACTTATGTAACGATCCACTTTGAAAAGGGTATCCCAACAGCTGTTGACGGCGTTGAGATGAACGGCAAGGAGCTTGTTACAAAGCTTAACGAACTCGGCGGTGCAAACGGTATCGGTCTTGCTGACCTCGTTGAGAACAGACTCGTTGGTATGAAGTCAAGAGGCGTTTATGAAACACCGGGCGGAGCTATCCTTTACAAGGCTCATGAAGTTCTTGAAACTATCACACTTGACAAGGAAACTGCAAGAGTTAAGCAGTATCTTTCAATCAAGTTTGCTGACATTGTTTACAACGGTCAGTGGTTCACTCCTCTCCGTGAGGCTATGAGTGCATTCGTTACAGAAACACAGAAAACTGTTACAGGCGATGTTAAGCTCAAGCTTTACAAGGGCAACATGATAAACGCAGGCGTAACATCTCCATATACTCTCTATGATGAAGAAGTTGCTACATTTGATGAAGATAATGTTTACAATCAGGCTGATTCAGCTGGATTCATCAACCTCTTCGGTCTTCCTATCAAGGTAAGAGCTAAGCTCGAGCAGAAGAGAAACGCCAAGAAGGACTAAAGGCAGCGTCCTGTATCACGGGACATAAAAATTTGTTTGTATAATAATATTTTCAATGGAGGTTTTGATATGTCAGATAACAACAGCATTTTTGAGCCTGCAATAGACAAGAAGGTCGAGATCTCTTACGACAGCCTGCCGAACTCATCTTTTGAGGACGTAAACCTCGGCGGTGCGAAGTTCTCGAACGTAAATCTCAAAGAGGCACTCTTTGACGATGTGAATATGGACGAAACACATTTCAACAACGTCAGCATGAAAGAGAGCGACTTTGCTGATCTTTATATGGTGAACTCAAAGTTCTTGGGCGTAAATCTCAGCAATTCGAGATTTGGCTGCTCTATCATGAACAATGTTGAGTTCAAAAACCCTGATCTGAAGAACTCACAGTTTATCCACTGTGACCTTACAAACGTTGAGATAAACGATTGTAAGATAGACGGTCTGAAGATCAACGGCGTGGATATCCAAAAGCTGCTTGAACAGCACGAAAAGGAAATGTGATCCGCACTTATTGAAATGTATCGGGGCAGGATGATCCTTTGGGGTCATTTTGCCCATACATTTTTTATATTTAACGAATGAAATAAACATAAAGGACGGTTTTAAAATGGCAGGAAAAATGTGGGCAGGAAGATTTACAAAGGAAGTAGACGAAAGAGTAAATGATTTCAATTCATCGATTTCCTTTGACGCAAGAATGTACCGCTATGATATAGAGGGTTCTATGGCACACGCCACAATGCTGGGCGAGTGCGGTATAATCGACAAGCACGAAAGTGAAAAGATAGTCGAGGGACTTAAAGGTATTCTTGCGGATATCGACGACGGTAAATTACAGTTCGACCCTACCGCAGAGGACGTTCATATGTTTGTTGAGGCTGAGCTTACAAAAAGACTTGGTGACACAGGCAAAAGACTTCATACGGCAAGATCAAGAAACGATCAGGTGGCTCTTGACGTGAGAATGATACTCAGAGCCGAAACCAAAGAGATAATCGAGCTTGTGAAAAAGCTTGAGCACACTATCCTTGACATCGCTGAGAAAAATCTCACAACAGTTATGCCGGGATACACTCATCTTCAGAGAGCACAGCCTATCACATTTGCTCATCACCTCATGGCTTATGCAAATATGCTCCTGAGAGATATCTCAAGACTTGAGGACAGCTACAAGAGAACGAACATCATGCCTCTCGGCAGCGGTGCTCTTGCATCTACAACTTATCCTATAAACAGACAGAGAGTGTGCGACCTGCTTGGCTTTGACGAAATAACGCAGAACTCACTTGACGGCGTTTCAGACAGAGATTTCTGCATCGAGCTTTGCTCCGCTATCTCACTGCTTATGATGCACCTTTCAAGATTTTCTGAGGAGATAATTCTTTGGTGCTCATGGGAGTTCAAATTTATCGAGCTTGACGACGCTTATGCAACAGGTTCGTCTATCATGCCGCAGAAGAAAAACCCTGATGTAACCGAGCTTATCAGAGGCAAGACAGGCAGAGTTTACGGCGACCTTAATACTCTGCTCGTTATGATGAAGGGTCTGCCGCTTGCATACAACAAGGATATGCAGGAGGACAAGGAGGCTATCTTTGATGCTATCGACACTGTTAAGCTTTGCCTTAAAACATTCGACCCAATGCTCGCCACAATGAGAGTTATCCCTGAAAACATGAGAAACGCCGCAGCCAAGGGCTTTATCAATGCTACTGACTGTGCTGACTATCTTGTTAAGAAGGGTATGCCTTTCAGAGATGCCTATAAGATAACAGGTACTCTCGTTCACACCTGCATCGAAAAGGGCTGCACCCTTGAAACTCTCCCTCTTGAGGACTACAAAAAGCTTACTGACAACTTTGGCGAGGACGTTTATGACGCTATCAGCCTTGACACCTGCGTAATGCAGAGAAAGGCAGCAGGCGGCCCTGCTCCTGAGTCTGTAAAAGCTCAGATAGAATATGTCAGAAATAAGCTTTGATAAACGCCGCTCCGCTGTTAAGTCAGCACTGCTCTATCTTGTGCTGTGGGAGCTTGCGACGGTTATAATATGGCTTTTTACGGCTAAGCTTTTTGTGATATATCCGCTGTTTGCAGTGGGATTTACGGTGGTGTACCCTGTGTGTACATGGTGGGCTTGCTACCGTCATGCAAAGAACTACGGCTTGAAATGGTACGTTGCACCGGTGATGATAGCGATATCGGTCATTGAATATATCTTTGTGGAAGAGGCAAGCTCGGTGGTGCCGAATTTTATCGTGCTCACCGTGCTAACCGCAGGCTTTGCCGCAGGTATCGGAAACTGTTTTGCGGATAAGGACGCAATAAACGCCGCAAAGGCAGACAAAAAGCGTAAAAAGCTGAAAAAAGAGCCTGAATACAAAAACATTCTGGACGATAATTAAAAGTATGCAGACGGCTAAAGAGCTGTCAGCCAAACGGACGAACACTGTTCGCCCCTACAAAAGTTTGCATTTGCATGAGCATACAGATTATTGACAGACAAAATCATAAAGTTTTATAAAAGGATATGAAGAAAATGAAAACAAGAGTTTTTATTGACGGAAAAGAAGGAACAACAGGACTTCAGATATATGAGCGTTTTCAGAACAGAAACGACGTTGAGATAATGCTCATCGACGAAGATAAGCGTAAGGACGTGAATGAGAGAGCGAAGATGATAAACTCATCTGATATCACTTTTCTCTGCCTGCCTGACGCCGCAGCTATCGAGGCTGCCTCACTTTGCACTAACCCTGACGTCAGGATAATAGACGCCTCCACCGCTCACAGAACAAACCCTGCATGGGACTATGGTTTCCCTGAGCTTTCTGAAAAGCATAGAGAGAATATCCGCAATTCAAAAAGAGTTGCAAACCCAGGCTGCTATGCAAGCGGATTTATAAGCCTTGTTTATCCCCTCGTAAAAGCAGGAGTGCTCCCTGAGGATTACCCTGTTACCTGCCACGCAGTTTCAGGCTACAGCGGCGGCGGAAAGAAGATGATAGCCGCTATGGAGAGCGAAAACAAAACAAAGGAAATGTATTCCCCACGTCAGTATGCACTCACACAGAAACATAAGCATATCCCTGAAATGCAGACTGTCTGCGGATTGAAATATAAGCCTATGTTCAATCCGATAGTTGACGACTATTATAACGGCATGGTGGTTTCCGTGCCACTGGTGACAAGATGTCTGACGAAGAAATATACACCTGAGGATATCCATGAAATAATGTCTGAGCATTATGTTGGTCAGCATTTCGTGAAAGTAATGGAGCTTGGCGGAACAGAAACGCTTGCCGATGGATTTATCGCAGCAAATACATTGGCAGGAACGAATAATATGCAGATATTTGTCTGCGGAAATGAAGATCAGATATTGCTCATGTCGAGATTTGATAACCTTGGAAAAGGAGCAAGTGGAGCAGCAATACAGAATATGAATATAATGCTTGGAATAAATGAGACAACTGGTCTGGAATAAAAAGCAAAAGAGCAATATAATCGCCAGTGCAGGGCGGCGTTAGCCCTGCCGAGGGACGGGGGCGAGCAGCCCCAGCGGGGGCAAAACAAACCAGTGATAAAAGCAAACCCAACAGGGGGCAGAGCCCCCACCACAAAAGCACGGTTCACAAAAAGCGGCGGACAAAAAAATATAAAACAAACCGAAGTACGGCTTATCAACAAAGCCTAAAAACCAACAAAAACTACGCCGCTTTTGTCATTTGAACAGCGTAGCGTCTTCAAATGACTCGCCGAAGGCGACAATAAGCTCCCCCACAACGAAAATTGAAACATCAGAAACAAACACACAAAGGAACGAAGTGAAAGCAGTGCAAAATGTACTAGAAAAACTTGACGAACTTGGCATCAAGTACGAAAAAGTCGAGCACGAGGCAGTCTATACCTGCGAGCAGGCAGAGTTCGTGAAAAAGCTTGTCAAAGGTCAGGGGTGTAAAAACCTCTTCTTGAAAAATAAGAAAAAAGAGTATTTCCTCTATACCCTGCCGGACGAGCAAAGAGCCGACTTGAAAACGCTTGGTAAAGAAAATCACCTCGGTAACCTTTCTTTCGCTAACGAGAATGACCTTTGGGATATCCTCGAACTTAAAACAGGGAGCGTCACTCCCCTTGGCATAATAAACGATACCGAAAATATCGTCACCGTGCTGCTGGATAAAAAACTTCAGGGACAAAAAGTGCTCGTCCACCCAAATCGAAATACCGCTACTATTTCGTTGGACTTTGACGAGCTTTTGAGATTTGTCGAACATCAGAACCATAAATTTGTCTTAGTATAAAATAGTGTAAAAAATTTTGTAAGGAGTAGTTAATATGAAAGAGATATCAAAGAAAATTTTTGACGGCTATAAGTATGTTGACGGCGGCGTGTGTGCTGCTAAGGGCTTTAAAGCCAACGGTCTTTACTGCGGCATAAAAGAGAACCCTACGAAAAAGCCTGACCTTTGCCTCGTTGAGTCTGACGTTATGTGCTCTGCCGCCGGCGTTTTTACTCAGAATAAGGTCAAGGGTGCTCCTGTTACCGTTTCTCAGAAGAATCTCGCCAAAACAGGCGGCAAGGCTAAGGGATTCATACTTAACTCAAAAAATGCCAATACCTGCAACGCTGACGGCGAGGAAAAAGCCTACAGAATGTGTCAGCTTGCTGCAAATAAAATGGGCGTAAAACCTGAGGAGATACTCATTGCTCAGACCGGCGTTATCGGTCAGATACTTCCTATCGAGCCTATCGAGGAAAAGATAGACGAGCTTTATGAGGGACTTTCCTATGACGGCAACGAAAAGGCTGCCGTCGCTATCATGACGACCGATACAGTGAAAAAGGAAGTGGCTGTTGAATTTGAACTTGACGGCAAGACCTGCCACGTCGGCGGCATGGGCAAGGGCAGCGGTATGATTCACCCTAACATGGCAACTACCCTTAATGTTATCACCACAGACTGTGCTGTATCTTCCGAAATGCTCAAAAAGGCTCTTACCGATATCGTCAAGATAACATATAACTGCCTGTCAGTTGACGGCGACCAGTCAACGAACGATACCTGTGCTGTTATGGCTAACGGTCTTGCCGGAAATGCCGAGATAACAGCCGAAAATGAAAGCTACGAGGTGTTCAAAAAGGCTCTTTATATCGTCATGATGAACATTACAAAAATGCTCGCAAAGGACGGCGAGGGTGCAACTAAGCTCCTCGAATGTACTGTAACAGGTGCTAAAGACCTTGACACGGCTATCATCGTTGCAAAGAGCGTAATATGCTCGCCGCTTTTCAAGTGTGCAATGTTCGGTGCAGACGCTAACTGGGGCAGGATACTTTGTGCTGTCGGCTATGCTGAGGCTGATTTTGACATAAACAAGGTGAACGTTTCACTGTCATCAAAGGCAGGCGAGATACACGTTTGCAAGAACGGTGCAGGCATTGAGTTCTCAGAAGAGGTTGCTAAAAAGGTACTGCTTGAGGACGAGATAACCATAAGCGTTTCTATCGGCGACGGCGAGGGCACTGCCACAGCATGGGGCTGCGACCTTACATATGATTATGTTAAGATAAACGGCGATTACAGAAGTTAAGGCAATATATAGGAAAGAAGAATGAAAAATGGACATAAGCAATAAAATCAGAAGTCAGATACTTATTGACGCACTGCCGCATATCCAGAAATATCATGACAAGATAGTTGTTGTGAAATACGGCGGCAACGCTATGACAAATGCCGAGCTTAAAGAGGCTGTAATGAGCGATATCGTGCTCCTGAGCGAAGTTGGCATAAAGGTGGTGCTTGTTCACGGCGGCGGACCTGAGATAAACGCAATGCTCAAAAGAGTCGGCATTGAGAGCAAATTTATAAACGGTCTGAGATACACAGACGCCGAAACTATAGATATCGTAAAAATGGTGCTGTGCGGAAAGGTCAACAAGGAACTTGTGTGTGCTCTCCAGCTCCACGGCGGAAAGGCTTTGGGTCTTTGCGGCTGTGACGGTCAGATGATACTTGCACAGAAACTTGACAGCGAAGTTGACCTTGGCTTTGTGGGCGACATCAAAAAGGTGACGACAAAGCCTATCGTTGACGCACTGAACAACGGCTATGTTCCTATAATCTCCACCGTTGGCGTGGGCGAGGACGGTCAGTCATACAACATCAACGCCGACACTGCCGCAGCTAGGATTGCCTCCTGCCTGAGAGCGGAAAAGCTTATCCTTATGACAGATATCGTTGGTCTGCTTGAGGACAAGGACGATGATTCTACTCTTATCCCACAGGTAAACGTCAGCGACGTGCCTTATCTCAAAAAGAAAGGCATCATAAGCGGCGGAATGATACCGAAAATAGACTGCTGCGTTGAGGCCGTAAGACGTGGCGTTAAAAAGACCACTATCATTGACGGAAGAGTACCGCATTCGATACTTATCGAGCTGCTCTCCAATGAGGGTATTGGTACGCAGTTCATATAAAATATAAAAACATATTGAAAAGAGTGATAAAAATGAACACCATAGAACAGTTCAACGAACACGTTATGCAGACCTATGGCAGAATAGGTCTTGTTATGGAGAGCGGTCATGGTCAGACGGCTGTTGGCGAGGACGGAAAAGAGTATATCGACTTCGGCTCCGGCATCGGCACAAACAGCCTTGGATACTGTGATGAGGACTGGGTAAACGCTATCTGCGATCAGGCACACAAGATACAGCACACTTCAAACTATTACTACACAAAGGTACAGGCTGACTTTGCAAAAAGACTTTGCGAGGCAACAGGCTATGAGAAAATGTTCTTCGGCAACTCAGGTGCAGAGGCTAACGAGTGTGCAATAAAGCTTGCAAGAAAATACAGCTTTGACAAATACGGCAAGGACGCTGAGAGAAATATCATCATCACCCTTGTGAACAGTTTCCACGGCAGAACACTTTGCACCCTTTCCGCAACCGGTCAGGAGGTTTTCCACAACTACTTCTTCCCGTTCGTTGGCGGATTTGAAAATGTTATCGCAAACGACATCGACGATCTTATGGACAAACTCGACAAGCTTGACAACAAGGTCTGTGCAGTAATGTTCGAGTTCGTTCAGGGTGAGGGCGGAGTTATCCCACTTCAGCAGAGCTTTGTGAACACTATCATGCTTGAATGTGCAAAGAGAGATATCCTCACCATTGCCGACGAGGTACAGACAGGCGTTGGCAGAACAGGAAAGCTCCTCACATCTGAGCTTTACAACGTAAAGCCTGACATAACAACACTTGCAAAGGGTCTTGCAGGCGGCGTTCCTATAGGCGTGTGCCTTGCAAACAAGAAGTGCAGCGAGGTGCTTAGCAAGGGTACACACGGCTCAACATTCGGCGGAAACCCTATCTCATGTGCAGGCGGAAACGCAGTGCTCGACAAGGTGACAAAGCCTGAATTTCTTGAGGAAGTTCGCAAAAAGGGCGAGTATTTCAGAGAAAAGCTCGCAGAAATAGACGAAGTTGAAGGCGTTGACGGTCTTGGTCTTATGATAGGCGTAAGGCTCAAAACAAAGAAAGCCGCTGACGTGCTCAACAAGTGCTTTGAAAACGGACTTCTTATCCTCACTGCAAAAGAAAAGCTGAGATTTTTGCCGCCGCTGAATATCTCATATGAAAAGATAGACAAGGGTCTTGCTATACTGAAAAAAGTTCTTGACGAGAAATAATTATAAAAACGTAAAATGTAGGGGACGGCGTCCTCGACGTCCCGCTTATTTGGGGCGTTGTCAACAAACTGCTGGCGACCAAAGGTCTCCCCTACAATATTGCTGCAATAAAAAATCAAATTACGGAGGAAATATTATGAAACATTTACTTAAAATGCTCGACCTTTCCAAGGAGGAAATTCTCGACATTCTCAACCTTGCAGACCAGCTCAAATACGAGAACAAAAACGGTATCGAGCACCACATTCTCAAAGGCAAGACTCTCGGAATGATATTCCAGAAGTCATCAACCCGTACAAGAGTTTCTTTTGAAACAGGTATGTATCAGCTTGGCGGCAATCCTCTTTACCTTTCAGCAAGCGATATGCAGATTGGCAGAGGTGAGCCTATACAGGATACTGCAAGAGTTTTATCACGCTACATTGACGGTATTATGATAAGAACATTCGATCAGGCTGAGGTTGAAAATCTTGCTGAATACGGCAATATCCCGATAATCAACGGTCTTACGGACCTTTCTCATCCTTGCCAGGTGCTTGCTGACCTTATGACAATCCGTGAGTACAAGGGTAAGCTTGACGGTCTTAAGATGTGCTACATAGGTGACGGTAACAATATGGCAAACTCACTTATTGTAGGCGGCTTAAAGACGGGTATGATCGTATCTGTTGCCTGCCCTGAGAACTA
>OICN01000368.1_pt1 | contig 16238 bp, 14 predicted proteins | sample 1581301 | NCBI WGS metagenome assembly OICN01 (sample SAMEA3882557, study PRJEB24775) | human gut metagenome | biome: human-associated habitat; feature: intestine environment; material: feces | place: Netherlands | collected 2009/2010
AAAGAAGTGAATGAAACTATATGCTGCGCCTTTACAAGGTTTTACGGAAGCCCCCTGGAGAAACTTTCATGAGGAAGTTTTTGGTGGAATAGATGCGTATTATACTCCTTTTGTACGAATAGAGAGAGGAGGATTCCGTAACAGGGATGTACGGGACATTGCTCCCGAAAACAATACGGTTTCCCATGTAGTGCCTCAGCTCATCGCGTCCACTCCTGTCGAGCTGGAACGGTTGGCCGCTTTGTTTACAGAGAAAGGATATAAGGAAGCGGATTTTAATATGGGGTGTCCTTTTCCGCTGGTTGCAAGAAAGCACAAGGGCTCCGGCATATTGCCTTATCCTGCCGAGGTAGAAGCTTTATTGAAAGAGTTGACACATTATCCTGAACATGGAATAGTTTGCCGAGAATGCACGTTGCATCATAACCGAACATATAAGAAGCGTTGATAAGCGCTGTGAAGACGATTGCTTTATCGCCGGGATAACGTATCGCTTCGAAATATTCCTGCCTATGTTCCTTAATGTAGTCAAAGAGCGGATTGCGGAGTGTCAACTTTCCTATGATGCTCCTTGCTTTCTCTATACGATTGGCGCCTTGATATTCTCCTGCAGCAAGGTCTGCAGCATATTCAGGAGTAAAGACACCATCGAGGGATGCCTTCATCGCCATCTCAATAACTGAGATGCTGATTCTTTGATTAATTCCTACAGTCTTTGCCATTACTTTTCAATTTTGATAAACGGTATCACTACTTCAAGAAAGTGTGAACCGCCGTGTGTGATTTCATCTTGATTCTTAAAACACTTGGATGTACGCCACACTGTCCAGTTATCGTGGACCATTTGCTCAGCACGTATATCCGTGTTGCTGTCAAGGAACGACGTTAAAGCATTGTGGTCTTGGTATGTCAAGTGTCTGCTGCCTCGACTCTCATTTTGATAGAGAAAGACTTTCTCGTGAGAGGTCAAAGTCCTCCACTTATGTGCGTGGATATTGCCGTGATCAGTCGTGATATATATTACAAAACCCTGATTATGGAGAACAGTGATATCTTCAGCTGCTTTTCGTGCCCAGTTGGCTGTAAGATCATACAGGTCCTTGTTGTTTGAAGAACTGTGCATTTTATGGTCAAGGTCAACATCTACAAATGCCTGGCGAGGTTTCATAGTGTCGTTGGCTTTTAAAGAACCATATGTGTATTCAACATCAAATTCGTTAAAGCGTTTCTCTGGGTCACCTAACTCTGACCAGAACCTTCTCCATAGGGTTGATTCATTTGACGGATTCTGCACATAGTCCATAGCTGGAACATCGCCTTTAAAGATTGCCTGGCGAGAGAGCTTTGTAATTGACGGAATCCATGATAGAGTGAAATCGCATTTTGGCGTGATTCCCCTGGACATCAATTCTTTATGAAGAACCATATACTGCCAGTATGCCATACCATCAACAACAATCAAGGCGACCTTTTCCGAGCGACTATGATTAAAGGATAGATGTGGGAGAATTCTATTGACAGTCTTTGGCTTATTGATGAATGAGGATGATAACAATCCAAAGTATTTACTATCAAGATACTTTTGGAAATTGTCATTGATTTCTGCGATAGTTGACTCTACTGATTTATAGCCATCCCTTTTAATTATTTCGGTCAGAGTTTCGCTGATTTCAACAATTGTATCTGCACAATCCCAATTCAATGAAGTGCTTTTTAGTTTGCCGCCATATTTGTACATATCTTCACCGGAAAAGGCACGAGCGTCTCTAAGGACGTTTCGAGTCTCATGTGCAGATAAATTGTATGTGTATTGCCTGCTATACGCATAGGATGCCGCTTCAAAGGAAATGTCACTCTGGCGTATCTCGATTTCATCGTATGAAGGCAAAAGGTCCGATAAAGAGAAGACCGGCAGAGAGTATATGAATTGCGAAAGGTCAGGCAACATTTCAAATGTGTTACCTACGATATAACATACTTTTGAGCAAGAATCTTTATCGTATAGTTCAAACCTAACCCTTAATTCAAGACTGGATTTTATAGGAAGCAATAACAGATTGCTTTCATTAAGGACACGCTGCTGAACATCCGGGCGGGAGAGAAAGCCATCCGGATTACGGACAATAGTCAAGGATTTGCCGTCTATTGTCGTGCGTGAATATATTGCTCCAACAAGTTTATCCATTGACTCTTACTGTAAGTATATGTTTTACGTCTGGCACTACGCTTCTTCCCTTTGCGAAGGCATTCTGCCAATTCTCTTTCTCCTCCTGGAGTTTACGCATTTTCGCATTACGTATATTAGCAATACCAATCTTGTTGATACGATGTTCTGCAAAGCCAAGTGCACGTAATTTGCGCTCTACCATATTTTGAAGGTTAGACTGAATTTCCAGTTCCATACGATGGAAGATAGCGTGAAGGTTATTGTTCAAAAGACTATTGCTCTCGACATCAAATCCGCATGTAGTTTCGCCATTATAGATAAATGCATCTTTCTCCTGCACAAGGCGGTTCCATACGTCATTGCCGTATGGTCCATATACTTTTCCATTATCAGCAATAAACTGAGCCGTATATGTCGTCTTTGTCTCATATGGGTTTTTGGCTGATACCTTCCATATTGTGAGGTATCCAGATGATTCAGAGGCAGATTTCGAAACAATTGCCGGAACAAGAGTCTGACTGTTGCCGTCAATTTCGTCAAGAATGCGTTTGACAACAGGATGTTGTAATGTGATCTGCTCAGAGTCCGGATTATCACCTGCAAGAGCAGAATCAAAAATAGCATTCACTTCATGACCCCTGAAACTGTATTTTGATACACCCGTGAGAGTCTTATCAATCTTGCCATTTTCGCTGATAGTATATAAATCCATCAGCTCCTCGAGCCATACAGGGAGGGGACTATATTTCACTTCTCCAGCACTCTCTTTTACTATATCATTTTCATCAAATGTTGGCAGAGCGCCTTCGGTTGAGTGATACTCCTTGAGTTTACTTCTGATGTCATGAAGCCAGCTATCGCTTGCGAAATCAAATCGACGTGGATCGAGCAAAGACTGAAGATAGAGATGATTTACCTTCTTCATGTCAATTGTTGAATCAAGCACGTCACTGGTCTTGTCTATACCAAGCTCGTTAAGAATTGCGTCAAGTTTCTCAACGATAATCTCATACACTCTTGTATCCACCGTATTGTCAGTGAGCATGTTGTATGCTGTAACTGGATATTTTTGACCGATACGGTCAACACGGCCAATACGCTGCTCGATAGACATTGGATTCCACGGCAAATCATAGTTGAAGACAACGTGACAGAACTGCATGTTCAATGATTCACCAGCAGCATCTGTAGCAATCATAATATTTGCCTTGTTCTTGAACTTTACAAGAGCCTTTTGACGCTCCTGAAGTTCCATGCTACCATTTATGCATACTGTGCTAAACCCGGCTTTGTTCAGAATACTTTCAAGATATGCCTGGGTACGGCGGAATTCTGTGAATACAAGAATCTTAATATTGGGCTCATTGTACTTATCCTGTTGCTCATATATGGCATGGATCAAGGCCGAGGCTTTGGCATCCTCCTCATTATCGAGGCAGTACTGTGCTTCAACAATCAGTTCTTGAAGTTTTTCCTCTTCATTGGCGAAACCGCCGAGCATATCTACTGAGAAATCAGCTGTATTGAGATCATCGAAATCAACTACGCCTTCTTCATCGTAGTCGTTGATATCATCTGCAATTTCTTGATTTTGAAGCCTCCATAGACGGGTCCTCATAGCACCGAGAATGGCAGCAGTACTGCTACTTGCCAGTTTCTGCATCATAACCATAACCAGGCCTGTAGCATTTCGATTACCTCTTTTTGCCCGCCCGAAACAGTAACGAACATAGTCTGTCACATGCTTATACAGGTCCTTCTGAAGATGATGCATTGTGTCATCGAGAGGGACATCCAAACGAATTGTTGTACGAGGCTGGAATAGTTTTTTGCCGTCATAATCTACAGCATATCGCTTTTCGGACCTCATCACAAACGGCTCAATATCCTTTATTGACGGCATACCTTCACCAACAAACGCATCGGCATCAATCAATTGCAAGACACGACGGAAATGGTCGCTTTTACCTCTATGAGGCGTTGCTGATAGAAGTAGGACATTCGGGACAGCATTACAGATTGTTTCGGCAAGTTGGTAGCGCGACACCTGCGATGTACTACCTCCCATACGATGTGCTTCATCGATAATAATCATATCGAAATCGGCACCTACGACAGATTCTATGCGATATTTGTTATACTCATCTATCTTCTCCTGGCTCCAGCCCTGACGCTGAGTAATCGGCTTCAAAGCGTCGAGCGATACGATGATTTGATTGTGCTGTTTCCAGAAGTTCAATTCCTCCTCAGCTTCAAAGCCAGCAAAAGTTCGAGCCATACCGGCAATAAAGTCGCTTTCATAGATGTAGAATTGTTCTTTGAAATGCTCCTTAAGCTCTTGTTGCCACTGAAGCATGGACGATTTCGGCACAATCAAAAGAATGCGTTTGATTTCGCCCCTAAGTTTCTTTTCCTTAAGTACCAGGCCCGCCTCAATAGTCTTACCCATACCGACTTCATCAGCTAATAGAAAACGAGTCTGAACACCTTGCATGACTTTCTCAAGTACAAGAATTTGGTGGGGAAGTGGTATCAAACTACTCTCATATGGCGCCAACAAACGCTTTTGAGCCATCTCTTCCTTGATGCGAGCCGCAATAGATATGTAACGCACATAAGCCATGCTACTATTGTCTGAGCTGGACATTTCTTCTTCCAGATCCGACAATAGAACTTGTTCGAAGGTATCATCCTCAAGGACGTGTATCCACGCTGTTTCCTTTCCGAACAATAACTTTCTGCTGATTACTTCAACGCGTTTGCCCTTATATTTCATAAACTATACTCTCTTAGATGCTTTGAGATAGTACATAAGCAGCTGCTCATCTTCCATGAGAAGCGTTTCCTCGATATGATCACCGACAAGTACTATATCCTTGTAATTCTTAGCTTTATTGCACTCTTTGAATCCGTAACGGAGAACTTCAAGGCGTGCTTCTTTGAGTCTTTTTGCTTTTGGTTTTTGCGCAGCCTCTAAATAGAGATTAAACTCTTTCATGAGTCTCCTACCGCGAAGCTGCTCGAGATGCGATGCGTTCTCAGGGTCTGGCTTGCACCAGCGACCCGATGCGTCTTGTATAAAGTTTTCCTCAAGTATAACATTGAGGCCTGGAAGTATATCGCCTTTCTTAGGGGAGACCATATCCTTCATCCAATCTGGTTGTAGTTCTTGATATGTCCTTGGTGTTTCAAGCTTCCTGTTTAACCATTCAATACCATCTGCTTCGCTACCAATGAAAAGCGACATCGGCTTAAAGCCATTGCTTTTCGCTTTCTTTTCCTCATATTCCAAAGCCTGTGATGCAGTGAAGAACATTCCGTCTCTCTCGATAAAACGCTCTCGCAGTCCTTTCTGGAAATCAAGAGCATCGATAGATACAGGATACCCATGCTGGACATAATATGCTACCAATCTGTCAAATAAGATTTTGGGGCTTCTCTCTACTACGGCAGTCGTCTCTCCATTTTCTGTTATGTGAACAGGTAAATATTCCAATAGCTCACTTATGAAATCCCAAACGTTAGCTGTGTCTATACTGTTTATGGAATATTTATTTATTAACGTTTCAGAAGGTTTAAAACAAGTGATTGCTAAGTCTTGATTAACCGCTGTAGTAGTAGTAATGCCCTTCAATCCACCTCTACCTTTATTCAGGTCTGTAACAGAAGAAATAATAAAACCAACACTTTGAAGGCTATGCTGCAAAGCATTCCAAACAGATGCACTTGTATTACTAAATTCAACCGTGATCCAGTGCCCAGGTTTGAGAACTCTATAGTATTCCTCAAAGCATTTTGTCATTATTTCTTGATATTCAAATATGCCTTTGTGCTGAACAGGATTAGAGATTGCTTCTTCTTTATTTTGAGTTTTAACTTTTAACCATGATTCTGTTATAAAGTTTAACTCAGAATACATGATGTTAGAACCAAAAGGCGGATCGGTAAATATGTAGTCAATGCTATTATCGTTAATTAATAGATTAGAAGCAGAGCATACCTGTATTGCAGCCCCACTCTTAATTTCCTTGAAAGCCTTAATGACTTTTCCAGCCTGATAAGAAAACTGATCTATAGGATTATTCTCCACACACTGGGATGAAATATAAAGCGTGTTAGCCATTGGACCGACTAACGCCCTACTTCCGTGCTGAGGCATATATCGGTTCATCTTCGTAAGCTTTGGTAGCATTGAAGTAAAGATAAACATTAGCTCTTTCGAAAGCGACTTATATTGGTTATTAATGCGATCATAAAGATAGGACAGAACACACAAAGTCCTTTCTGTGTAGAATTGATGAACACGAGAATATCCTTGTGTCCTTATAGGCTGATCAGTATTATAACCATTAGGCAATTTATCCTTGGGAACAAAAAGGGAATGCTGAGGAATATTCACATTCTGCATATCCCTACTGAAGTAACGTCCTTTCTTTGAAATAGAATAATTGAAAAGCGTGCATTCGTATTTCATCTGCTCAGAAGTTTCATCTGTGTACTTGTCATATGTTACTTCCATGATTCTGCTAGCATCCTTCTTCTCCTGAGATGTTCCGCATTTGGGGCAAACCAGCTTCTTATGGAGGGTCTGAGTGTCATAATCATATGACAAATCATGAACATTAAGTTCTTGCCCGCAATTTGAACATGCTACTATTTCGCTCCAGACAAAATAATTGATATGGCCGATACCATGAATAGAACGATATTCATACCAACCGCCAAATTTCTCAAGTAGATTTTCAACTAACTCATCTACTGCTCTTTGAAGCCTTGAAGTATCGGTTGCACGATTATAATTTGAAGAAATATGGAAGCATAATGGACTTAAGTCTCCACAAATGCTATGGCGAATACCCCACTTAGGTTTGTTCAATCCGTTAGAAGAGAAATCACTCTCAATGCTACTTTTAACACCAGCAGAAGGATTTTCACATGCAGACGCTGCGACTCCAGTCATTCCCGTTCCACCAAACCCATCGAGAACAATATCTCCAGGTTGTGAATAATGGAGTATATACCTCATAATTATTTCATGAGGGACCTTTGTGTGATAGGTGTGAGCATTATATAACGCACTATTTTTGCCAACCGATATGCCGTATCCATAGGGAGTCTTTACCTTGAATTTATCGGAGCGCTTTCCTTTTTCCCTTAAACTGTTCTTTTCTGATTCCCACTGAGCTATCAAATCATTAAGCCAAGGATTAGGGCAAGCAGTGTAGTATGGGGGATCAGACAGATTAAGAATATCTTCATCACTACCATTAGGGAAACCATCAATATCACGTAATTGAGGTAATTTCTTTCGCAATTCCTCTCTAAAATAGTTACGTCTTGCATCATCGCTATCGAAATGCATTCCCAAACAATCTACCGGCTGCGGGGCAAGTGTTACCTCCTCCAGGTCTTCTATTCGGAACAACGTCTTATCTGCCATATACTTATTCGTTATTTATTCTGATTATAATTCTAATATCCTCTGGACGATGCCCACGGCTCTTTGCATCAATATACTGTGCAAGAGCATCCAAAGCCTGCTGCTTATTCATCGGACGTGAGAAAATCTGTCCAATCTCTGCACTTCCAATTTCAATGCGAGTGAAACTATGCTGCAGCTTCTTGATAATATCAACCAGAGTGTGAGCGTAGGTTAAATCGAGCTTGATTGTTCCTTCAGCAAATTGCTGGATTGTTGTTTTTTCTCCGTCTGTAAGCATCTCTTTATTACGCTCCGTTGTCGGGTCTTCCAATGCATCATGGAACTGCTGATCATAACTATTGTAGATAATGTCAAGTTCATCCTCAAGTTCTGAGATTGTCGGCAGGACACCTACCTGGATTGTCGGGTTGAATCCATCGACAGAGGTTGGTATATTGAGTATAGCCTGTCTCGTAACAGAATGGTTGGCTGGTTTGAGTTTAGCTGCTTTCTGCTTCCACTGGTCATACTGGAGCGGCATTACAAAAGAAGCTTCATTAACGATGTCACATACGCGTTTATTGTCGCAGTTCATCAGTCGCTGTAATTTGCCTGCATCTACACTGCTGATATGAGCTTTAACGTATTCCTCCATATACCAGTCAGCGTACCTACCACGAAGAGTCTCAAGTTTGCTCTTGTATGTATCGCGGACTGTTTGTGTTTGAGTTACAACTGATGCCAATTCGTCAACTGCTGTAGAGATTTCTGTCTTGAACTCCGAGTCTGGAATATTCGATAAAGCCGTGCGGAGGTAAGAAATTATGTTTCGGAATTCACCAAGCTCTTTTATCATAGCTTCAAGCTCTTCCAATTTCTTTTTGGTCTCAGTCATAGCCTTTCTTACAACTTCAATAGGCCACTCGATGTTACGCATCTTTGCCTTTGTGTTGTAGCGCTGAATCTGATTGCAGATACCTTTGAGGACATCAAAGGTATTGTTAAGGTCACGAGCTTCGTCTTCTGTTACAATTACAATATCTCCAGCAAAAGTATAGCCTCCCATAATCTCATGCTGAATACGAACTACTCTATTCTCAAGCAGCTGGGCTTGTGTGCAGAGGTCTGCGAAAACACTACTCTCTCGATCGTCAAGTTCTCCGGTCCTGTCAGTACCCAAAATTCCAAGCATGATCTCACGAATGAGAGCGATGTTTAAACCCTTCGGAGGACAGATATTTAGGAATGTGTAATTGTCGTTAGAGTTTATGTTATTGATGTTTGCAATTGTGCTGGCATTTATTCTATTACCGCCATTTAGCACAATCTCAATCTCACCCTGCTGTGCCATTGCTGCCATAACAAGCATTTCAAGGTCTGCCTCGATATGAAAATCAGTTGAGATGTACTCGTTGGTTGCGGCATAGAATATCTCAAGAATCTCATCACGATTCAGAACCATTCCGCCTTTGGCTGCCAATTTTGTCTTCAGACTACGAGCATAAGGGGAGTGTTCAGTATTGATACGTCCATCTTCCCAGAGTTTTAAACCCATCAGGATTGCCTCGCCATTGCGGATTGCTGCGCTTGGAGAAGCAATCTTTTGGCGAGCTGCTCTAAGAAGATTCTCACGGTTTGAAGCGGCAAGCGGTTGAGGGAGAGCCGTGAATGCTGGATAATTTGGATTCTCATTGGTAAACTGCTGCTCCATTATGAATGAAGTAATCTGGCTTACTGAATCAATGAGGGTATCAGCCTGAGCACCCGGCATACTTGCCATAGGGTGCTGTTCTCCCATGTATTCAACTACGGTCTTAGGAAGGAATTGATTGTTAAACAGGTTCCTTGCTTCGCGATAGTATTTTTCTCTGAGTTGTTTGAACTTTGGTTTCTCGTCGCTTGGAGCATCGCCTTCGAGGGCAACGGATGCGCCATACAAAGAAACATTGTTCTTGAACGCCTCGTCAAGACCATCCATCAAGAAGTAAACACTATCATTCACGGTCAAACGCTCAATCCCGTCAAGATTGAAGATAGGCATGAAATAGATATAAAAGTGCTGCTCTGGGTGGGTTGTAGAGCGACTGTTAGGGTCTCCCATGAAGATATAACCTGCGCGTGTGCATTTATGGGATTGCCATTCGATTGAGTGCGGCCAGATGCGGAAGGTTGGACGGTAGGTCTGTTCTCCGAGCATAAAAATCTCTGCCAAGAACTTATAGAAGTACTCGTCTTTCTGGCTTGCGCCCATTGAAGCGGCAAACACCTTTACATCATTCTCGTAGTTTTTACCACCCTCAAGACGAAGATGATATTCATTTGATTTGTTATCGAAATACTCGCCCTGAGTGGCGTCTTTTACAGCATCAAGAACAACTTCGAATACATCTTCAACGAGTTCGTCGTAAGTGTCGCACATTTCATCTACATAGCAAAGATCATTTGCCAGAGCATCTGCTGTGACGCCGTTCTGCTTTGACAAATCTCCCTGAAGTATCTTGATGGCCGCCGCAGATACAATGCGGTGAGCCAGTGGCTTCTTTGAAACAAGACCTCTAATGAAATTATCTTCAATTTTCTGGTCTACAATTTCCACAATGTCGCATACTTTGCTGACATCAGGGTCAGCTTTCAAATCAACATTGTTTACCATATCCTGCCAATATGAATCATAGCATATAAGGCCAGGAACTTTTTCCGGAACTTCATCTTCAATTATGCTCTTGAACTTGTTGGAGAGAGTCTTGAGTACCTCTCGTTGGCTCTTGCCTATACGTATTAGAGAGAAGTTCTCGAAATATGAAGGGTGAACAGGGAACAGATTTACGTAAGACTCAAGGTTATGGCCAATCTGAGGAAACATTGCTGCAAACTTTTTGAGATGGTTACGTATCCAAGCCTTTTGATGCTCGTTTTTCTGTAGAAGACGTTTCTGGACGATGAACTGAACATCTTCCTTTTGTATTGTAAGGTCGATATAACGCTCATTTACGTGGCTGAGCATGTCTTTTGCAAACTGGAATTCAGGAGATCGATAAATCAACTCCTGTACGCCAAACACCATCCTGAAATGCGTGCGGTCACTCATATGACCAAGAGCCTGAAGAACTTGAAGGTCACGGTTGAGCTTAGAAGGTTCGCTTCTGCCTTTGAGGTATGAAAGCATCTCGTCTACTACCAGCATGAAACCTTTGTCTGGATATTTATCCTCGAAGGCTGCCATCATCTTCTGAAGTTTCTCATAGTAAGAAGCATGAGAATCGTCATCAGAAATGCAGTAGTCAACACCCCAAGAGGCGAGAGCCTGATCGATGTAATATGTGACAACATCCCACAATTCTGTGGTGTGACCAAGTTCAAACCTATATACAAGGTACTTTCCGGCAATAGTCTTCAGCCAATCTTTAGCCTTTGCACTCTGAACCATTGGTAGGTAGTCAGCATTCTCAGCTATGATTGAGAACAAAGACATGAGGTGAGATTTACCGGTACCATAGTTACCGACAATCTGAATGCCCTTAGTCTCTGTGCTTGCATTCAAATCAAGCTTTGAGCAAATCTGCGGAATAATTCTGTCTTCATAAGCAGCAGAGCATACGAAGTTTCGAACCAGTTTGGCTCTATAGTCTTCATCATCCAGTTTGCCGAACTTGATGATTTCGTCGATTGGATCGAACTGTATTAGTTCCTTGTACTTCATCGTCATATAGTTTTGTATGTTATATCAGTTAAGCTTGCGTTGTAACGCGTATTATTCTTTGCTAAATAGAATCTGTTCTGTTTAATCTCGCCGGTATGACTAACTATCAACACCGTCCCTCGAGACCATTTATCTAGGAAGGATTTAACGTCAATCTGAAGTGCGGGCTCAAATAGGATTCCTATATTTTTAATCGCTATAAAATTTCCCAGTTCTTCATTTTGGGACATGCACTCATTCATGATGCTTGAGATTTCAATCTCAGCAATCATTGGCAATCTCTTTTTGTCAATAGATGTCTCAATCTTACGAGATAACAGCTGACCAATATCAACGTAAATAATGTCTCCAACTTCATACGAAGTGAAGACGAGCTGATTTCTGGCCATCCTGTTTATGTACGGAGAAAGGGAAGACATGGGGATTGCTAATCGAGAGTTGAGTTCAACAGATCCTTTACGTCCACCTCGAGAAGACTCGCAATGTTCGTCAGATGTTCAAGCGACGGTTGCACCTTGTTAGTACACCATTTTGACACGGTTGCTGGATCTTTGCCTATCTGTTCACTTAGCCACTTAGCAGTGCGCTTCTTTTCTACGAGAACCACTTTGATGCGATTAATGTCTGCCATGTTTATGCAATTTATTGATGGATTACACAAAGATATGGAAAAATTACGAGATATTAAGTGCAAAAGAGGTCAAATCCGACAACTCGCATTTTCATTCTTTGACTTCGTGCTGGATGATTGCACCAAGACAAGAAAAATGGCCGCCAATTTCTCGGCGGCCAAAGGTTACTACAACTTCCTATACTCCCCAGCCCGAATCATCTGTACTTCCCCTGATTCTATGGCTCGCTTGATCTGGCGTCGGACGGTGCGGAGGGTCTTGCCTACCTTGACGGCAATAGCCTTCATATCATCCGTGGTGAACTGACCGGGAAGGGAATCGAGGATGACTGTGCGGGTGGCTGCACTGTAGGAGTCGGCAGTCGCAATCCCTTCAGGGCGCTCTTTGTTCAGTACATTGAAGATGTAGTCGTTGTGGTGGCTCAATGTGCTGATGATTCCAATAGTGGTCTCAAAATCCTCATCGGCGCACTCTACCGTGTCTGCGAATCTGCCTGTGTCCATCATTCGAAGAGTGGTGAGAACCATTGCGACACGGAGGAAGCCCCAGGCGAGTCGATGGGAACTTGCGGAGTATAGGTCTCCGTTGAGTTCCTGCATTCGGTCTTTCTCGGCCTTGAAGTAGTCGTTGAACTTCTGCTGCTGGACCATCGAGAGGCTGAACATAACCTTTGAACGTTCCTCGAGCACTTTCGTAAATGCTTCGAATCGCTGGCCAAGCTGGTCAAACTTTTCTTCAAGGGAACTGTCTTCTCCGTAGCCGTCAAAGCCGTCAAGCCATTCCGGGGTGGAGTTGATGCAGTAGAAAAGAAAACGGCTGAGAAGGCCGTTTTCGGCATCCTTGATGAGGGATTTGACCTGCTCGGGAGTGCCGGAAAGGACTGTGGTTAGGCGGGGCGTTTCTATCTCCTTTTCCTCGCCGTCATCGCCTCTTCGGAGATAGCCGAAGGATTCGTGGGCAAAGGCTTTGCGGAAGGAGTCGGAGTAGTTGCCGAAGTCGCTGTTGAAGGTGTTGACAACAGTGTCGCCTTCGGTTTCAAAGAGAAGGAGGTTGCCGTTGTCGGCCATTGCCTGGGCAAATGACGTGGCACTGCTGTTGGCTGGGATGCGTAGCAGTTCGATTGGAGGTTTTACCGGTGGATCGATGTTTTCTCCTTTCTTCTGTCGCTTGTAGCGTGCATATTCCTTGCGGTACTCTTCTTTGGCTGCTAGCCAGCGGTCGAGCTTTGCCTTATGGATGGGTTTCACGAGGCGGAAGCAGAAGTCGAGACGGCCTTTGCCTGCTCCTGCTGGGCCTGGTACGAAGAGGTAGATGTTCGGATAGATCGTCTTGCCGAAGTATCTGGTCTGCATAGGGAGAATCGCTGATGAGAGCGTGACGATTGAGCCAATCAGTACGAGGTCTTTCTCCTGGCGGTTGTTGAGATTTCCGACTACGGACTTGAGCAGGGAAGGGAGATTGTCGTACACGCTGGTGGGGAAGAGAGGCAAGTCAGGCATTCCCTCTTCGTCTTCTTCGGTCAAAAGTGACACGGGGACATTTTTGTCACTGTGTCCCTTGGGGGCTTGGGGCAGCGTGTATTGGTGTTTGGGGAGTGACACTCCGGCCTGCTTTGCCAGATAGAAGAGCGTTGAGATGTCAGTACGTCCATTCTCTGAGCGGAGGCATTCGTCGTACTTTTTGTTGGCTTCCCGGGCATCGTATCCACTGTAGATGGAGCTGATGTCGTGAAAGTAGGACCGACCGCTCTCACCGAAGGCACCGGCGAGAGCGAAGCCCACCTTTAGCCAGTCGTTGTAGCCGTTGGTAATGTCTGTTCCTGACTGATGAAGCAGGGTGATAAGTTCTTGCACTCTGTCGGAATCTGACGTGTTGGTTGTAGCCACTGCCGGCCTTGCCGGTTGAGGTTGCTGCTTGCCTTCGTTAAGGAGGTCATTATAAAAATCTTGTGATGTCATATGTAAAGTTATCTTCTAAGTATAGCGGATTTAGAAATGCGTGTGGATCATGGGGAAGGAAGCTCGGCAGATGTCTTTGCCGGATGGGTCTGCTTCCACTCCATAATACTTTCGTGCGTAGTTGGAGAGGATGGTGAAGAACTCCGTATGTGAGTAGGGTTTGCCATCCTCTTTGAGGAGCAGTGCCGGGCGTGAGACTATCCATTTGACTCCGTCTCCGGAAGGGCTGCGGAAGGCGAGGACCGTTTCGAAGTTGTCGTCTTTCGCCAGTTTGACGATCAAACCATCAGGGTCAGGGATGTGGTCGAAGTCGATGACGATGTAGCCGCTTTCCCTGATTATGTCCTTTTCGTTTCGGCTGCGGAAGATGCCTCCTGGAGTGATATAGTCAAAGTTGAGGGCCTTGAACTTGCTGCGCTCTTTCTGGCCCTTGATGGTTCTGCAACGCTCCGTAGTTGCTTTTGCATAGTCGCTGATGAGATATTTGAAGATATCCTGAGGGCTGGCTTCACGGCAAGGTTTTGTGTTCTTGACGGGTCTTCTGTAGAAACTCATCTTGGGTGCCGGAGGCATGGAGAGTGACACTGTGACATTTTTGTCCTCGTGTCCCTTTTTATCGTCTTCCGTTTCTTTGCGGATGCTGCGAGGCTCTTTGATGTAGAGGTCGGCAGCGAGAGTTGCGATGGTTTCTTCCTCGGTTTTAGGAGTGCCCTTGCTCTGGAAGTAAAGCATCGCAAATTCGATGGCATCGCAGTCTGGGATTGTGCCGTCAAGGAAGTGAACCTTAGCGCAGCGGCTGGGCAGCTGGGCTCCGGGAGTGAAGGTCTTTTCTACGGCAATGGTGATAATTGTGCCGTCTCTATGAACCGGGTCGGGTGCTTCCCCGCAGTCATCACCTTTGATATGGGTGATGTGGTCGGGGTACTCAAGGCGGACGATGTGGGTTATGATGTCCACACCGTAAAGGGTCTTGGAGAGGAGGTAGTCTTTAGTCATTGTCTGCCTCCTTTTCTTCCGGGTTTGCACAGTCGAACTCGATAAGTGTGTCGAGTTCCTCATCTGAAAGGTCATCGAGTGACATATAGCCTTTCTTGATCATCTCGCGCTGTATGAATGGACAGCGACGAAGAATCTTTGCCCAGGGGTCGTTGGGGTTGTTCAGAACGAGCTGGTGCATGATTTCGCTGATGTGTTTTGTCTGGCTCATAATGTCTTCTTTTTGTTAAAGAGTTCCATTGCCAGGTCTGCATCAACCACGATCTTGCGCCCGTTCTGCATTACTGCAGGGCGTAGGAATGTGTCCTTGTATTCCTGTGCAGTCTTGTGGCTTACTCCAAAGAGTTGCTGGATGCCTCTGAGACCATAGACATAGTTGCCGGAAGGCTTATCCACAGAGATAACCTTGTTATTAGTACCCAATGCCGCCGCAATGCGGTCATCGAGAAGTTGTGTGAATTCCTCTACAGTTAAGGAGTATAGAGGGGCTCCTTCTACACATGCCATAATTTTCAAATAGATTAATAAATTATGGCGCAGGAAAAAGGTGGTAAGCGATTTCCCTTGCCGTGCAATCTTCAGAAAAGTGATACCACTTCGCCTTTCAGGATTGTACCGCGAAGGAAACTATATTATACGAGAATGGTCACTATTAATAGTCTATCAATAGTGACCAATAGTATTTGAATAGTATTTCTATGTATTTGGTTATCAACTAGTATGCGGAGGCATTATCGTTCCTTTCATAAGTTGGTCCTGATAGGACTGGGCGAGTTGTTTTGCAGAGATTGGCTTCCCTTTCGCGTTATATACCAGGCCATCGATGGGTCTCCAGGCTTCAATAGTGTAAGGATCATATAATCCATTTTCTACACAATGCCGGACGAACGCTGCCATCGAAACAACAAGCCGGTTTGATGAGTCCATTATCTCCATAGGAAAACCCAATTTTGATTCTTGCAGATTAGCAGCCACCAACTCTGGCGTTTTAGCTTTCAAGCCCTCAACCTGTTTTATAAAATCCTTGTCTATTTTTGAGGTAGTGAATGTGATAACCTTGATAATGTAAAAGATTGTAACGCAAGCCATCATTATTGGAATCAAAAACTGATCAAGTTTAGGAACAGGGTTCTCTTTGAATGGAGAAAAATCATATACGAACAATGTGAAGAACAATGAGGTGAATCCCACGACAAAAGCAATGCCCACACAACAATACATAGAAATAGTTCTGACCTTTTTCCTTTTGTATTCCTTGATTAGAAGGGCTAACTCTGGATTTGTGACCAATTTAGGTAATTTTATAGTATCTCAAGTTTCGCAAGTGATTTAGGCCGCCGCCCCGGCGAGGTCTAGCCGGTCG
>OICN01000370.1_pt1 | contig 16211 bp, 12 predicted proteins | sample 1581301 | NCBI WGS metagenome assembly OICN01 (sample SAMEA3882557, study PRJEB24775) | human gut metagenome | biome: human-associated habitat; feature: intestine environment; material: feces | place: Netherlands | collected 2009/2010
AGCTTGATATTGCAGATATGAAAGAACCCGTACTCGTTTCGGGTACAGACGGTGTCGGCACAAAGCTCAAGCTCGCAATGCTGATGGATAAGCACGATACGATCGGTATAGATGCGGTCGCTATGTGCGTAAACGACATAATCTGCTGCGGTGCAAAGCCTCTTTATTTCCTTGACTATATTGCTATAGGCAAGAACGTACCAGAAAAGGTAGCCGCTATAGTAAAGGGTGTTGCTGACGGCTGTGTACAGTCAGGCTGTGCGCTTATAGGCGGTGAAACCGCTGAGCATCCCGGAATGATGCCCGAAGACGAATATGACATCGCAGGCTATTCAACAGGTGTCGTTGACAAGTCGAAGATAATCGACAACAGCACCGTAAAGGAAGGCGACATCATAATCGGCCTTGCTTCCACAGGCGTTCATTCAAACGGCTTCTCGCTTGTGAGAAAGGTTTTCGACGTTGAAAACAGCGACATAACTCTCCCCGTTGACTCCCTCGGCGGAAAGAGCATAGGCGAGACCCTGCTCACGCCGACAAAGATATATGTAAGGCCCGTTTTGGCTCTGCTCGAAAAGATAAAGGTCAAGGGCATATCCCACATCACGGGCGGCGGCTTCTACGAGAATATACCGAGAAGCATTCCCGACTCGCTCGGCGCTAAAATCGACCGCTCGGCCATAAAGGTTCTGCCGATATTCGACCTCATCGCCAAGACCGGAAACATCTGCGAGCGCGATATGTTCAACACCTTCAACATGGGCACGGGCATGGTGCTCGTCGCTGCAAGAGACAGCGCCGATAAGGCGCTCGCCGCGCTGCATTCTCTCGGTCAGGAAGCGGGCGTCATCGGTGAGATCGTATTGGGCGAGGAAAAGGTGGAGCTATGCTGACACCCGCCCGCATCGCCGTGCTGGTCTCCGGCGGCGGCACGAATTTGCAGGCGCTGCTCGACGCGCAGCGCGACGGAAAAATGCCGCACGGCGAGATCGTGCTGGTCGTTTCTTCCCGCGCGGGGGCCTATGCGCTCACGCGGGCGGAAAACGCGGGTGTTGCGGCACGCGTGCTCTCGCCCGCCTGCGGGCAGAAGCCGTTTGAAAACGAGCTTTCCGCACTGCTGCGCGAGCAGGAGATCGACCTCATTCTCCTCGCAGGCTTTACGTTCATCCTCAGCGCAGAATTTACAAAGCAGTGGCCGCGGCGCATCCTGAATGTCCATCCGTCCCTGATCCCCGCCTTCTGCGGCAAGGGGATGTATGGCTTGAGGGTACACGAGGCCGCGCTCGCGCGCGGCGTGAAGGTCACGGGCGCGACGGTACACTTTGTCAACGAAATTCCCGACGGCGGCGAGATCCTGCTGCAAAAGGCGGTGGAGATCGCGCCGGACGACACGCCCGAAACGTTACAGCGGCGCGTGATGGAGCAGGCGGAATGGCAGTTGCTGCCGCTTGCGGCAGAGCGCGTCTGCGCAGAGATCGTAAGAGAGAAGGAGCAGAAAAATGACTGATTTTCTGGAGTTTTTAAAGGCGACCTCTTATCCCGGCCGCGGCATCCTTGTCGGACGCCGCTGTGTGTATTATTTCATCATGGGGCGCAGCGAGAACAGCCGCAACCGCGTCTTTGTCAAGACCGAGGACGGCATCCGCACCGAGGCGCACGACCCCGCCAAGCTCTCTGACCCCAGCCTCATCATCTATCATCCCGTGCGCACGATGGGGCGCGACCTCGTCGTGACGAACGGCGACCAGACCGACACCATCTGCCAGCACGGCGACTTTCGCCGCGGCCTCATGACACGCGAATACGAGCCGGACGAGCCGAACTGGACGCCGCGCATCTCCGCCATCATGCACGAGGACGGCTCCTTCGAGCTGTCCATCCTCAAGCGTAAGGATGGGCGCTGTCTGCGCGAGTTCTTCTGCTACGAAGGCTGCGACGAGGGCAAGGGCTATTTCATCAGCACCTATCGTGGCGACGGCAGCCCGCTGCCGACCTTCGCGGGCGAGCCGATGGAGGTGAGCGTCCCCTCTCCCGAGGAGGTCTGGGCGGCGCTCAACGCGGACAATAAGGTGTCCCTTTATGCGAACGTGAACGGCGAAGTGAAGCTGTTCAACAAAAATTCAGGCGACTGAGGAGGACGACATGAACGAGCTGGAACTCAAATACGGCTGCAACCCCAACCAGAAGCCCGCGCGCGTTTTCATGAAAAACGGCGCAGCCCTTCCCTTTACGGTTCTCAACGGCAAGCCCGGCTACATCAACCTGCTCGACGCCTTCAACTCGTGGCAGCTCGTGCGCGAATTGAAAGAGGCGACGGGCCTTCCCGCCGCGGCGAGCTTCAAGCATGTCTCCCCCGCGGGCGCGGCGCTCGGCCTGCCGCTCGACGAGGTGGACAAAAGGGCCTATTTCGTCGCGCCCGGCACGGCGCTCTCCCCCATCGCCTGTGCCTACATCCGCGCCCGCGGCGCGGATCGCCTCTGCTCCTACGGCGACTGGGCGGCGCTCTCCGACGAGTGCGACGCCGCCACCGCCGAGTATCTGAAAACCGAGGTTTCCGACGGCATCATCGCCCCTGCTTACAGCGACGAGGCGCTTGCCATCTTAAAGACGAAAAAGGGCGGCAAATACAACATCGTGCAGATCGACCCCGCCTACACTCCCGCGCCGCTGGAGCAGAAGGATGTTTTCGGCATCACCTTTGAGCAGGGGCACAACGACTGCAAAATCGATGAGAGCCTGCTCACGAACATCGTCACCGAAAATAAAGACCTGCCCGAGGGCGCAAAGCGCGATATGCTCCTTGCCCTCATCACGCTCAAATACACCCAGTCCAACTCCGTCTGCTATGTGAAAGACGGTCAAGCCATCGGCGTGGGCGCGGGCCAGCAAAGCCGCATCCACTGCACCCGACTTGCGGGACAGAAGGCGGACAACTGGTATCTCCGCCGCCATCCGAAGGTGCTCGCCCTCTCGTTCGTGGACGACATCCGCCGTCCCGACCGCGACAACGCTATCGATGTCTACCTCTCCGACGAGTGCGACGATGTGCTTGCCGACGGCGCGTGGCAGCGCGTCTTTCAGGAGCGCCCCGAGGCGCTCACGGGCGAGGAAAAGCGCGCTTGGCTCGCGCAGCAGCGCGGCGTGACCGTCGGCTCGGACGCCTTTTTCCCCTTCGGCGACAATGTCGAGCGCGCGCGCAAGAGCGGCGCTTCCTACATCGTCGAGCCGGGCGGCTCGATCCGCGACGACAATGTCATCGAGACGGCAAACAGATACGGCATCACTATGACGTTCACGGGTATGCGCCTGTTCCATCATTAAGCAAGGAGGAATTTCTCCATGAAGCTCATGGTCATCGGCGGCGGCGGCCGCGAACACGCCATCATTAAAAAGCTGAAGGAAAACCCCGCGGTCGAGAAAATTTACTGTCTGCCCGGCAACGGCGGCATCGCCGCCGACGCGGTCTGCGTCAGTGAGATCGGCGCGAAGGACATCCCCGCGCAGGTCGAATTTGCCAAGGCGCACGGCATTGATTATGCCGTCGTCGCGCCCGACGACCCCCTCGCCCTCGGCGCGGTCGACGCGCTGAGCGAGGCGGGCATCCCCTGCTTCGGCCCTGACAAAAAGGCCGCCGTCATCGAGGCGAGCAAGGCGTTTGCAAAGGACTTGATGCAAAAATACAACATTCCCACCGCAAAATACCGCGTCTTTACCGACGCGCCCTCCGCCTGTGCCTACATCGACGCCGAGGGTGCGCCCATCGTCGTCAAGGCGGACGGCCTCGCGCTCGGCAAGGGCGTCGTCGTCGCGCAGACAGTTGAGGAGGCGAAGGCCGCCGTGCGCGCGATGATCGAGGATAAGACCTTCGGTCAGAGCGGCGCGCGCGTCGTCATCGAGGAATATATGGAGGGTCCCGAAGTCTCGGTGCTGAGCTTCACCGACGGCGAAACGCTTGTGCCGATGGTCTCCTCCATGGACCACAAGCGCGCGCTCGACGGTGACAAAGGCCCCAATACCGGCGGCATGGGCGCGGTCGCGCCGAACGCGTACTATACAAAGGAAATTGCGGCGGAGTGCATGGAGAATATTTTCCTGCCGACGATCCGCGCGATGCGCGCCGAGGGCCGCCCCTTCCGCGGCTGCCTCTATTTCGGGCTGATGCTCACCAAGAGCGGCCCGAAGGTCGTGGAGTACAACTGCCGCTTCGGCGACCCCGAAACGCAGGCGGTGCTGCCGCTGCTCAAAAGCGACCTGCTCACCGTCATGCAGGCGACGACGAACGGTACGCTTGCGGATGTGAGCGTGGAATTTTCGACTGATTCTGCCTGCTGTGTCGTGCTTGCGTCCGAGGGCTACCCTCAAAAGTATGAGAGCGGCTTCCCCATCACAATGAGCGAAGAGGCCGCCGCGCACTGCTATGTCGCGGGCGCGAAAAAGGACAGCGATACGCTCCTGACCGCGGGCGGACGCGTGCTCGGCGTCACCGCCGTCGCCCCCACACTGAGGGCCGCCGTCGAGGACGCGTACCATCTGGCGGAGGGCGTAGATTTTGCCAACAAATACTGCCGCGGCGACATCGGCAGCGCCGCGCTCGCGGCGCGGGAGGAAAGAGGATAAAATGGTATTTCGGACCTATGTGGAAAAGCGGCAAGGTCTCGCGCCCGAGTGCGAGGCGCTGCTGACGGACTGCCGCGATTTTCTCGGCGTGCAGGGCCTGCGCGCCGCGCGTATCTGGAACCGCTATGATGTAGAGGGGATCGAGGCCCCTCTCTTTGAAAATGCCTGCAGGAGCGTGTTTTCCGAGCCGCCGCTGGACCTTGTGTCCGACGCGGCGGACACGCAGGACGCCTGCGCGGTCTTTGCCGTCGAGCCCCTGCCCGGTCAGTTCGACCAGCGCGCGGACAGCGCGTCGCAGTGCATCCAGCTTCTGAGCCAAGGCGAGCGCCCGCGCATCCGCACGGCGAAGGTCTACGCGCTCTATGGGATGCTGACGGATGCCGATGTCGAGGCGGTCAAGCGTTATGTCATCAACCCCGTCGAAAGCCGCGAGGCGAGCCTTGCAAAGCCCGAAACGCTCGCCGAGGAGCTTGCCGAGCCGAAGTGCGTTTCGTCCGTCGAGGGCTTCACCGCCATGGACGAGGCCGGGCTCTCCGCACTGCTCTCCTCTATGGGGCTTGCCATGGATATTGCCGACCTCAAGGCGCTGCAAGACTATTTCCGCGAGACCGAGCGCCGCGACCCCACCGTGACCGAGCTGCGCGTGGTCGACACCTACTGGTCCGACCACTGCCGCCACACGACCTTCTCCACGCACCTTGACGAGGTCCGCATCGACGATGACGCCGTCAAGGGTGCCTATGCGCGCTATCTTGCTGCGCGCGAGGAGGTCTACGGCGCGGAGAGGGCTGCCAAGCGCCCGCAGACGCTCATGGATATTGCGACCATCGGCACAAAGACGCTCAAAGCCCGCGGGCTGCTCCCCGAGCTCGACGAGAGCGAGGAGATCAACGCCTGCTCCATCCATGTGCCCGCCATGGTGAACGGCAAGGAGCAGGACTGGCTTTTGATGTTCAAGAATGAAACGCATAACCATCCCACCGAGATCGAGCCCTTCGGCGGCGCGGCCACCTGCATCGGCGGCTGCATCCGCGACCCGCTCTCCGGCCGTGCCTATGTCCATCAGGCAATGCGTGTGACGGGCGGCGGTGACCCGAGAAAGGAGCTTGCCGAAACGCTTTCAGGCAAGCTTCCGCAGCGCAAGCTCGCGCAGACCGCCGCGGCGGGCTATTCCTCCTACGGCAACCAGATCGGCCTTGCTACCGGCCATATCGCGGAGCTGTACCACGAGGGCTATGTCGCCAAGCGCCTTGAGTGCGGTGCAGTCGTTGCCGCCGCGCCCGCGGACAACGTTGTGCGCGAGCGTCCCGCGCCGGGTGATGTGGTCATCCTGCTCGGCGGGCGCACGGGGCGCGACGGCATCGGCGGCGCGACCGGCTCCTCCAAGAGCCACGATATGAAATCGCTTTCCACGATGGCGAGCGAGGTGCAAAAGGGCAATGCGCCCGAGGAGCGCAAGATCCAGCGTCTGTTCCGCGACGGCGCGGTCACGCGCCTCATCAAGCGCTGCAACGACTTCGGCGCGGGCGGCGTGTCCGTCGCCATCGGCGAGCTGGCCGACGGCCTCGAGATCGAGCTCGACGCCGTGCGCAAGAAGTACGAGGGCCTCGACGGCACGGAACTTGCGATCTCCGAATCGCAGGAGCGCATGGCGGTTGTCGTCGCACCGGAGAACGAGGCGAAATTCATCGCCGCTGCCGCGGCGGAAAACTTAGAGGCCTACCGCGTGGCGGTCGTGACCGAAAGCCCCCGCATGGTCATGCGCTGGCGCGGACAGACGATCGCCGACCTCTCCCGCGCCTTCCTCGACACCAATGGCGCGACGAAGCACGCCTCCGTCGCCGTCCCCGCGAGGGAATGTGTCGCTCCCGCCGCAGCTCAAACGCTGCGCGGCATGGCGGGCAGCCTCAAGAGCGCGTCCCGCCGCGGCCTTGTCGAGCGCTTCGACTCCACCGTCGGCGCGGGGACACTCCTCATGCCCTTTGGCGGCAGGACGCAGCGCAGCCCCGCGCAGGCGATGGCGGCGCTCCTGCCCGTCCTCCCCGGCGAGAAGACCGCGCAGGGCAGCGTGATGGCCTGGGGCTGCGACCCCGACGCGCTGAGCGCCGACCCCTATCGCGGTGCGCACGACGCGGTCTATACCTCGGTCGCCAAGCTCGTCGCCGCAGGCGCAGACTATCATAAGGCATATCTTTCCCTGCAAGAATTTTTTGAAAAGCTCCGCAATGAGCCCGCGCGTTGGGGCAAGCCCTTCGCGGCGCTGCTCGGCGCGCTGGACGCGCAGTTGGAGATGAGCGCCGCCGCCATCGGCGGCAAGGACTCCATGTCCGGCAGCTTTCTTGACCGCGATGTGCCGCCGACGCTCATCTCCTTCGCCATCGCGCCGCTGCTCGAAGGCGAGCTGCTGACGACCGACCTGAAGGCGGTGGGCCACGGTGTCTACCTCTTCGCAGGCAAAGCGCCCGAGCAGCAGACCGCCGCGTGGGAGCGTTTCACCGCGCTTGCGCGCGCGGGCAAGGTCGTGAGTGCATGGGCGGTCGAAAACGGCCTTGCCGAGGCGGTGATGAAGATGTCCTTCGGCAACGAGATCGGCTTCGCCGCGGAAAATACGGTGCTTGACTGGTTCGCCCCCATGCCAGGCGCGATTGTCGCCGAGCTGAGCGATGAAGTCTCCGACGCCGTGCGCATCGGCGTCACCACAGCGGAAAAGGCCATTGCCCTCGGCGCGGACAGTGCCTCCATCGAAGAGCTTGCCGCGCTGAACGACGCCGTGCTCGAAGCCGTCTACCCGACAAAGACGCGGGACAGCGGCACGGTCGAGAGCTTTTCCCATGAAACGAAGACGCGCGTCGCCCCCGCCGTCAAGCAGGTGCGTCCGAAGGCGCTCATCCCCGTTTTCCCCGGCACGAACTGCGAGTACGACACGCAGCGCGCGCTTTCGGAGGCAGGCGCGGACGCCGAGCAATTCATCGTCCGCAACCTCACGAGCGCCGATGTCGCCGACAGCGTCGAGCGCTTTGCCGCTGCCGTCAGGACCGCACAGATGATCGTCATTCCCGGCGGCTTCTCCGGCGGCGACGAGCCGGACGGCAGCGCCAAGCTCATCACCGCGTTTTTCCGCAACGCCGCCGTCCGCGAGCAGGTGACGGCGCTGCTCGAGCAGCGCGACGGCTTGATGCTCGGCATCTGCAACGGCTTCCAGGCGCTCATCAAGCTCGGCCTCGTGCCCTACGGAAGGATCATGGATACCGACGAGTCCTTCCCGACACTCACCTACAATGTCATCGGCCGCCACCAGTCCAAGCTCGTGCGCACGCGCGTGTGCTCGACGCGATCTCCGTGGCTTGCGGGAACAGAGGTGGGAGATATTTACACCGTTCCCATTTCGCACGGCGAGGGGCGTTTTCTCGCCTCGCAGGAGCTGATCGAACAGCTTGCCGCAAACGGCCAGATTGCCACGCAGTATGCAGGCCTTGACGGATATGCTACAATGGATACTGCTTTTAATCCCAACGGCTCCGTCTGCGCCATCGAGGGCATCACCTCCCCCGACGGGCGGGTGTTTGGCAAAATGGGGCACAGCGAGCGCATCGGCCCCGCGCTTTACCGAAACGTGCCGGGGACTTACGATATGCACCTGTTCGCCTCGGCGGTGCGTTACTTCAAAAAATAGGAGGGCAAGTCATGGCCTATTACTATCCCGATCCGTCTCATACCTTCAGCGAGTACCTGCTCGTACCGGGCTACACCTCGGAGGAGTGCGTGCCCGACCGCGTTTCGCTCAAAACGCCGCTGGTCAAATACCGCAAGGGGCAGGAGGACTGCCCCATCAGCCTGAATATCCCGATGGTCTCGGCGATCATGCAGTCGGTGTCGAACGACACGCTCGCCGTCGCGCTTGCCAAGGAGGGCGGGCTTTCGTTCATCTTCGGCTCGCAGTCCATCGAAAGCGAGGCGGAGATGGTGCGCCGCGTGAAGAACAGCAAGGCGGGCTTCGTCGTCAGCGCCTCGAATCTCACGCCTGAGCACACGCTGGCCGATGTGCTCGCGCTCAAGGAGAAAAACGGCTTCTCCACCGTCGCCATCACTGAGGACGCCATGCCCAACGGGAAACTCCTCGGCATCGTCACGAGCCGTGACTACCGCGTCAGCCGAATGAGCACAGACCTCAAGGTGCGCGATTTTATGACGCCGCGCGAAAAGCTCATCACTGCTCCCTCCTCCACCACGCTCAAGGAGGCCAACGACATCATTTGGGAGCACAAGCTCAACGCCCTGCCCATTGTGGATGAGAACGGCTGCCTGCGCTACTTCGTTTTCCGCAAGGACTACGCCGAGCATAAGGAGCACCCCCTCGCCCTCCAGGACGCGCAGAAGCGCTATCTGGTCGGCGCGGGCATCAACTCCCGCGACTACCACGAGCGCATCCCCGCGCTCGTTGAGGCGGGCGCGGATATTCTCTGCATTGACTCGTCCGAGGGCTACTCTGTCTGGCAGAAGAAGGTCATTGACTTCGTGCGTGAGAACTACGGCAATACCGTGAAGATCGGTGCGGGCAATGTGGTCGACCGCGACGGCTTCCGCTTCCTCGCCGAGTGCGGCGCAGACTTTGTCAAGGTCGGCATCGGCGGCGGTTCCATCTGCATCACGCGCGAGACCAAGGGCATCGGCCGCGGTCAGGCGACCTCTCTCATCGAGGTCTCCGCCGCGCGCGACGAATATTTCCGCGAAACGGGCGTCTATGTTCCCATCTGCTCCGACGGCGGCATCGTCCACGACTATCACATGACGCTTGCCCTCGCCATGGGCGCGGACTTTCTGATGCTCGGCCGCTACTTCGCCCGCTTTGACGAATCGCCCACGAATAAGCTCCTTGTCAACGGCGTGTATGTCAAGGAATACTGGGGCGAGGGCTCGAACCGCGCGCGCAACTGGCAGCGCTACGACATCGGCGGCAAGACGGGTCTTGCCTTTGAGGAGGGCGTGGATTCCTATGTCACCTACGCAGGCTCTTTGCAGGATAATGTCGCGCGTAGCCTTTATAAGGTCAAATCCACCATGTGCAACTGCGGCGTGACCACGATCCCCGATCTTCAGAAGAACGCGAAGCTCACGCTCGTCTCCGCCACCAGCATCGTCGAGGGCGGCTATCACGATGTGATGCTCCGCTCCACCGGCAAGGGGAATGACTGAGCAGGGGCGCGCCAATTGACAACGCAAAGCGCATCCAGCTTATCGCTTATTGGGCGTAGATTTTCAGAAATTCGCGGATCTGCGCCGCGTTCAGCTTTTTTCGCAGGGTAAAAAAAACGGCGGCTCGAAAGCCGCTGCACATAACGCTTATCAAAAACAACGATGACCCTTGGCCGATCTCCTGCGTTTCACGGCCAAGGGTCATCCATGGTTCTTAATATCTAACATCATTGACTACCTCTCTTTCTGCGGAGTCACGGCATACAAGATCTTTCCTGTGCTGGGGTGCTCTCTGCTATGCAATGCACCGTTGCGCGGTTCTCATGATGCGGGGAACATTGGAGTGTTTTTTCTCAGATCCCTTGCAGCCGTCTTCCCCGTGCCGCCATGGCTCGGGGGTATCCTCACTGTACATTGGTCTCACCCTTTCTTTTGTACTTAAAGGATAGCATCTTTTTGTGGGGACTGCAATTCGCAAAACAGCAGAAAAAAGCAGTGAAAAACTGTTTAAACTGATGAAATTCTGCACGGTCCCGAATTTTCACTTGACCGATTTATCGCTTTATCATATAATACTATGCCCTGACCTCCGGCGTGGATGTGAAAACGCTCTCAGGCATCCTGGGTCATACCCGGGCGACCTTCACGCTGGACACCTACACCCACACCACCGGCGATATGCAAAAGAGGGCGGCAGAGATCGTAGATGAATTTTTGACCGATATTTTCGGAGAGGAGCTGAAGCCGTGGCAAGAAAATGAAAAAACGGAGAAGGAACTGTCCGCCTGAGAAAGGACGGCCGATGGGAAGGACGCGTGGTCATCGGCTACGATGACAAGGGTCTGCCGAAAACGAAAAATGTGCTGGCTAAAACAAAATCTGAGTGTGTGGAGAAGCTGAAAACGCTGAAGGACGCCCTTGCGCCGCCTGCACCGCCGAGGACCAGGGCAGATATGCCCTTCGGGGACTGGATGGAGCACTGGTATGAGACGCACAGCAGACCCGCCGCCCGTCCCGGCACACGGCGGATCTACGAAGGCTACCTCCGGCTGTACATCAGACCGGGGCTGGGTCATATCCCGCTGAACAGGCTGACCGCGAAGGATATGCAGCAGTTCTTCGTCTGGCTGAAAACAGAGGGGCGTGCGGACCAATCGGACGGTGAAACGGGGCTGGCGGACTCCCAGCTCCGCAACATCCACAGCCTGTGCCGGCGGGCGCTGGAACAGGCTGTATCAGAGAATCTGATCCCGCGGAATCCGGCGTCCGGCTGCAAGCTGCCGCCCGCCCGAAAAGGGGAAATGAATGTCCTCTCGCGGGAGTCCATGCAGAAGCTGCTGATCCAGGCGAAGGAGGAAAAGTACTACGAGTTGTTCCTGCTGGAATTTGCCACAGGACTGCGGTTGGGCGAGCTGACGGCCCTGCAATGGGAGGAGCTGAATTTGACCACGGGCGAACTGCGAATCAGCAAGCAGGCGGTGGTCATAGGCTCGGAATTGGTCATCACTGAGCCGAAAACAAAGGCGGCGGTACGCACTCTGCTCCTGCCGCCCAAAGTGTTGGAGGTGTTCAGGGAGTACCGGAAAAGGAATGTTTCCAGATGGCTGTTTCCGTCACCAAAGAAGGAGGATTCGCCTCTGCTCCCATCGGTGGTGCGCCAGCGGCTGCACAGGCTGTTGGACCACGCGGGCTGTGAACGGGTACGCTTCCATGATCTGCGGCACCCGTATGTCAAGCACACGACAAAAATTTTTAGCTTGCGCTTGATGGATTCTCAAGCGCAGGCTTATCCTGATGCTCGGCGAAAAACTCGCGGAGCTTGTCAGCTTCATCGGGGAGGACAAAGCCAAAGCCCTGTCCGTCCACTCTGCAATAGAAAGCGGTTTTCATGACTGCCACCTCAATCGAAAATGTCTTGGATTTTATATGCGATCTCAATGCGCTTATCGGGGTACACCAGCACCCTGTCGATCAGCAGCTCGGCCAGCTCGGTGGTCAGCGTGTCTGCATCGAAAATCACCTTGGACGCTTCCTTGCGGCTGTCTTGCCGTGCCTGTTCGTCCTGCTTCTGTTTCGCCTGTGCCAATACTGCGGCATAGGCGTTTTTCGTTTTCAGCAGCAGCTCGTCACATGCGGCCTTTTCTGCCTTGTAGGTGTTCAGGTCAATCTCGCCCATGAGATAGCGTTCATACAAGGTGCGCTTGCCGTCTTGCAGTGTCTCGATTTGCTGCTCATATTCGGTGCGTTCCGGCACGGAGCTATCTGCCCGAAGCGTACCGTCCGGGGCAAGCGGCGCGGCGGCTTCCATCTGCTTTTTCAGCGTCAGGAATGCCGCTTGCTCCAGCTCTGCGGCATTGATTCGCATTTTGTGACAGCGGCTTTCTATGTCCGCCTCGGAATGGCGGCCATCGTCATGGCAGGCCCCATCGCCAAGGAGGTGGCGGAGGAATACGGCATCAGCCCCAAGCGCTCCGCCTCCCTACTGGACACCTTCTCCTGCATCTTTCAGGGCACCATCCCCTACGGCGCCCAGATGCTGGTGGCCATTTCCACCTGTGCAACCCTCGGCTACACCATCAGCGCCTTTGACATCATCCCCCTGCTGTTCTAGCCCTTCCTGCCGTGCCTGTCCAGCCCGCTGTTCATTCTGTTCGACAAAAAGTAAGGCATCCTGTTTCGCACATTTATTTACGCCGAGAGCCCCCCTTCTCAAGAAGGCGGGCTCTCGGCGTAATGCTTCCGCGATACCTGTATGACGCGGCGCTGTGGCCGCTATCCGCTGAAATCGCCATGTAAAAAAGACAGCTTCCAAGGGATGCAGCTTTAAGCGCGGCAAATGCTCCGGCACACACTCTGCCAGAACCCGCCGGTTGGCGCTCCCTTATTCTTCCTTCAGGTGCTCATCCATCCAGCGCAGGATCTCGCTGAGTCGGCTGATGCGGTTGGAGGGCTTTCCCTCTCGGCTCAGGCCGTGGTTCTCACCGTAGAACATGCACAGCTTGCTCTCCACACCATGGAGCTTGAGCGCTGCGAACATTTCCAGACCGTTGGCCAGCGTACAGCGGTAATCCTTATCTGCGTGAATAAAGAGTGTGGGCGTCTTAACACGGTCGGCATAGGTAAGGGGCGACGCCTTCCACAAACGCTCCGGATGCTCCCAAATGGTGCCAAGCTGCTGGTCAGGCACATAATAGTAGCCGATATCCGAGAGGAGATAATCCCCCACATAGTTGGCAATGCTCCGCTGGGACACGGCACAGCGGAAACGATCCGTGTGACCAATGACCCAGTTGGTCATAAAGCCGCCATAGGAACCGCCGGCAACGCCCATCCGATCTGCGTCTATTTCGGGATACCTCCGCAGAACCTCATCCGTGAACTCCATCAGATCCCGGAAGTCCACCTCTCCGTACTTACCCTGAAGATCGGCAAAGGCATTTCCCTTGCCGCAGCTTCCTCTGGGGTTGCAGTAGCATACGAAAAAGCCGGAGGCCGCCCAAAGCTGCATCTCATGGTGGAAGCCCGGGCCAAATACCATCTTCGGCCCGCCGTGAATATGAAGGATGCCCGGATATCGTTTGCCCGGCTCGTATCCCACCGGCTTCATCACGAAGCCGTCGATATCCACGCCGTCGGTATTGGTAAAGGTAAGCCGCTCTGGTACGGAAATGGTCACGCCCTCCAGTGCAGACCCGTTGAAATCCGTCAGCTGCTCCAGTTGGCCGCCATCCCAAAGGTACACCTCCGGGAGCTTCAGACCCACAGCCGCAGAGAAGAGAAACCTCTTTCCGTCCTTGGTATCGAAATCAATAAGGTAGTCGTCGCCGCCGAAGAGCGTCTGCACACCGGTCTCCCGCGTCCACATACACAAGCCAGAACCCACGCCGTCCGTGTTGAGGAAATACAGCGTCTCACCCACCATTCTCTGTCCTGTGACGGCGCCGGAGAAGCAGTCGGTGACCACCTCGGAGTTGACCCGGCGGTCATAGCGGCCCAGATTTTCCTCGCCCTTTTCGTCCACCACAAAGAATGTGGGGTGCTCGTACACGCCGTAGTCCCGCATGACCAGTCCCAGGCAGAGCGCCTTCCGGCCCAAATGCCCCACATAGTCGATGCTGTATTTGTCGGGCGTGATCAGCGTCTCCGTCTCGTTCCGCTCCGCATCCCAGCGATACATTCCCTCGGTGACCGGCTTTACATCCCGGAAGGGAAACGCAGTGAAGAGCACCTGACCGGGGCGGACATTCACATGATTCACATCATAGTCCTCCGGCGTGATCCGGCGATATTCTCCGGCAGCCTCCAGATAGAGAAACAGCGTGTTTCTGGTCTGATTAAACATCCCGACCCCGTTTTCACACAGGGGCAGCTCCGTCAAAACCTTATAGCCCCTGGTCTGCTGACGGCGAACGAGCTCCTTCTCCAGCGCCTCTCCCGTCAGCTCCAGAAGATTCGGCCGGTCCAAATGGGTCTCGCCCGTGAAAACATAACGGCCATCGTCCATTTTCCAAAGCCCGGATACGGACATGGGGAGACGGAACGCCTCGCGATCTTCACCTGTACATACATTCAGGCGGTGATACACCGTCCACTCTTCCTCGAAGCCCCGCGCCCGCAGCGCTTCGTCCGGCTCCGTGGTTTTATAGAGAATATGGGTGTTATCCTCCCAAACAGCCTTCCGCTGGTCGTCTCCTTGGGTGATCTGCCGGCTCTCCCTGCGCTCCAGATCATACAGCCACAGATTCCACCGGTAGCCGTCTCCTTCCCTGTCGACATCCTTGAGTGCAAAGGTCAGATATCTGCTGTCCGGAGACAGCTCCAGTGCAGAAGGATACCGATATTTGGCAAAATCCGTCAACGCCAGCTTCTTCATACCTGAGACCCCTCCTTTTCCATTACCTTGAACGTCTCATAAAGCATCCGCGTGCCAAATCCAATACCGCCCTTTGTATAGATCCCCTCACATTCGGTGGTCCAAGCGGTACCGCCGATATCCAAGTGGATCCAAGGCGTCTCCTCGACAAACTCCTTCACGAACATGGCGCCCACCGTGGCATATCCACCCACGCTGGAGCCCATCGCACTGTTTTTCAGATGGGCTACACGGGAGTCCAGCACCCGGCGGAGATTCTCGTCACAGGGCAGCTCCCACATCCGCTCGCAGGCGGCGGCGGCGCCCTTCTCCACCTGCGCGGTCAGGGCCCGGTTATTGGTAAAGGCTCCGCAGCGGCGATTTCCCAGCGCCGTCTGGATACCGTCGGTGAGTGTGGCAATATCCACGATGCGATCCACGCCGCAGCACTGCTTGGTATACGTCACGGCGTCGGCCAGAGTGATGCGGCCCTCGGCATCGGTGTTGTTCACCTCAATATACCGCCCGGACATGGAACGGATCACATCGCCCGGCACATAGGCCGTGGCGGAGAGCTTATTCTCGCAAGCCGCCACCACGCCGGTAATATTGATCCGAAGGCCCCGCTTCTGCGTCGCCCACAGGGCGGCCATCACAGCGGCCGCGCCGCTCATATCATGCTGCATGGTTTCCATAAATTCAGACGACTGGAGGGAGTATCCGCCGCTGTCGTAGGTAAGGCCCTTGCCGATCAGCCCCAAGCGGCTCTCCACGTCCTGCGCGCCGGTATATTCCATGACAATGAGCTTAGGCTCGTGAATCGAGCCCTTTCCGACCTCCAGAAAAGCGGTGAGTCCGATGCGCTCTACCTCATCTCTGCCGTAAACGGTCACCTTCACAGGCGTCTCCTTAAAAAGCTCCTGTGCCGCCTGCGCCAGCTTGGCGGGGGTAAGCACCGTGGGGGGCTCATTGATCAGATCCCGTGCGATGCAGGTGGCCTCAGCAGATACCTCCGCCTCCACCAAGGCGGCCTCGTAGCGCTCCGGCGTCTCGCAGAGAAACGCAGCCGTTTCGATCCCCGGCGCCGCGGGGGTCGTCTTGTACTTGTCAAAACGGTAGCCGGTAAGAGCGGCAGCCTCTGCCGCCTTTTGGAAGAGCGCCGGCGTGAACTGCGGGCACACGCCCCGCAGATCGGTACACACCGCACGCAGATCCAGCTCCTGACACTGACGATACACCTTGGCACAGCTCTCCAGCACCTGCTCCAGGCTCCAGTCTTTCCCCAGACCCAGCAGGAAAATTTGGGTCAGCACGCCCTCTGAAAGAACAGAAAAGCGGAAAATCTCACCGGTTTTCCCTTCAAACCGCCCCGAGGCACGAACTGCGGCAAGCTCCTGCTCCCAAGGGCCCTGATAGCTGTTCAGGTTGCCTTCTCCCAGCAGGACCACCACACCGTCCCATGCTCTGGCGTCATACTTTTTCACAAGTTGCAGTTCCATTTTTCCTTCCTCCTTATGGTCTATTCCATGATAGTTAATCAAAAAGCGGG